>Ga0075012_10000234_pt1 | contig 60244 bp, 30 predicted proteins | sample All_14_2_FD_71474 | JGI IMG/M metagenome (GOLD analysis project Ga0075012, IMG submission 71474) | Freshwater microbial communities in response to fracking from Pennsylvania, USA - Allegheny Zone_MetaG_DW_15 | ecosystem: Environmental > Aquatic > Deep subsurface > Groundwater > Drilled... | reverse complement strand
AAAGTGGCCGCATAATTATGCGGCCACTTTTTATCATCTTTGACACAACTGGGTCGGCATGGCTAAGACCTGGTTCAACATCACCAAAAAACCGAGTAACCAATCGGTGCTCCTTATCGACATCTTCGACCCCATTGGATACTGGGGTGTCAGCGCTCAGCAGTTCATCATGCAGCTCCGCGCTGCGGGGCCCGTCCCTGAAATCGAACTTAACATCGACTGCCCTGGTGGAGACTGTGAAGAAGGCTTCACGATCTTTGATGCGCTGAAAAATTCCGGGGCCAAGATCACCGCCCACATCATCGGCACCGCTGCCAGCATGGCCAGCGTGATCATGTGCGCTGCCAGCAAGATCCTCATCGCTGAAAATGGCCGTGTTATGATCCACCGCGTCACTGCCGGCGTCGATGGCAATGCCGATGACATCGCAGCTGCAGCCGCCATCACCAAACAGTTCGAAGACCGCATCGTCGGCATCTATGTGGCCCGCACCGGCAAGACGGAAGCCGAGATCCGAGACCTTATGAAGTCCGAGCTTGGCACCTGGTTTTTCGGTCAACAGGCCATCGATGCGGGATTCTGTGACGCCCTCATCTCCGGCCAGAAAGCCGCCGCGTTTAAGAACACCTGGGCCAGCCTCTTCACCGTTCTCCCAGCCGCTTTGTTTGACACTTCATCTCAAGCATCGCCCCCGCGCACCATCAGCACGATCCCCATGAAAGCACTCCTCGCCCTCGCCTCCACCATCGGCATCACCGTCCCAGATGGTGCCACCGAAGAACAAGCCATCGCCGCCTTCGCCGCCTACAAGCCGAAGGATAAAAACGTCGTCATCGACTTCGAGGACGCTGCTGTGAAGTCCGCTTTCGAAAAAGCCGTGGCTGCGCACACCCAGCCCCTCACGGATAAAATTGCTGCCGTGGAAGCTGAAAACAAGCGCCTCGTCGGACTCATCACCAACGGTGCCGCAGGATCCGCCGGCTCTGGCGAGGCCATCGAAAACTCCAAGAAAACAGGCGGTGATCCTACCATCCACGAGCAATACAATGCCATCACTGATACCAACGAGCGCGCCAAGTTTTACGCCGCCAACAAAAAAGCCCTGCTCGGCAGCAAGTAATCCACACTGAATCATCAGCACCTCTTTCCTCATCCGCACCTCATGAAACATCTCAAGCTCCTCACCTCTCTCGTGCTGCTCACGGCAGTCGCCCTCGTCGCTGGCAAAACCGGCTTCCTCACCGCAGCCCTGCTCTTCTTCGTGGGCAACCACATGATGGACACGCAGTGGACTCCCTCCGCCCGTGTCTGCTCCAATTCCCTCGGCGCTCTTTCCGGCACTCTGATTCTGCAACGCGCCCTGGAATTCGTTTTCACAAAGTTCCCCACACTTGCTTCCATCAGCATGGGTTTCAAAGAACTCGACGGACGTGTGGACAACATGCTCCTCAATCAGACCGCCACCACGCGCATATTGAACGCCGTGACCGTAAGTGATTTTGGCACAGGTGCCACCGATGTTAGCACCACGGATATTTCGGTCACCCTGAATCAAAAAAAGGAGATTCATCACAAATTCACCTTCGCCAACGTCAACAGCACTGACCGCCGTCTGATCGACGAACAGGCCCTGCCTATAGCCATTGGCATCGCCAAGCACATTATCGCCTCCGTGAGTGCTCTCTGGCTCAAGGCGAATTTCACCAACTACGTCACTGTGGCTTCCGCGTGGGACTACGATAACACCATCCGCGCGCTGCGCAAAAAAGCCGCAACCCTCGGTATCCCCGAAGGCCGCCGTGCTCTCGTGATCAACACCGATGTCTACGATGCCCTGCTTGGAGACACCATGGTGGTGGCCGCCTTGAACAATCCGGCCAATGCTGACGCCATCAAAGAAGGCCGTGTCCCTCAAGTCGGAGGCTTGATGCCTTCCGAATATCCGGATCTTCCAGACAACAGCGAAAACCTCGTCGGATTCTGCTGCGATCCTTCCGCCACCGTCTTCGCCGCCCGCGCTCCGAAGGATCCGCGTGAAGTCGCTCAGAATCTCAGCTTCCCCGGCATCATCGACTACATCACCGAGCCCAACAGCGGTTTCCGCGTCATGGTCAATCAGTGGATCGACCCAGACACCCTTGACGTCAACAACCGCCTCGTCTGGCTGCAGGGCTACGCCAAGGGCAATCCCGCTCTCGGCATCCGCCTCAACACGACCGAGCCAAGCTGATCCTCCTCACGCGCCCCGCCGCTCCGGCGGGGCGCTTTTTCTTTTCATTCTTCCACTTTTCTTCTTATGCGAGACCTTCGAGAAACATCCGCCGGCACCGTCATCGGTGTTACCACCGGCCGCAAAATCGGCTTTCACGGCGCCACTCCATCCTCTCAGCGCGCAGGCGCTGCGCAGGCTGCCGTCGCCACCACCACACTCACCGTTGGGGCCACTTACGACCAGACCGAAGTGACCGCGCTGAAAACGCGCATTGATGCCCTAACGACGCTCGGCAATGAGCTGCGTGCAGCTCTGGTGGGCAAAGGCATCATCAAAGGCGCGGCTTAAATCAAATCACCGGTGATACGGCGCGGCGTTCCCTTTCTTGGTTGGGGGAAACGCCGCGCTTTTTCGCGCTTTGACAAACGGCCATCCGCATGACCGCCCCTTTCATCGCCGCAGAAACACGCCAGGCTCAGACTCTCGGTGCCCCCGGCACCTTGTTGATTGGCGGACGGCGCTGCGCAGCGCGCATCTTCACCGAGCAGGGTATTAAATACGAACGTCAAGGGGGCACGTTGCAGTCGCGAAAACTCAGCGCTGTAGTTTTATGCTCTCTGCTTCCATCCTCCGCCATCCTGACTGCTTCCGGTGACACCCGGCCCGTGGAAGTCACCCACATCGAAACAGGTCTTCTGTATAGCATCGACACCGGTGGTGTCGATCAGTCGCCTTACCGCGTCTACTGGACGCTGGAATGCTCCCAGCCGACACCACAATAAATCATGGTCACATGCAAGGTCCATCTCGGCGATGTGATGTGGCGCTTGAGGAAGGTGCCGGAGCATTCAGCCCGCATCATTGAGAAGGTGGTCGAAGTCGACGCCAAGGGCTTCATCAAGGACGTCGTGGCGATCACGCCACCGAGCATGGGGAAGGCGGACAAACAGTCGCAAAAACGCGGAGAGATGGCGATCATCCACGAGCTGCTCGGCACCCGTGGCAGCAATGGAGCGCTGCGCACAGGTGGAGTCTTCATCGTTATGGCAGACGACATCATGGCCAAAGCCACGCAGAGAGAGGAGACGGTGCGTTTGTTTGCCACCAAAGACGGCAAGGTCTACGGCTGCGATACAAGGTTCTTCCGCCCCAATGCTACCGTGGATGAGATGTTCGACTACCATCAAAGCAAGCGGATGAAGAATGGAAAGGTGTCCACCGCAGGCGGCCGCACGCGGGATGTGGGGCGCTGGAAATTCATTGAGCAGATGGTCGTTTCTACCACGGCCTGGAAGCGCTACCTGAAGTTCATTCTAGACCGCGTGGGCATGCTGGCCGGCGGCTTCAATGCAGCGGCCAAACAGCTCGGGGTGCCTCTGCCTGCCTGGATCAAACGCCACGGAACCAGCCGAGGTGCAGTCACGATCAAGCGCTCACGCGGACACTTCACCATCACGATCAGCAACCGCGTGAAGTATGGGAATCAAAACGACTTGCCCCGCCGCATGCGCTACGTGCTGCAGAGTGATAAGAGGAAAAAACGCATCGTCATGCGCATCAAGGGAGAGATCCGCGCTGTCCTTCGCAATCAGAAACTGGCCCGCTGAATTGACATCGCCGCACCCTCACAGGCTCCCGCCTTTCATCCTTCACCCCTCTTCTTATGGCCGATCTCTCCCAAACCGCCACCTCAGTCGTAGCAGGCACTACCGGCGTTCGCCGCATCTTCAATGCCACCCTGGCGGAAACGGTCACAGCGGGTATGCCGGCCTACAAAACCTCCACAGGCACCTACGGCAAGGCCAAAGCTGATGACTCCACGAAATGCAACGTCGCCGGCTACTTTGAGCAGGGCGGAGCAGCTGGCCAGAAGGTCAACGTTGTGAGCCTCGATCCGAATGCCAATCTCGGCATCACTGGAGCCATCGGTGACATCATCGTTCTTTCTGCCACGGCCGGCATGATTGCGCCTGCAGCCGATGTTGCCAGCGGTGATTTCGTCACCGTTCTCGGTGTCTTCAATACCACCACCACCGTCAACTGGTCACCCATCGCCGCCGGCGCTGCGGTTGTCTGATCTCACCACGTCCCGCCACTGGAGCCGGTATCCGTTCTCTCCACGGCACCGGCTCTTTTTACGCCCGCACTGCATGCCCGATCTCGCTCCCGCCGCGCACTTCTCCCAGGTCTTCCATGACTACCTGGCCAGCGCCACCGCGATCACCAACGGTGCGCCGTCGACGGCTGCCGTTCAGCGTCGGCACCTCACCAGCGCGGTCAAGATCACCAATCCAAATCTGCTCATCGATGTCGAGTGCGCGCCTGAAGGAACCGATGAACTGATGATGCTCGCGGTGAAGCTGGTCCTCAGCGTCCAGCTTGGCACCGAGACAGGCCAGACCACGGCGGAGCAGGCTGAGCAATGGTTCAAATCCTTTCGCGCTTTGCTCTCTTCAGATCTGGATGCTTATGCAGCCTGGGACGCCTGGGTTGGCACCTTGGAGGATGACTACAAAGCCGGATGGTATGTGCTGGACATTGTGCCCCAGGCCACCGAGAGCGACCTCAACAAAGAGACCAACGTGCTCACTCTGACCGCGCCTTACCAAGTCTCCAGCTTCTGGAACAACTGACGCGGATTGACACCGCCACACCATCGCAGGCACCGCCTCCCGTTTCACCCTTCATTCCTTCTCCGCCATGACTCCCCACTTCACCGCCGGCACCCGTCCCAATTCGCTGCAGTCCGAAAGCTGGCTCTTCCTGGGCGATGACTTCACCGTCTCCCCCAAGCGAGACTACATGGATGTCGTCGGCATTAAGGATGGCGGCGATGTGCCTCAGACTCTTTACAGTGAAGGCTGGAATGAGCGGGTGGAAATCAAATTTGCCGGCATGCCTGTGCCGACATCAGCCGGTGCTTATCAAGGACTCTGCGCGGCGGAAGATGCTGCCACGCTCGCCAGCTTGAACAACCTCGTGGATAACGAAGTGTTCGGCATCATGCTCAGCAGCGGCACCATTCAGAGCCGGGACCCTGAATTCAAGAAAGCCCGCACCGGCAAAGGGCGCGAATTCACCTTCAATCTGACTCACTACCCTTTCATGTAGGAGCCCGCCCTGACATCTCCTGACGATCACCCTCTCACGCCCGCGTGATCGTCCCCCACGATCACGCGTTTTTATTCATGGAATTCTCCTGGCAAAACACCCGCAACATTCACGAGGCCGCCGTGCTCGCATCCTTGAAGATCGGTGTGCAGCCCGTCCGGATGCTCATCAAAAATCAAAGCGACGCGCATGATGTCACCGAATGGAATCTGCGGCCCGTGAGCGAGGATGGGGTATATCATACCAGTCCGCTGCGCCAGGCCTTCAACAATGGCACACTGCGCGGGCTGTTTCTCACCGAGACGCTGCACCCATTCCTCGTGGCCGCGCGCGCCATGCACAACCGCCATCAGTTTCTCGATGCGCAAAAAGGCCGTGCCATGCGCAGCGTGGAGGCCGCGCCCGGCTCGTGGATTCTTGAGCCAGGCCACTACACGCCCGCCGAGCTGGCCGGCGCTTACCTCGAAACCGTCGATCAAGACCGTGCCCTCGCCTTGATCGGAAACGGCAGCGCCCTCATCAGCATCACCGGTCCCGAAGGCTCGCGCATCTATCGCTTCACACGCCTGGCCCTGCCCTCCACGCTGCTGGCTGGCCCGCGTGCCGACAACGGCATCTGGTGGACGCGCCATCGTGACCAGACCGTCTTTCCTGAGCATGCCGGCTCTCATTTCGGCCAGCAGATCCACGCCCTGCACTGCCTGCGTGAGCTGCGCCGGCGGCAGCACTCCACGCGCTTCCTCATCATCCAGCAAAAGACGCCCTTTCACAAAGGGGGCGCGCTCAAAGAAAATGCACCGAGCGACGTGCAGGCACGAATGCAACGCACCCTGGGGGTCAGGTTATGAACGGCCTGCACGTGCGCACCGATTCCGACTGGACCGTGCTCGATGTCATGGACATGCACGGGGAAGAATTCCGCGTGTCCCACTGGCACCCCAACGCCCACGTCAGCATCAGCATCCCCACCAGCCGAAAGGGCTTTCACACCCGCCAGCTTTCCCGCCACCAATGCGGAATCATCGGCACCATGTTCCTGCGCTTGTCCCGCGCCGGTCTGCTCACGGAAACAGAAATCAAAGGCGACTTCCAAATTTAATCCATCATGCAACTCCCCCCTGACATCCCCTCTCCCTCGCCGGCCGCGAGCAGCTCCGAACTCAGCAACCTTACCGAGGCCCCGCCACCTGTCACACCTGCGCAGCGCGAGGCTGACTTCACCCAGCCATTTGTCTGGCATGGAGAGCGGCTCAATTTTAGCGTCGCCAGCGACGGCTATTACCGGCATCTGCGTGTCACCATGAACGCTCCGCCGTTGGCGTCCTTCCAGACGCTGGGAGATTTCACCAGCGAGGCACCGCGTGTGCTTTACTGCAGCGCCTTGAGCGCCGCGAAGATCCAGTCGCTCTACCTGCTGCCCCCGGAAAAACAGGTCGCATGCTACACCTCATGGGTGGAAGAAAACATCCAAATGCATGAGCTGGAGGCCGCCGCAGAGCTCGCCACGAAAATCAACGAAACCATCTACCGCGCCCGTTCTCAGCCGATGGAAACCGAAAAGGACATCGACGGACTGGGAAACTTGCCGTCCCACCCGTGACCTGCGATCTCATTGCCGAGATCGCTGGGCTCACCGGGTGGGACGAGAACGCCATTCTCAATCTCCCGCTTCACCATGCCATGTATTACCGCCTCAAGGCCACCAACCGACGCGGTGGCCTCAGCGAATGGGTGGCCTAGCAGGCCGCAGGATTGACACCGGTAATGATTCATATCCTGACGATGCAGCATGAGTGACGACGCAACCGTAAAATTTGGCTACGATGGCAAAGCACTCGATGCAGGGATGCGCGAGCAGGAAAAGCGCCTGCTGAACCACGCCAAAAAAACCGAGTCCATCTTCAGCCGGATGGGATCTTCTTTGGGAGCCAACCTCAGCTCAATGCTGCCGGCAATCGGTGTCGGAGCCGCCGTCGCCGGGTTTAAGTCGATCACCAACGGCATGGATGATCTGCTCGACACCTCGCTCCGGCTCAATGAATCCGCTGAGATGATTCAAAAGGTGGAGTATGCCAGCAAGCTGCTGGCCTCGGTCGATGCCGAGGGTCTCACCAAAAGTTTTCTCCGTTTGGAGAAGTCCCTGGCCGATGTTGAAAATAAATCGGCCAATGAGGCTCTTAAAAATCTAGGCATCACCGCTGAAAAACTCACGCGGATGCCTTTGGATGAAAAAATCTTCGCATTGAGCGAAGCCTTCCAAAAAGCCCGCGAATCCGGCACCGGCTTCAAGGACATCTCGGATCTGATCGGCAAGTCGGCGGGCGATCTCATTCCCATGCTCGTGCAAACAAGGGAGACCATCCAGGGCTTGTATGACAATGCCCACATCGTGCCCGACTCCGAAGTCCAGCGCCTGGCGGATCTCAATGACGAACTCGACGGCTTTGTCATGCGCACCAAAGGGGTCACGACGGAGGCCGCCGCTGTCGTCGTGAGCAATGTGCAGTCGATGTGGAGAACCATGAACGATCTGCTTGGCGGCAAAAGCCTCAGGGAGAGCGCCGACGGTGATCGTGCCAGAAAGCAAGAGATGATGGACCAGCGCGAGGCCGCCCGCCAGGAGCGCGAAAAGAAGCGCGGAGAAGCAGCGGACAACATCGCCAAACTGCAGCGCGAGAATGAAACCAAGCTGGCCGCAGCGGCCAGGGTCAAGCAGGACGCCGCAGCCAAAGAACTGGAATCGCGCCGCCATAATGTGAAGTTGCTGAAGAATGAATTTGAGATCACGTCCCTCATGCTTCAGGGGCGCGAAAGGGAAGCCAAGATCATCGAAGAGCGTTCCTTTATGACTAAGCGCGCCGGTGAACTCAGTAAGGCGGGCTACGGCCCTTCTGAAGCCATTGCTCAAGCTGCCACCGAATGGAAAAACCTGCTGCAGCAGCAGCGCCGGGCGGAGACTGAAAAGCAAACGGCACAGGCTCAGGAACTCCAACAACGTCGCATGAATATCGACTTCGCGAAAAAAAGCGTGGAGCTTATCGAGGCCGAAGCGAAGGGCCAGACGCGCAAAGTGGAAAAGCTCAAAGAAGAATCGTTTGTGAGGCAGCGCGAACAAGAACTTGAATCCCTCGGGATGGATCCGAACCGGGCTATTGCTCTGGCACAGCGCGAATTTAAAGCGATGAAAGAGCGGGAAAAATATCTAGAGACCGGACGCGCCCACATCGGCGGGGTGAAACGCAAGCGCAGCATGGGAGACACCTTCCATGGGCTTGATCAATTCGAAAGGATGCAGGAGAAGGACTATGAGCCCACCGGCCCGACGCGACCCGGCTACAAATACGGCCAGCCTGTGCCGAAATACGACGCCTTCGACGGTGGCTGGGGACCGCCCACCAGCGCCCAGCGCAGTGGCAGATATATGGGCGGGACCTCCAGATCAGGCACGCGCGGCTACAACGAGCTGGAGACGCAAAAGAACGCCAAAAATCACGTCGCTGCCAATTCGTCCGACATCGCCGGCAAGCTCGACAAGAGCAACGATCACCTGTCCAAACTCGTGGAGGGCTTGGTATGAGTCATTTTAACGCTGGCTCTGGCAACCTGCCCGTATGGAAGCATCCCATTCAGCGCCGCCGGCGCTTGACGGACATCGATTCTCTCAGCGGCACCTACTACACCGGCCGGAGCACCACGCTCAATCCGGGCGATGCTGTGCCTGGATTCCCTGGGATGATCATCCAGGATCTGGCGAGCATAGATTCAGGCCAGTCCATTGAATGGGCCCTGCAGGCGGAGGGCAGCCTCGACAACTCCCTTCCCACCAAGACACTGAGCCGCAGCGAGGCCCGCACCATCGGCGCTTCGTTTGAGTCCATCAGTGAGCGCAAAATCTCCTGGCAGACAGGCCGCAAAGCCTGCACCGGCGTGGCCAGCACCGATGTCCTCACCGCCACCGAAGGTCCGCATGGCTTCTCCGATGGCCAGCGCATCTGTTTCCTCAGCCTCACAGGAGGCACAGGACTCACAGCGCAGAGTCTCAGCACCATCGCGGTAGTTTATAACATCATCAACGCGACCAGCGCGACGTTCCAGGTTTCGCTGACACCGGGCGGCAGCGCGGTCAATTTCACCACCGACATCAGCGCAGGCTGGTTCATGGCCGCCGAGTTCTTCCCTGGCACCCCGCATCCGCTCTGGCCCACGATGTATCTCGCAGCATGTCAGCCGGCGGATAACATGACGCCCTGGCGCAACGTGGACTGCACCTACATCGGCAAGATGTGGGACAAGCCCTACCACCGAGTGATCACGGTGAATGGCATGCAGATCAGCAGCAATGAGAAGGTCGTGCTGGACGGTGTGACCGGCGGGGATTCCGATCTGCGGTATCGGCTGGTGGAACTGCCCGAAGTTGTCCTTACCGACACCTATGTGGATGTCGGCGACCTGCCGACTGGCAGCGTGCCCTCGATCAGCACGCCCCCTAATGCACCCACAGTGTTTGAGGCCAGCATTAGCGGATCGGACGATGAGACCGTGCTTCAATGGCCCTATGGATGGTCGTTGATAGGCACCCAGCATGTGGAGTCCATCAACTCAGGCATTCCTCTCACGATCTATTCCAAGGCCTACAAATTCAAGCAGCAGACCCTGCTGAAGTAATGCCATGCCCGCCTCCGGTTCAAACAAGACCACCTTGCGACTGCCGCCGATGCCGAAAGGCTACCGGGCTTTGAAGGTATGGCTCGCTGCTGCGCTGCGCCGCATCGGCGGGCTCTCCGGCGCTTCCGTCCAGATCGATGGTGCCGACTCCGCCAGTGTCGGAGCAGACGGCACACTCCGGTTTAAAATTGAACCTGGAGGTGCGGCCGCCTCACATCCTTTCGCGGTGAGCAATGTCAGCGGAGACACCTTTCGCGTGCTAGGCGGCACCTGCGAAGGCCAGGCTATAGAGACGCAGGACATTGATGTAGGCAGCACGCGTCCCGTAGCCATCCTGGCTTACCCAAAATACACGCTCTCCATTTTCAACAGTGAATTCGTGTGGTTCTCCGCAGTCAAAACGGGAGCCGATAAACCAGTGCTGGTGAGCAGCACCAGTCTGCTAAGCGGAGACGTCACCACCATCACATCGGCCGGCAATGAAGGCCGTGCCTTGATCGCTGTCATCGACAGCGACAATGCCATCACTCAATACGCCTATGGCAACATCGTCGGCACATTCACCAGTGCCGGCAGTCTTGATGGAAAAATGACCGGCAGTTACAATAAAAACAGCTGATGAACTTCATCAACACGCTGCAGCTCCGGCTCTCCTACGTGCGTGCCAATGGCCCCGATCCGGATGACAATGTGGCGGAATATTTAATCTTTCCCGGCAGCGGCAGCACGCCCCAACAGGCATATTTTTCCCTCAAGGGAAGCGCCGCCAACATGGACTGGCCCCAAGGAACAGCCTCGACACCTTTCGTCAGCTACTTCCCCAACGGCCCCAATCTCGTGACCGATGCCGTGACGGGCTACACATGGGGCGTGCGAAGCTGGAAGATCGAGTCTGCCTGCATGATCCCCGGAAAACTGGAGATCGCCTGGTATCTCTACACCAATTCAGATGACGCCTCCCCAGACAGCCTCGAATCTTTCGACCTTGATGTCGGAGCCTGGTCCACAGGCGATCTGCCCATCTACACGGGCGACTACGATGGTGATTACTACCGCGAGTGCCTTTTCCGCTTCACCCCGCTGCCATTGGTGCCGCTGCTTTGACACCCCTCCCGCGTTGTGGAATTCGACATCTACGTCAACACAACTCGGAAGATCGCACGGTCCTCGCTCACAGGAGTCGGGCAGCCCAATATCTCGCCCATCTATCAGACGCATCTTCGGCTGAATGTGTATTTTTTCGCTGAGGGCGATGCGGCCGCTCTGCTCGATGAAGCGGCAACTTTCGTGGTTTCGTTCAAGGACTCGCTTCATCCTGAGGCATCTGTGCTGCTTCAGCTCACCGCTCCGACAGACACCAGCGCGGACGGCTATCAATTCGAATGGGCTTACATCGATTCCGTCCCCCTGGCCGCCCTGCTCGGAGAGAATACCAGCGTGCCTGCCAGGCTCGAAATCGTCTGGACCATCGACGGCATCAAAGAGCGAGTCAGCATCCCGGTCAGCATTGCCAATGCCTGGGCGCGCATCAGCGACAGCGCTCCTGATTTCACCCCTTTTCAGGTCATCGTTACTCAGGGCGGCTTCGGGCAGATGACGCTTTCCGATGGCACTAAATACCATTGGCCTCTCAACACCGGGGCCGCTCCCGCATAATCATTTCATGAAACGCCTTCTGCTTTCGCTCTGCTTTCTTGCTACCCTTCCCGCTGCGGCCATCACGTCCGGTCAGGTCATTGTGCAGGTTTACAATGGGTCAGGATTCACCCCCTACTACATCACCCTCGGCAACGGTCAGGCCCTGGGTTGGAATGCTGGAGTCCCCGCCGCGCTCACCCCATTCGATGGCGCATTCACCTCCATCACGGGCAAGCCAACCACGCTGGCAGGGTATGGTATCACGGATGCCCTTTCCGCCACAATCGCAGCTGCGACCTATCAGCCCCTCATTGCTGATGGCACCTTGCCGCTTGCCAAGCTCGCCACCGATCCCCTCGCACGCGCCAACCACACCGGCACGCAACTGCTCGCCACCATCAGCGATGCCGGCGCACTCGCCGCCCTCAATACCGTGGCCTCCGCTCAGATCACCGATGGAACCATCGTCGATGCCGACATCAGCTCTTCCGCTGCGATCTCGGATGGCAAGATCGCCTCCGCCACAACGTGGAATGCGAAGGAAGCCGCTCTCACTTTCAGCTCTCCGCTTTCTCGCAGCACAAACACGATCAGCCTTGCCGCCAGCGGAGTCACTGCGGGCACTTATGGCAGCGCCGCCCAAGCTTCACGCGTCACGGTGGATGCCTATGGCCGAATCACCACGGCCTCGGAGGTCGCAATCACACCAGCCGAGACCGCAATTACTTTCACTGATGTAACCACCGGAAACGCCAGCACCGCCAAACATGGTTTTCTTCGGAAATTAACAGGCTCGACTACTGATTTCCTTCGCGCTGATGGCACATGGGCAACACCGCCAAACGGCCTTACGATTGGTGCCACATCCGTTTTCAATGGAACCAATGGTTACATCTTAATCAATAACTCAGGGGTGATTGGCGAGCTTGCGCTGGGAAGTGGAGTGAGTGATGCGCTGGTGAATGCGGTCGATGCCAGCGGTGGGCTGCTGACGTATGATTCTGATCTAGCTATTTATGCGGGCATCACGCCATCGGACAACGTGCAGACGCTCCTGGGGGCTGCGGATTACGCTGCATTTAAAAGCTCACTCAGTCTTGGGAATGTTGAGAATACCGCTCTCTCGACCTGGACGGGAAGCTCATCGATCACAACGGTGGGTGCCTTGGGCTCTCTGGTGGTAGGCTCCACGAGCGGCGGCATCGCGAGCCAGGTGATTAATATCTCGCTCGCGCATTACACAGCGGGATCACCGCGCCCGTTGGAGGTTCTTTATTGGACCGGAAGCTATGCGCTGAGGCTTGATCTTGACGGGAGTCTTAGTGTGGGCGGCAACCTCACCGCAGCGGCCAATGTGGCAGCAGGCAACAGTTTTTATTTTCCGAACTCCAGCCTGCTGATGTATGCAACGAGCGCGAGCGACACGGGTAATGCCTATACATTCACGGACCACGGCGGAAGCAACCTGCGTCAGATCAAAGCGAGGTCGGTTGACATGGGGTCAACGGTGGGTGGAACGCTGGTATTCTTGCGCACAGGAACGGGGTCACCCGAAGGGGTGCTGACAGCTCCCGTCGGATCTCTCTATCTCGATCAGTCCGGCAGCGCTGGCACAACCCTTTACGTCAAGGAATCCGGCACGGGGAACACGGGCTGGGTCGGAAAGTAAATGCAAGATTCAAACTCCAAACTCCAATATGAAACACACCCTCTTCTTCCTCCTTCTTTCCATCACATCCACCTTTGCGGATGCCCCCGCGAAGTTGATTGAGCCTCCTTCGTCTGCACCGAGTGCGGCAAAGCTCGTTGCGCAAGACTTGGTGGACATGGTGAATGATGAAATCACGCGCCGCGTGATGAGCCATCAAATCGGGTTCGCTAAAATTTGGAGGAATGAAAAGGCTACTGCGGCGGAGTCGCTGGCGGAGCTGGGGACGCGAGCTGCGTTGGTGTTTGCCTTTGCCAGCGAGAACATCGATCACATCGACCGCTGCGCCAGAATGGTCGGGAAAAAGCGGTCGGACTTCATCCGGGATGAAGACTGCATTCCACCGCTGCCTTTCACCGTCCACGCTGATGGAACGGTGACCTTGGATTGATCACATCGCACGATAAAGAACCAACTGTCGCCCAAATCATGAGCACACAACACATCTTAGAAGCAGCTTTCGCCGGAGCTGTCGCATTGACCACCGCCGCCTCCACCGCACTCATGTCGCAGGTTGAGGTCGCCCCCACCACGGAGGTTGTACAGTCCGCCATGGAGCTGCGTCTGATCATGGTTCCCTTGATCGGTGGCGCTTTCACGATGCTCGGTGGCGTCTTTCTCAATCCAAGCGTGGAGACTCCGCAGGTCAAAATTGGGCGCGGTTGCATCGGGATGTTTGCCGCCGTCGTCGGTCCTCAAATCCTGGGGTGGTTTCATCCGATGTTCAAGGATGTGGGCACCAACCCGTTCATGCTGTTCATGGCCGGCGGCATCTCCGCCTTCCTCGGCTTCGCCCTTTCGCGGGCGATTGTGCAGGGGATTTATGCGCGCTCCGGCCGTATCGCTGACACGGCTCTGGATCATGCAGAAGGCAAGTATTTGCCACCTCCGGCCAATCCATCCAATCCGCCGCAAAATTGACACGAGATTGCAGATGTCATGAAAGCACTCATCATTCTCTCCGCCGTCGCGTCTCTGGTTCTCACCAACTGCACCTCGCTGCAGAAACTCGGAGCGGCCCTCAGCACTCCGAGGGCAAAGCAAATCGAAATAGGCCTCGCCCAAATCGGCCTCGTGGGCGCAGTCGTCGGAGGCGTCGTCTCCCCTGGGGACGCGCTGACCATCGCGAAAGGTGTGGCCATTGTGACCTCCGCAGACGATGGCTCAAGCAAGATCGTGGGCCTCACCAAGCTCGGCCTCGATACCGCCATCGACAAAGGCATCGTGAAGCCAGGCGATGTCGTGACCATCAAAGAAGCCACCGCCACCATCACGCCGGCCGCACCCGCTCCGCCCGATGCGGTGGAACTGACGACCGGCAAGTAAGATATTACCCCACACACGAAGCAAAAAGAGAAATGACGGCCAAGCAGTAGCGGAATCAGACAGAGCGAGCGTTATCTCGCGCGTCCCGTGAAGGTAACGTAAGTGCCCACCCCGATCTCTTTTAGCACCCGGTTCCGAAAGGAGCCGGGTGTTTTTTTGCCATTCTGGAGAGTTTGACACGCGCCCGGTGTCATGTCCCTCGATACTCTCATCCGCGACGTCCAGGCCCATCTTGGCCTCAATGTAGACGGCAAGCCCGGACCGCTGACTTGGGCTGCGATTCACGAGCGCATCGCTGGCGGAGCTCACGATGATCAGGGGCTCTATCAAGATCTGCTGAATGGCGGCGCCGTCGATCCCCGCAGCGAAACCAACATCCGCACCCTTCACCCCCGTGTGCAACCTTATGCGCGCAACCTGGTGCAGAAAGCCACCGCTGCCGGCATCACGATCAAGATCATCTCCGGACTGCGCAGCTATGAGGAGCAGGATGAACTCTACACTCAAGGCCGCACAGAGCCGGGCAAGATCGTCACCAAAGCCCGTGCCGGCTACAGCAACCACAATTTCGGCATCGCCTTCGACATCGGCATTTTCAGCGGTGGGAAATACCTTGAAGAATCCCCCCTTTACGCCGCCGTGGCCACCATCGGCATCGATCTCGGCCTCGAATGGGGAGGATCATGGAAGTCCATCCAAGATGCGCCTCATTACCAACTCCGACCCGCTTGGGCGAAAGACATGCCAGAGTCCGCGATGCTCACCGAGCTGCGCCGGCGCAAGGAGTCCGGGAGGGATTATTTCGCATAAAGGTAACTCAGAGGTTACCTGTGAGGCTGCAAACCAGTAAAATCAGCATTCTGAGAATGCTTCGATTCCTGTCGGGGATACGCGGTTGAGGGAAGGAGGGGAGGCGCTGGGGAAAGGGCGCTGGAGATACGCGGTTTATTTACCGTGATACCCAGTGTTCTCATGGATCTTTGGGAAACGAGGGGGCTGGCATTCTCATTTATTAGCGAAACCGAGGGGGGTGAAGCGCTAGAATGTGAATAACTTAAACGGCTGATAATCAGAATGTTAAGTTTTTTTGCGAAACTAGAAAAATGATTTGGCTGGTAAGGGTTATTTGTGTTTTGATACAAAGAATACCTTTAGATGTCACCAACCTCAGACTGTCACGGAATAAAGAACGCCGCAGACGCACCTCATTTGAAGAGGATGCGTGCTGAGGTGTTGCGGCATTTGTGAAGGGAAAACGAAGGTTTGAAACGCCATTTCTTTACTCAATTATGAAGACATTACGCCACCACCGCCAATTCCTCGGATGGTTCATGATTTGCCTGATGGCGACCTGGCTGCCTGGACCCGTCGCACAGGGTGCCACCTATACCTGGACTCAGACTGGTGCCGGTCCCTTCACGTGGAACACTGCTGGCAACTGGACGGGCGGGGTGCCTGCCAATGCTGCAGAAGACGTCATCAACCTCACTGCGAATCTGACTGCGGCGCAAACCATCAATCTGGACATCAGCGCCCTGACGGGCACGCTGAATATTGGAGATCCAACCACCGCCTTCTTTGGCTACACCTTGCAGTCGGGCAATGGCAGTACTCTGACGTTTGACAACGGAGCCTTGGCGGCGGTGCTGAGCAAGGCGGCGGCGGCAACGGCCAATGATCTGATAGCCACGGACATCATTCTTGCGAGCACGGGCAGCGCTGACCTTAACATCACCAACGCGGTGGCGAACACGACCAGTCTGCTTACCCTCTCTGGCAACATCTCGGAGAGCGGAGGCACCAAGAACCTGGTCATCGCAGGGGCTGCGGCTGCAAGCAGCAATGGTGTGACGGTACTGGCTGGCAACAACAGTTTTACTGGAACCGTCAGTGTCAACAGCGGCACCCTTGTGGCGGTGGGGGCGGCTTCACTCAACAGCGGAATGGCCAACACCATCACGCTGGCCAGTGGCGCGACGCTGGCCCTGCGTGACAATGGATCGGGCTTCGGTGATCGGCAGAGCATTGTGTTTGGCGACGACCTGAGCATTGCGGGCAGCAGCACCATCGCCCCTGACCGCACGGGTGTGGCGGGTTTCCCGGGATCGACTGCACTGAACAAGACGATCCAGATGAACTCGCTGTCCTGGACGGCGGCGAGCACGACGCTCACGGTGGCTCCGGGCAACGGTTATGGGCTGGAGATCACGGGTCTGACGAACATCAACCAGGCTTCAACCACGATCAGTGTCAGCACGTTGACCGGATCGAATGTGGTTCAGGGGCTGACTTTGAGTGGTCAGGTGTCGGGCAACCAGAACTGGACCAAGACGGGGACGGGCGCGCTGGTTTTGACGAACGCCGCCAATGACTTCACCGGCAACATCAGTGTGACTGGCGGCATTCTGGCGTTCAGCAGCGACGGTGCCCTGGGCAACGTGGCCAACACCCTCACGCTGAACGGCACCACGGCGACCTTGCGTGCCATGGGCTCCACTCCGATCAGCAGTGCACGTTCGATCAGCTTTGCCAACGCGACGGCGGCCAACAACGTCGTCGAAGTGGTGGCAGGTCAGACGCTGACGTTGACGGGCGTGAACGCGATCACCAACGCGACGGGTTTTGTGAAGGCTGACAACGGGACTTTGGGCATCAGCGCCAGCCAGAATTTTGCGGGTACCATCACGATCAATGCGGGTGCGCTCAATATTTCCGATGTCAACGCTCTGGGCACGACAGGCGGGGCGACGACGGTGGGCAATTTCGTCGGTGCGGCTTTGCAGTTGAGCGGTGCGGGCATCACTTATGCCGCAGAGGCGCTGACCCTGAACAACACGGGGATCAACACGGGTGGTGCGCTGCAAAACGTTTCAGGCAGCAACACCTACGCCGGAGCGATTACGATGGCATCGGCGTCGACGATTGGTTCGGATGCTGGAACGTTGACGCTCTCGGGTGGTGTGGGCGGGGCGTTTGCGCTGACGACCACGGGTGCCGGTAACATCATCATTGGCGGGACCGGACTGGCGGCTGCGGTCACGAACCTCACGAAGATCGGCACGGGGAAGACGACGATCAATGTGGCTGACACTGCGTTTGTTGGAACGCTCACGGTCAACAAGGGAGTCCTCGAAATTTCGGGTGCGGCGGGAGCTGTGGGTGGCACTGGAGCGATTACGATCAACCCCGGTGGCACGCTTATCATTGACAACACGGCTGGGGTTCTTTCCAACCGCTTGGGTTCCAACAGGGCGATCACATTCACGAGCGGGAGCTTCAACTTGATCGGGGGCGGAACCACGGTCACGGAAACGCTGGCTGTTCCCACATTCTCCCGTGGCCAGAGCATCATTACGGTCACGTCCACGACAGGCGGGACCAACCTCGTCACGGGTCTCCCGAACAACCCCTCGACAACGATCAATAATAGCACGGTGCCTGCGGGTGCGACTGCCTTGTTCCGTGGCACCAATCTCGGAACGGCTGCAGGTGCGGGTGTTTCCACCATTGCGGCCACTGGTGCAGGATTTACGTTTGTGGGTCAGACAGGCGCCACGGGAGCGACCAACAAGAGCATTGTTCCCTGGGCGCTCGTTGATAACAGCGCCACAGGTCTCGGCGTATCCTTCGCCACTGCGGATGCCGCCGCAGCAGCAGCGGGCACTGGCACAGCCATCCTGCGTGCGCTGAACACCAGCACGGAAATGGTCGCAACGCTGACTGTGGACACGAACGTCCGGCTGACGACAGGCCCGGCGGCCATCGACACCCGCAGGATCAACTCGCTGACGCTGGAAAGCGGCGGTGGTGTGACGATGAAGTCCCTCGACCTTCTTTCGATTCAGAGCGGTGGTATTCTCACCAAGGCGGGCAATGCAGGCATCAGCGGCGGTGTCCTCTCCTATGCTGCGGGCGGTGCTCCTCTCATCATCCACACTGTCGGCCTGGCCACGGATAACACCACCATCACCAGCCTGCTCCAGGGCGGCAACGGCCAGGGCAACGGCAACATCGCCTTCATCAAGGCGGGCGACGGCATCCTGACTCTTGCGCCGACGGCGAGTGCCATCACCGGGGTGGCGGGGAACGTTGCCGGAGGTCAGACCCTCATCAATCAGGGCACCCTGAAGATGGGAGGCGGCAACAATACGATCTACTTCAACAACTTCCTGAGTTTGAACTATGGTGGCACCCTGGACCTGAACGGCAATGCGCAGACATCGCGTCTGTTTGACGTTGGCGCGGTGGTGGACGGCGGGGGGACGATCAAGGGCGTCGCAGGTTCGACTTTTGTGGAGAACCTGGACGCGGCCAGAAACTTTTCCGGCAATATCACCGGTGCGGTCGCCTTCCAGAAGACCGGCGGCAACGTCGCGCTTTCGCTGTTTTCTGACAGCAACACGACGGGTGACATCCTCATCGCCGCCGGCACCACGACGATGCGTGATGGCGCGCGCTTCTCCGGCACGAGCAACCTTGACATTAACTACTCCATTCTGACGCTGGACAACAACGTCGGCACCATCAATGACAACGATCGTATCAACAACGCGGCCGCGATTGATCTGCGAGGCGCTACTTTCAACTACACCGGACGTGCGCAGACCGCATCGACCGAAACGCTTGGTGCGGTGAACGTGGATCAGGGGGCTTCGACCATCACCGTCGCCGTCGGTGGCACCGGAATTAACTCAGCCGAGCTCACCCTGACCAGCCTCAGCCGCACAGCCGCTTCGGGAGCGACCTTGAACGTCACGGGGACCAGCCTTGGCACCATCGGAAGTGCTCCGCGCGTGTTCATCAGCGGCCAGGCGAATACGGGCGCCTTTGCCCCTTGGTTGATCATCAACACAACGGACTATGCCGGCTATGCTGATGGGATCGGACTTGGGGCGATCGGTTCCGCTGGCTACGCATCCTATGCCGCAGCGCTGGCCAGCGGCAACAATCTGCCTACCAACATTTCCAACACTGGTGCGGATGTCGCACTGGCGGCCAACACCACGATAGGCAGTCTGCGCCTGTCGGGCGCGGCCACACGCAACATCACCTTTACGAACGGCACCACGACCGGCGGCTCCAATTACCTCAACCTGGGCCTGGGCGGGTTGCTGCGGGATAACAATAACAACGCAGCCAATATCGGCACGGCGAACAATCGCGGCATCCTGACCGCGGGTGGCAGTGCGCTTTCGGGCAACACAGAGATGATCGTGTATAACAATCAGAGCACGTTCACCATCCATTCGGTGATCGTGGACACCTTTGATGCCCGTGCCATGAATGCGGGGACGGCCACGGTTTCATTGGTCAAGTCTGGTGCCGGCACCCTCAGCCTGACAGCGGCCAATACTTACAGCGGCGGCACGATTGTCGATCAAGGCAACCTCCGTCTCGACGGTGCTGCCGGCGTGATCACGATCCCCTACTCAACTAACGGCGTGATCCTCAACGGGGGTGTCAACGGGACGGACGCCCGGATCACCGTTGATGTGAATGGCGGGCAGATTGACCCGAACAATGTCATCACCATCAATGGTCCCGGCTTCCTCCTCCTCGCGGGCAACAACACGCTGGCGGGCTTCAACATCAACAACATTGGCGGCAATCAGGGCGCGCTCATCAGCTCCTACCAGGGTGACGTGGTGGCGGGCGGGGCTGACTTTGGTGGAACGCTGTTCTTGAACGGCAATGTCAACGTCACCTCCAGCAACCCCGGTGCCATCGCTCTCCTCGCTGGTCGTGTGGATCTGGGTGCCAGCAATCGCACCTTCAACGTCGCTTCCACCCTATGGAATGGTCAGGATGTGTCAGCGCTGCTGCCTGCCTTGAATGTCACGGCCGCCCTTCTTGGCACCGGTGGTCTCATCAAGACCGGCGCGGGTGTCCTTGGCTTCAATGCGCAGAACCTCTACTCTGGTGACACCACTGTGAGCGCAGGCACCCTCGCCATCACCGCCAACCCGACGGGAGCATTTGCTGGAGCCCGCTATTCGCGCCTCGACCTCGCCAGTGCCACTTCCTATCTCAATCTCAACGGAGCCAGTGCTCTTTTCGGTTCCATCACCGGCAATGGCACGGTGACCAACGCGGCGAGCACGGCCGGGGCTTTGCTGGTCGGTTATGACAATACCAACTCTACATTCGCCGGCTCCTTTGCCGCCTTCAGTGCGGCCGCGCCAAATACGCTGAACGTCACCAAGATCGGCAACGGGAATCTGACTCTCACCGGCACCAGCACCTCGACCGGCATTTTGATCGCCGGGCAAGGCACTCTGACCTACAGCGGCGCGGCGAACAGCCTCTTTGCCACGAACAATGTTCTGGATGGCGGCACGCTGGTGCTGGACGACTCCGGCACCAACGTCAACAGCCGTCTCGGCGGCCAAGTGGACACGGCGACGGACGGCGTCGGCCTCACTCTGAACGGAGGAACGCTAACCATCATTGGCAACAGCGCGGCGAGCACTACCGAGTCGCTGGGCCGGGTGATCTCAGGGACGTCAGGCGCGGCAACGTCTGCTTCGACTACTCTCACGGTTGCGAATGTGGACAACCTTGTTGTCGGCATGGGTATTTCGGGTGCCGGCATCGCCGCCAACACGACCATCACGGCAATCAACCAAGCCACCAACACGCTCACCTTGAGCGTGGCCGCCACGGTTCCGCTTAACTCGGCCCTGACGATCCAAGGCGGCGTGGTAACCATGGCGTCTGGTGCCAGCACCATCAATCTGACTCCAACCAGCACCCAGGGAACGGTCCTGAATGCCGGTGTTCTTGGTGCTGTCACCACGGGCAGTTCACTTTTACTGCGGGGTACGAATCTTGGCGGCACTGCTGGTGCAGGCGTGGCCAACTTCACCTTCACTGGTGCATCTCCGGTTCAAATCGGTGGCGCTGGTGCGGTTGGAACGACCACGATGTCGATCCGCCCTGATATTATCGTGGATACGTCTTTGACTGGCACTGGCACCTCTTTCGCCACCTACGTCGGCGCGGCTGGAGCCAACACCGTTGGCGGCCCTGGTTTCCGCGCACTCACCGCAGCGGAACTGGCCCCCTTTCTAAGCTCGGGTGCGACCACCAACGTGGCCCTGGGCTACCGGAGCGGTGGTGCGCTCATTACCGGCACGACAATCAACAGCCTGACGCTCAATCAATACGGCGGCACACAGGCAGCAGGCCCTATTCCGCAAAACACGGCTCTCACAATCACCAGCGGCGGCATCCTTGCCCAGGCGGGTAATCGTGGCATCTCCGGGGGGCTTGTGGCCTTTGGGTCCGCACCAGGGTTCATTTATGCCAATGGAGACACGAATTTCTCGGCTGGCATCACGGGCAGTGGTGGCATGGCCAAGGGGGGGCTGGGCACTTTGTTCCTGAACCGCCCGCAATTCTACACCGGCACGACCACGATCAACAATGGAGTGTTGAGCTTGAACGGAGGAGCCAACACGCTGTTTGTGAACGCCATCGGCGGCCCGAACAGCCTGCAGGTGAATTCCGGCACACTTGAACTGAACGGCAACAATCAGGCGGTCAATATTCTCGGCAGCGCCAGCAATCTCGCGGGCACGGGCGGAACGATCAACAACAGCAGCGGCACCACTGCGCTCTTCACGATTGCCGGCGGTACCACGACTGCGGCCAATGGCGCGGGCTTCAGCGGCTCGATCAATGGAAACATCAACTTGGTGAAGTCAGGCAACAACACCGCCATCTTCACCAATGCCAACACCTTCACCGGCACCACCAGCCTGCGCGGCGGCACCACGACATTGATCGACAGCGGTACCTTTGCCAACACAACAGCGGTGGAGGTTTTGACCGGAAGCACCTTCAACCTCGACAATCGCGGCCTGGTGGGGCTTTCCCGTCTCGGTGTGATTGGTGTCACGCTCCAGGCGGCCAGCCTGCAATACTTCAGTGGCAACGGTCTGGACTCCGCGCAGAACCTCGGCGCTCTGACGGTTAATTCAGGCATGTCCTTTGTGGGATCAACCGTGGGTTCCGGAGGCTCAGCTCTGCTGACTTTCACCAGTCTCACCCGGAACCAGAATTCAGTGCTGAATTTCAGCGGCAGCAACCTGGGCATCTCCCTCAATGCAGGCAACGCGGAGATCAAATTTGGCACCGCGCCAACCCTCACAAACAACATCATCGGTGGCTGGGCAATCGTGAGTGGCACCGAGTTCGCCAGCTATCTGGCAGGCACGGGCGTGGGTGCGCTGAACCAGACCGGCTACGCTGGTTACACGGGATCTGCGTTCCCTACGGCACCAGGAGGTGCCACACAGAACATCAGGCTGACAAACAACAGCTTCAGCGTTCCGACCACAAACGGCGTCTATTCACTGAACTCGTTGAACTTCCTCACCAATGCGGCCGCTCAAAGCATCAACTTCACGACTGGCACTGACACGCTGAACCTGGTTTCGGGCGGCTTCCTGAAATCGGGAGCTTTCGACGGAAACATCGGTGCCACGGTGAATTCCGGCCGTCTTAGTGCGGGTGTGGGTGCGGGAGTGAAGGAACTCTTCCTGACAAACAACCAAAACACCCTCACCGTCAACTCGACCATTGTGGACAACGCTGGTGGAGGAAACACCCGACTTGTGCTCAGCGGCCCCGGCGGTGGCACCTTTGTGCTAACCGGTACGAACACCCACACAGGAGGCACCGTCATCAACACCGCGACCACGCTCTCCGGCACCAACGGGACGGTGGTTCTCCAGGCCGCAGGCGGGATTTTGATCAACAACGCAGCGCTGTCCTACAATGTCGGACAGAGCGGCAAAATTGGCACGGGTGCCAACATCACGATCAATGGTGGAGGTGCATTGAACCTTTGGGGCAACAGCAGCCTTAACAACTTCATCTTTGACTCCACCAGTAGCAATGCTGCCGCCACCATCCGCACGGCCAGCGTCACCGGGGGCAACTCCACCACTGTTGCCGGCAGCACCACGCTGACCGTGAGCAGTTCCGCAGGCCTGGTGGTTGGCATGCCTGTGACCGGCACCAATATTCCAGCGGGCACCACCATCGCCGCGATCCCCAACTCGACCACGGTGACTCTGTCCCAGGCCGCGACCGGCGCCGCCACCAACACTGCGGTGACCTTTGGCAGCACATTGACGCTGACTGGCGACATTACTTCAACCGTCGGGCAATCAAACGCTGTGCCGATCTTTAGCGTGAGCACCAGCGGCCTGATCAACATCGGCGACAGCAACCACAACATCACGGCAACCAGCACGGTGAATGCCACGCTGGCATTGATCCTGCCAACGATGAACGGGGCGACCGGCGGCATTACCAAGCTGGGCGCAGGCGGAATCCGACTGGACGGCGTCAACTACTACACCGGAGACACCAACCTGAACGCGGGCACGATCTTCCTCGGCGCCGCCAATGCCATCCCCTATGCATCCACCTTCAGCATGTCCGGCACCACCAGCCGCCTTGATCTCAACAACTTTGACCAACTTCTGAGCCAGCTCTCCGGGGAAGGGGACATTACGAACAACTCCGGCACGGCCCGCACGCTGACCTTTGGCCTGAACTACAACAACACGAGCTTCAACGGTCGTTTCCTAGGCTACAACGACAGCGTTCTCCCGACCCTCAATGTGGTCAAGATCGGCTTCGGCTTATTTGGCCTCACCGGCGGTGACAGCACCTCCACCGGTAGTCTGACCATCAATGGTGGCGGGATGACCTACACGGGAACGGCAAGTTCGGTCTTCACAACCAACGTGGTCAACCAGACCGGTGTGCTCACCCTCGACAACAGCGGGACCAATGAAAACAACCGTCTTGGCGGCCCGCTCAAGGGGCTGACGATCGCCGGTGGCGAGTTCATCGTGATTGGCAACGCCGCAGGCACCAGCGAATCGCTGAATGCACTGACGATTGGTTCGGGTGGCGGTCTTCTTACAGTAGTTGCCGGTTCTGGCTCCACCACGGTAAATTTTGCCTCGATCCCCTCCCTCACTACGAGCGGTACCGAGCTTGTCATCCGAGGCGACAATCTTGGATCGGCCCCCGGAGCAGGTGTGGCGAATGTGTTCGTCTCGGGAACAGTGGTGTCCAGCGGCGGTGGGGCTGTCGCAGGTCTCGCGAACCGGAGCATCCGTTCTGACACGCTCGCCGATACATCGGCCACTGGCACGGGCGCCTCCTTTGCTACTTACACACCTGGATTTGGTTTCCAAGTGCTTGCCGCCAACGAGTCGATTTCCAACATCAACTCGATCTTTGTCACCAACGCCAACCTTACCCTCAGCGGCGGACAGCAGTTTACAACGAACTCCATCAACGTCCTTACTCTTGAGAGCGGCGGTGGTGCCACCGGCTACAACACTGGCAGCATCCTGACGCTGGGCGGCATCGCCCTTCTGACCAAAACCGGCAACACCGGCCTCAGCGGCGGTCAGATCTCCAGTGGTGGATCACACTTCTGGGCACATACGCCAGGCGATCTGACGGTTAACAGCTACCTCATCAACACAGCCAACGGCTTCACCAAGGCCGGCGCAGGCACCCTGACGATGAATCTTGCGATGTTCACCATCGGTACGCACATCGTGGATCAGGGAATCATGATCCTGAATGGCGCGGCTGATAATACCTTCGTGGTGAATCCGACTGCTGCTGCGGTGGGTGCGCAGGCTCTGACGGTGAACGGTGGCATCCTCGACTTGAACGGACGCAACCAGGCGGTGGCCGCCCTTGCGAGCACCAACATTCTGCCCGGCACCGGTGGTAACATCACCAACTCCAGCGCAAATGCAGCCACTCTGACCTCCACGGGCGGGGGCAACTTTGGCGGGATCATAGACGGCAATCTCGCCTTCACTCGCTCTGGGAACAACACAACGCTGCTCACCACAGCCCAGACGTACAGCGGAGCGACCACCGTTCGCGGCGGCATCCTGCAACTGCGCGACAACGCCACCCTTGCCAGCGTCGCTGGATTGAACCTGGAATTCGGCGCACTGAGCCTTGATAACTCCAACCTTGCGAACCTTGCGGGACGAGTTTCTTTGGATAATGCGATCAGCACCCGAGGCGGCACCATCACTCTGACTGGTGTTCAAGGCCAGACGGTCGCGGAAGCCCTTGGCACCGTTACTGTCCAGGCGGGGCAGACAACCATTACGGCGACTCCGGGCAATACGGGCACAGCCTTGCTCACCATCGGCAATCTCGTCCGCAACGCCGGATCAGGGGTCAACTTCACCAGCAGCAATCTCAACCTCGGCCAGCGCGCCGCCACTGACGTCATCGCGATTGGATCTGGCGGAATCGTATTGACTCAGATTAATGGTGGAGCTCCGGCTCTCGTCAACGGCATCCTCGGTGGTTGGGCCACAGTGAACGGAACGGATTTCGCGAGTTATGTCGTTCCAGGTGATACCCAGGGTGGTGTTGGAGCGGTTGGTACGACTGGTTACGGTTCCTATGTGACCACTGCGCTGAGCACGGCCTCAATCGCAGGGGCAAGCAACGTGACCGTGGCGGCGAATGTGACGGCTCTGGCCCAGACGATCAACTCCCTCCGCGTCAGCGCAACAGCGACCATCACTCAGACCGCTGGGACAACCATCAACCTCACCTCGGGTGGATTGCTCTTCGGAGCAGCCACGACGCTGACAGGGGGTATCCTCACCACCAGCGGCAACGAGCTCTTTGTCTATACCAACGCGGCCTCGACGATCAGCAGCCAGATCACCGGGGGCTCAGTCGCCCTAGTCAAGAATGGTGGTTCGACGCTGACATTGGCCGCGACGGTTGCCAACACCTATGGCGGCGGAACGATCGTCAACCAAGGGACTCTGACCTTGGGAGGGACTGGCATTGTCCAGGTGCCTGGCAACCTGACCATCAACAATGCAACGGTGACCATGGCGACGAACGCAGGCCAGATCGCCAGCACTGGTAACATTGTCATCAATGGTGGTGGTGTGCTGACCTACGTGGGTGCCAACACCCTCAGCGGCACCATCACCTTCAACAACACCGGCGGTAATGCAGCGCCGACCATCACGACCGGCGGCACTCTTACGCTGAACAACAACATCACCTCGGTGAACGACAGCTTCAGCTTCACGCCGACCATCGCCGGGGTCGTGGACTTCAATGGCGGCACCCGCACCGTGGATGCCTCGGGTCTCTCACTGAACAACCTGAACATCTCTGCTCAGATTCTGAATGGAACGCTGACCAAGGCCGGAGCGGGAGCGCTCTCACTCAGCAACGCCACCAGCACCTTCGCAGGGGGGGTGAACCTCAATGCCGGCACCATCATCATCGGTGCGAATGACACGCTCGCGGCAGGTCTCAAGAGCGGTGGTCCTCTCGGTCTCGGCACGCTCTCGGTTGCCGCCGGTCTCAAGCTCATCGGTGTCAGTGCCACGATCTACAACGCGATCACGCTGGCGGGCAACAACCTGATCATCGGCGGAGTCTCCTCGAACAACCTCGCCCTCAATGGCGTGATCACTTTCGGTGCAGGAACGCCGACGATCACGGTGGAAAGCCCGGCGGTCATTGCCACACTCGGCAACAAATACACGGGCGCCTTCACCTTCATCAAGGACGGCCCCGGCATTCTGGCGCTGAGCAACATCGCCAACGACTACACGGGCATCACCCAGGTCAACAACGGCACCCTGCGCCCGAGCGGGACCAACACATTGTCCCGCTTCTCGAACATCAACCTTGCGACGGGCGGCACGCTCGACGTGGCCGGCACCAACGTGGTCACCGGTTCCATCAGCGGCACCGGCCTGGTCACCAACAACTCAGGCACTGGAGCGACCCTTGCGACCGGCTTCGACAACAGCACGTTCGTATTCTCCGGCCGCTTCGGCTCCGCCAACCAGACCTCGACGTCTTTCAGCCTGAACAAGATCGGCACGGGAACGCTGACCATCGCCAGCGCCGCCGGCACTGGCACCATGGGGATCGGAACTTTCACCACCTCCCAAGGCGCGTCGGTTCTGAGCGGCGCGGCCGGCAGCACGAAGTTCACGACCTACACCGTCCTTGAGGGGGGCACGCTGACCCTTGACAACAGCGGCACCAATCTGAACAACCGCCTTGGCGGCACTGACTTCGCTGTCGGCGCGAGCCTGGTGCGCAACATCACGCTGCAGGGTGGTGAGTTTAAGATCATCGGCAACGCCGGTGCGGCGACGGTGGAAACGATCAGCCTCGGCACCGTGGGGGCCATCAACGTCGTTTCCGGTGGGTCCATCCTGACCTTGGATGCCAATGCGGCGCGGTCCTTGACCTTGAATGCGGGCAACTTTGCCTCACTTTCCGGCGGTGGCTCCTTGCTCGTCCGCGGGGACGGCCTGGGCAGCGCTCCAGGTGCTGGCGTGGCCAATTTGTTTGCCCCTAACATGGGCAACGGCTTCATCGGGGGTGGGGGCGGCAATGGATCGAACACCATCAACATCCGCGTGGATACCATCGCTGATGCCAGTGCGACAGGGACTGGAACCGCCTTTGCGACGTATTCCGCCATCGGTGGTGTGCGTCCGCTGGCGGCCAGCGAACTCGCCCCAGGCCTCTTCCGCGTCTTTGCCACCAACTCGAACGTCGCGGTTAACAGCACCCAGCTCTTCGGCTCGGTGACCATGAACAGTTTGACGATCAATGGTCCCACCGCCCTGAACGCGATCCGCGATCAAGCCATCCTGAACCTTGGCAGTGGCGGCATCCTTGTCCTCAACGCCAGCGGCACCGATTTCACGGGCGGTCTCATCCAGTCCGGTGGCAATCAGCTCATCATTCACCAGCTCGACACTGGCAATACTCTCGACTTCAACGCCCAGGTGCTGGGCAGCAACGGTTTCATCAAGACCGGGGCGGGTGCGATGAGCATCAACAAGCAGCAGTTCTTCACCAACAACAGCCAGACGACGATCAATGACGGCCTGCTCACCCTGAACAGCGGTGTGGACAACACCCTGACGGTGATCGCGACCAACGCGACACCGACTCTTCAGTCCGTGCGTGTCAGCGGCGGCACGCTGGATTTGTTCGGCAGGAATCAAGCCATCGGCACTCTGGATACCACCAGTTCACTCGCGGGAAGCGGCGGGATCGTGACGAACTCCAGCCTCACGGCTGCCACTCTGACGGCGAGCCCTGGAGGCACTTTTGCCGGCACCATCACAGGCAATCTGGCCTTCACGCGGTCTGGCAACTCCACCACCACGCTCACCAGCAACAACACCTACTCCGGAGCGACGATCATCCGCGGCGGGGGGCTGACGCTGCGTGATCAGGGGCGGTTGAGCAGCTCCTCATCTGTGACCAACTTGTTCGGCACCCTTACGCTGGACGACACAGGACTTTATACCTCCGCGAACCTCGGCGGAAACCGGGTGGTCAATGGCATCACCCTCCAGGGCGGCACGCTGACCTACGCGGGTGCGCAGAGCGCCGCCACCGTCGGCACTGTCACTCTCCAAGGCGGAGCCAATTCCGGTGGCTTCAATGTCATCAACGCGACGAACGCCTCCCCGGTTGGCAATGCCCAGCTCACCATCACCAACCTCGTGCGCGGCACGGCTGGCAGCACGGTCAACTTCACCGGTGCTAATCTTGGCCAGCCTCTGGCGACGGGCATCGCGACCTCCTCGATCTTCCTGACCAACATCAATGGCAGCGCTCCAGCGCTGACCCAAAACCTCATCGGCGGCTGGGCCATCACGGGTGGCACGGAATTCGCCAGTTATGTCGGTGCCACCGGTGTGGGTGCGTTGAACCAGACTGGCTACGCGCAGTATACTGGTACGGCGCTGCCGGGAGCCTCCACCGCCACGGGCAACTACCGCCTCACTGCGGCAGGTGCTGTGCCTGTCGTCGCAGGTTACACTATCAATTCCCTGAACTTGGTGGGGATTGGACTGACCTTCACCTCCGACCTGACAACGAACGGCCTGACTCTTGTGAGTGGCGGTCTGCTTCACAGCGGAGCCAGCGCATCGATCGGTGCGACCGGGGCCGGCGCACGTGGTGCGCTGAGCGCCACGGGGGAACTTTTCATCACCAACACCGCCAACACGCTCACGATCAACTCCCAGATTTTTGGTGGATCCACTGCGCTGGTGATTTCGGGCGGTGCGACGGTCACGCTGGCCCCGCAGGTGGCCAACACCTATGGCGGCGGAACGATCATCAACGGCACCACGGTCAACACCACTGGTGCGGCGGCAGTCACGGTGATCACTGCCGCAGGCGGACTGACGATCAACAACTCGGCCGTCACGATCAGCGCTGCTGGTCAGATCGCCAACGCCACCAACATCAACCTCAACGGTGGCTCCACGCTGACCTACACCGGTGCGAACACGATGGCGGGCACGCTGACCTTTAACAACAATGGCGGGGCAGCGACGCCGACCGTCACCACTGGTGGTCTGCTGTCCCTGGGCGGCAACATCGTCTCGAACAACGACAGCTTCAGCTTCACGCCGACGATTGCCGGCACCATGGATTTGAACGGCGGCACACGGACCATCACCACGGGGGGCCTGTCCCCGAACAGCCTGATTGTGAACGCCATCATTTCCGGAGCGGGCTCTACCAACGTGCTTAATCTGGCCGGCACGGGCAGTGTGGTGCTTGCGGGGGCCAATACTTTTGGCGTGGCGGGCTCGACATCCACGATGCTGACTTCCGGTTCCTTGATCTTCGGTGCGGACAGCACGCCGAATACTGTGAGTGGAACCATCACGGCCAGCCCGGTCGGCCTGGGTACGCTGGTCATCACAGACGGGGCGAAGATCCTCGCCGGTGGCGCTACGCGCACCATTGCCAACAACATCACCGCGAACACGCAGCTGATCTTCGGCACTTCCTCCCAGAACCTGACCTTGAACGGCATCATCAGCTTTGGAACTTCCACGCCGACGATCACGGTCGAGAACTACTTCCAGGGGAACACGGTGCTCACCATGGCCATTGGCACGTCGTTTGGTTCGGCTGGCGGCTTCTCTGGCTTTACGAAGGCCGGCGCAGGCTTGCTGGCCATCAACGCGCCCACCAACGCCAATCTCACCGGCACGATCACCGTCAACGACGGCATCCTCCAAGCCGGGAACCAGTATGCGCTTGGCGGCTCCCTTTACACGGCCGGTCCAGCGATCAGTCTGAACGGCGGATCTTTCTACAACGCGGCCACCAACGTCTTCGTCCAGAATGCGCTCAATTTCTCTGCGAACGGCCTCCTTGGTGCGACGGTGAGTGGCACGGCCGTCGGTGCGGTGACACTGGGAGCGGGCAGCACGGCCCTGGGCGTGCAGGGTGGTCAGACCAGCACGATCTTTGGTGGCCTGACGGTGAATGGCAGCACTGGCACGACGATCTTTACGTTCAACCAGTTGAACGTGCTCGGAGCCTTCTCCGGCAGCACGCCTTCGATCACCAAGACGGGTACTTCGACTTTGATGCTGGGCGGCACGTCCACCTACACCGGTGCCATCACGGTTGAGCAGGGCACCTTGGAAGCGCGGATTGGCAACAACGCCCTGACGACCGGAGCTGTGGTGGTCAACCCGGGTGCAGTGCTGCGGGTGATCAGCCCGAACAATCTGGCCATCGCCAGTTCGGTGACTGTGAACACGGATATCAACGGTCTTGGCATTCTGAGCCTGGCCTATGCGGGCGCTTCTGGAACGGTGACATGGAATTCGACCAACCCGAACTACGACGGCACACTCGCCATTGATGTGAGCGGCTACGACACCGCGGTGAGCCAGGCGGGCACCAAGCTCTTCCTCGGTTCCACGCTGAGCGGTGCCTATACGGCGGATACGCTGACAGCCGGCACGGGCAACGTCTATCGACTCGGCACGGGCGGCGGCGTCTTGAACATTAACAGGGCAGTTCTGACCGGTGCCGGAAACTCGGTCATCATCGGCGCGGTCACCGGCACCCCGGGTGCGAACCTGATCGGCAACGGCGGTACCGTGGTGCTCAATACGGCCAACAGCTATGGAGGTGGCACCACGATCAACGGCAACGCCGTTGTGCAGATCGGCGATGCGAACGCGTTTGGCACGGGTGCGATCACCTTCAATGGAGGCACCTTGCAGCCCAACCAGAGAGGCCTAGGCACGACGGGCAATGTCATCCTGCGTCAGCCTTTCACGCTGGCCAACAACATCAATTTCTCCGCCGGTGGTGTTCTTACTGCTCTTGCAGGCTCGGGGAACCTGGATGGTGCCTTTGCCGCGGACGCCTTCATCGGCGCAGGTCCGCTCGGCCAGACGGATCTGATCCTGACGGGTGCCGTGGACCTCTCCGGGGCCACGTATCGTGCTCTGAGCATCGCGGGTACGGACCGCATCGTGACGCTCTCCGGCGCAATCAGCGGAGCCTCCATCCTGGTCAAGACCGGCACCGGCATCCTGCGCCTGACCAATGCCAGCAACAGCTCCAACGGCATCGCCATCAGCCAGGGCACCCTGGCCCTCAGCAGCACTGGCGTCATTCCCGGCACGATCCTCCTCAACTCCGGCACGCTTGCCGGTTGGGACCGCAGCTTCACGGTGGCCAATGACATGCAGTTGATCCAGACCAGCACGATCGACGTGGGTGCCTCGACTACGCTGACCAGTTCTGGCGTGATCAGCGGCGACTTCACCTACGTTGGTGCGCAGACGGGCCTGACCAAGACGGGGCTCGGCACCCTGGTTCTCAGCGGCAGCAACACCTACCTCGGCACCACCTCCATCAATGCCGGTATCCTGAGCATCAGCAGCGATGCGAACCTCGGCTCAACGGGTGGTCTGAACGTCACCCCTGGCGGCATCACCTTCAACGGCGGTATCCTGCGAGTCACCGAAGACATGACGACGAATCGTGTCATCACCATGACCGGTGCAGGCAGCATCAGTGTGAAGGCGGGCAAGACCCTGATCATCAACGGCATCACTGCCAACAGCACCGGACTGCTCACCTTCAATGGTGGCGGCATCGCCATTCTCAACGGCAACCAGACGGGGGCCAATTTGCACGACAACACCGCCATCAGCAATGGGGCGACCTTGATGACCCAGGCCACCGGCGGCACGCCATTCGGCGACGTTGCCGTGACCATCAACGGCGGTTCCCTCCGGGTGAACACCAACGGCCCCGCAGCGGCCTTCGTCATTCCGACCCTCAACTTCACGGGGGCGGCCTACCTGCGCCTAGACGCGCAGATGGGCAATGACATCCAGATCACCGCCACCACTCTCGCCCGCGTTGGGTCCGGCATTCTCACGATTGTTCCTGGAGTGGATGGCAACCTCGGCAACACCGCTGGTGCGGACGCACGCGTCCTCGGCACGACGATCCTCGGTCAGAGCACCACGACGGTGGCGGGTCTCGCGGCGCTGAACAATTTAGGCACGGTTTCGGGGATCAATGCCGAGGTGACCGCCGCGTCCATTCTGCGCCTCGCCTCCAGCGCGGATGCAACCGCGAGTTTTGTCCGCTACGATCCGGTGATGGGATTTGTGACCTCCGTGGGTGCGAATCCACTGACAAACACCTTCATCGGTTCCACTGTTTCGAGCGTCGTTGACATCAATACCGCGACGGTCATCACTGGCACGGCAGAAACATTTGGTGTCCGCACCTCGGCCAGCATCAGTGGGGGAACCATCAGCATCCTGTCCCGCAATAACAATGAAATGGGCGGCCTGCTCATCAATGGTGTGGGCAGTGCGGCTCCGACCATCAGTTCGAACATTTTCATCAACCCCTATGGCGTCACCGGCGGCGCGAGCGCGGGAGAGGGCATTATTTATGTGAGCGGAGGTTACATCGGCGGAAATGCGGCCACGATCAGCGGCAACATCACCGCGAAAAATCTGACCATCGGCGGGGCTGGGGACCTGATCCTGGCGGGCGTCAACAACATCCTGGGCAACATCACTGTGAACGAGGGTATTCTGACCATTGCCAATGTGGATTCCCTGCCTTCGCTTACCGGGGGACTGATCCTCAACGACATCGGCAACCTCGACCTCAACGGCAGCCGCGTGGTGGCAGCGGGGCTGTCCGGCACCGGCGGCACTGTGGGCAATCTTTCGACCACGTCCAACGGTGTGCTGGTGATCAACAGCATCAATAACACGACCTTCACGGGCAACATCGTCGATGCACTTGGCTCTGGCACCAAGACGACCCGGCTGGTGAAGAATGGATCGAGCACACTGACCCTTGGCTCGATCACCAGCACCTTCACTTATGCGGGCCAGAACAGCTTCACGGGTGGCGTGAGAATCAACCAAGGTCAGTTGACGGTGCAGGATCCGTTCGGCCTTGGCGGTGCCGATCCGCTCGTCGCGGGCGGCACGAACTATAGCACTCCAGGCACGGTGACCGTGAACGGAGGCATTCTGGCGCTTAACAGCAACGGTGGCGGCCCGAACGGCACCATCATCTTTGGCAATCCGAACACCAACGGCATCAACGTGGTGGCAGCCGGGTTTGCCACGATCAACGTGGACCGGGTGAGCGCGAACACGGGCAACCAGATTCAGATTGGCGACCTTGACCTCAGCGCAGCGACCCTGACGCTGACCGGCGGCAACAGCTACTCCCTGCGGGTGGCGGGTACCACGACCATTGGAGGCTCCTCTTCCAACATCAACACCGCCACAGGAACCACGCATTTTCTGGAACTGGCCGGGGCGATCATTGGCGCGGGCAACCTCAATAAATACGGTGGCGGCACCACGACCTACGGCACGCTGCGGATCTCCGGCACGACCAACACGTACACCGGCGGGACCAATGTGCAGGTAGGTGCGCTTCAGATCACCAGCACGACAGGCACACCGCTGGGCGGCACGGGCAGCGATGCGCTGATCAACGTGAATCCGGGCGCGGCTCTGCGCATTGCCGGCAATGGCAGCCTTGGCGGTGTTGCCCTCAATGGCTTGATGCTCAACAGCAACATTAACAACCTGCCAGCCATCGTGCTCGACAGCGACTACAACCCCGGCACGGGCTTGAACGCGCAGATCAAGCTGCAAGGTGGCTTTGGTGCTGCGCTCCAGCTTGCGGTTCCTACGTTCACCACGGCGCTCAATTTGTCAGATATCGGCAACGGACGTCTTTTCCTCGGTGGTTACTTCAACAACACCGTCGTCGAATACATGGCACCGACACTGGGCGTCGGCGCGGACAACACGTATCGCCTTGGTGGCAACAACGGCGGAACGCTGGCCTTCTCCAGCGCGGACAATGTACTGACCGGCACTGCCCGCCTCATGATCGGCTCCCAGTTGAGCAATCTCCAAGGCAGCGCCATCACCAATGGTGGGGGGACGGTTTCCATCCGCAATTCCAATGACTTCACCGGCGGCACCACGATCAGCAAGGGTTCGACCTTGTCACTGGAAGTCGGTGCCCTGGGGCGGACACCGCTCGGTACGGGCAGTGTTGAAGTCTATGGTACCATCCAGGTTGTCACGCCGACCACAGGGATCGCGGGTGCGTCGTCGTTCTACAATCCGACCACCGGCTTCAACAACAACCTGATCGTTCTTCGTCCTGGTGGTACGATCCGCATCTTTGACCAGCTTGGTCGCGAACCCAACGGGCAGGGCCGCTGGGCGGATGCCACAGGTCAGGATCTGAACGGCGGCACGTTCCGTTTCGATGGCGTGGCCAATGGCCAGTCCTACGAACTCGTCGGGACCCTTATCGTGAACAAGGGATCCAACATCACGGTGGTTCGGCCGGCCGGTTCAGGCTCCACCACTTTTGAAACCGCCGGTCTGACCCGTGGTGCGAATGGAACTCTGGGCCTTTCGACCTCTGGTGTGGGCACCCTTGGAATTCCAAACTACGTGGCGACCACCGGCACCACCACCGCGAGCACGACCGTTACCGTTGCTTCGACGGCGGGGATGCTGGTCGGCCAGGCAATCTCTGGCGCTGGGATTCCGGCCAATGCCACGATCACGGCCATCACCAACTCCACCACCATCACGATCAGTGCTGCGGCAGTTGCAGGCAGCGGGGTGATCACCAGCGGGATTGCGCCAACCTCATTTGACCGCCTGATCGTCACGTCTGGTGTCACACGTGCAGGGACAACCGCCAACGGAACGGGCGTCATCAATGGTGGCATTGCCCCGGTGTGGATCGTGGATCGGACCAGCAGCTCCTACGTGGGATACAATCCAACGGCGGCGACGACAGGCTTCCAGACTCTGATGGTCCCAGGCTCAGCTACTTTGGGTGCCGGTCAGCTGGGATACAGTTCGGTCAGCACGGGCGGAACGATCGGCGCGCTTGGTGCGGGCACCACCCTGGATGTGCGTGCGGCGGCCACCTTGTCGGCCAATTCGACGGTCTATGCTCTGCGCAGCGGCTTCAACATCACTCCGACGGCTTCTTTTAACACCATCACCTTTGACAGTGGTGCGGGCAATCTCGGTGGCGGCCTGCTGCTGACGGGCGGCACTATCAACCCGGTGCAGGCCAACGGCACGACCAATGGAGCCACCACCCTGCCGATGACCCTGGCCTTCGGTGCCAACGAAGCCGTCATTTATGTTGCTGTGGCCACCAGCGTGATCAATGCGCAGATCACCGGCAGCAACGGGCTGACCAAGTTCGGCCCGAACCAGCTGACGATCTCCTCCAGCAACTCAGGCCTGACGGGCACGATCACCCTGAACGAAGGGAACCTGCTTCTGCAGAACCCGGTTTCCAATTCCGGCGCGGCCATCGCCAGCACGACCAACAGCCAGAACATCATCGTCAACTCCGGCACGCTGATCATCGACAGCCTGCTCTCCAACAACGCCGGGCGTGACTCCAACCTGCCGAGCGGGGTCCGTCTCACCGGCAACCTCGGCAGCAACGTCTTCGTCAATGGTGATGCCACCATCACCAACAACAACCAGGGGATCATGCAGCGGATCAACAACCTGACGATTGCTGATCTCGGGGCCAATTCACCGATCTACCTGAACTTCTCGCAGAACGGCATCACAGTCACCGGCACCACGACTTTGGGAGCCAACAGCAACTTCATCGGTTCCTCCTTTGGCGCAGCCAATCAGAGCATCCTTGAAGGCCTGGTGGTGGGCGGCGCGAATGGGAAACTGGTGAAGTATGGCAACGGCGGCCTCTTCTTCGCCAACGGAGCCAACACCTTCGGCACGAACGGCCAGACCGGGCTGGAAATCTGGGCCAGCACCCAGAACACCGCGACCAGCATCGTGGGTTCCACTTCGCTCACCGCGGGCACCGCGACCACTGGCGTCTTTGGCGTGGGTGACATCAACATCCTCGCTGGAGCACAGCTCCGCCTTGCGGACATTGGCAACATCGCCTTCCAGAAAGTCACCGCTGTCAGTGATGACTGGGCCTTTGGCGGCATCGCCTTTGGCAACAACAACAACGGCACCGCGCTGACCCAGGCGAACATTCTTGCTGTGCTGACCACCGGTCCTGCGGCCGACGGCAAAGTGCAGTTCAGCACCACGGGCTCCAGCCTCGGCGTCATCTCCCTGGACAACGGTGTGCAGTATGGAGCACTCGACATCGGCGCGATGGAAACGGCTCTGAATCAGGGCGGGGCGGTGGAGCATCTCTGGCTCGGCACTTCGACCAGCGGCGCCATCAACCAATACTACTTTGCCCCGACGCTGGGCGCCTCCACGGACGGCGTCTATCGCTTCGGCGGCGGCGGCAACCAGGGCACGATGCAGATCGGGGTGAATGCGTTTGAAAACGTGCTCACGGGCAACAATTCTGTCCAGATCGGGGCCATGGTGGCGGGCAACGCCTATGCCAACGTGGCGGTCATCAACGGCAACACCAACATCACGCTCAACACCCGGAACAACTACACCGGGAACACCTTGGCCAACCGCAGTTCCACGCTTAACATTGCCAACAACTTCGCTCTTGGGAGCGGCAAACTGGTCATCAATGACACCACGGATGGCGGCTTTAACCTGGGCCAGGGTCAGATGGGAGCGGTGAGTGGCGGTGGCTTCAGCATCCTCAACAACGTGGATCTGGTGGCTGACTTCCGCTCTGCGGGCACGAATTTCGTGCTGCGCGGCGACGTCAACCTCACGCCGGCTGGCGTGGGAGGCACACGCACGATTGAAAACACGGCGGAATTGAGCATCCTCGGCGTGATCAGCGGCGTGGACGGCAACCTGATCAAGAGCGGTGCCAGCAACCTGGTGCTCAATGGCATGAACACCTACACGGGAACGACCACGCTGACGGGAGTTAACAATGTAAATGTTAGCTCAAGTCCGGCACAGGCGGGCATCCTGTATGTCGGAACGGATGTGCTGCCGAACGTTTCTGGCGCCCTGGGCAACACCGATTCACCGCTGCTCATCACCAACGTCGCTTTCGTCCAGTCGGTTGCCACCAACACCTCACCGTCCCTCGGGCTTTCGGGTCAGATCACCTTCGGTCGCGACATCATCGTCAACAATCCGAACGCCACCGGCGCCACCCAGCTCACTTCCAACATCTCGATCTTCAGCAACTCGCTCTACGGGTCGAAGATCACGGGTGGAATCGGCATCGTCTCCGGAAGTGTCGACCGCACCCTGAACTTCTTTGCCATCACAGGCGGCCGCCTTGAACTGCTTGGACCGATTTCCAGCAATGGCAACCTGCACAGCATCCTGATCGGCAGCACGGCGGCCACCAACTCCGGTGTGGTCTACATCGGTTCCGGTCCCAACGGCTACTCACAGAACACCTACACGGGCAACACGACGCTGAACAACGCCCGCGTGGTGGTCGGTGCGAACTCCTACTACTCCGGCGCTCCGAATGCGCTGACCCTGATCAGCGGTCCCTTCGGTACAGGCAGCCTGACCTTTGGTGGTGGTAATGCGAATGCCGGCACCTTCATTGGCTCGAATGGCGCAGAGCGGATCATCGCGAACGCTCTCGGCACGCTCGCCACCGCCGCCACTTTGTCGATGACCTTTGAAGGTCGCGGCAACCTGATCTTCAACAACACGGCGTCGTCGTGGAACCTCAATTCCGACGCGACGCTGCGCAACCGCAACTTCGTGGTGAACACCACGCAGGGGGCGATCCAATTTGATGCGGTGTTCACGGCAAGCGGCGCAGGCGGCGCCAACCTGCTCAAGCAAGGCTCCGGCATTTTGGTGATCACCGGCAACAATGCGGCCTACAACAAGACCACTGCGGACGCCAACTATGGCACCTCATGGTTCATTGATGCGGGCATGCTGCGTGTGACCGCTGACATCAACCTGGGGGATACGACGCCGATCGCTGTTGGCACCACCGCCCACACTGTCGCCGGCCTGGCCACGGACGTGCGTCTGCGCGGCGGTGTGCTCTCCGTGGGCGGTTCCTTCACCACGGCGCATCAGCTGATCCTGACAGCAGCCAGTGCCATTGGCGTTTCAAATGGGTACACCTTCGCGGTGCCGCTGCCGATCACCGGTGCCTTCGGCCTGACCAAGCTCGGCAATGGCACTCTGGTGCTCAATTCGACGGCGAACGCCAACAACAGCCTTACCATCGGCGGTGTGACCGCCATCGGCGGCATTGGCAGCGGCGGCACCGTGATGACGCAGATGACCAGCGGCACGCCGTTCGGCACGGGCGGGATCACCCTTACCGACGGCACCCTGCAGCTTCAGGGCACGGTGGGCACCGCTCCCGTGGGTGTCACGGCAAGCGCACAGACGGCGGTCAGCTACATCCTCACTGTCAGCAACGCCACGGGCATCGTCGCTGGCATGACCATCGCTGACTCCACTAATCCCGGCAACATCGCGGCGGGAACGCTGGTCACAGCGGTCAATGGCAACGTGCTCACCCTCAGCGCCCCGACGGCGGGGATTGTGGCGGCTTCCGATGCGCTGACGTTCGGTGTCGTCAACCAGGCCCTCACGGTGGCCTCGGTGACCTACAACGCAGGGCGAGTGCAGTTGACCAAGGGAACTGGTGTGACATCCGCGCTGACGGCGACGGCGCTGACCCGCGGTACGAACGGCATGATGACGATCATCTCGTCCAATCTGTCCGCAGATCTCGGTGTGAATGAGTTTTTCAAGGTGACGAATTCTGCACCGGCCAACACTGCGAGCGGCAGTGGATTCATCCTCGCCACACCATCTGTCGTTGGTCGCTCCTCAACGGGTGCGGACACCAACTCGCTGAACTTCCTGCGCTACGATGCCACCAACGGTTTCCTCTTGAACAATGCCACCACGGTGGGTGTGCTGAGCGCCTCTGCCGCGACCTCGCTGGCCGACATCACCAGCGCCCAAATCGTGGACGACAGCACCATCGACGTGCTGGACCTGCGTACGAACAGCAACATCACCGCTGGTGGTGCCTCCTCGCTGCTCCGCATCGCCGGTGCGGGCCTGATCATGAACGGCGACGCAGTGACGTCCGCCGGCCAGACTATCAGCAGCAACCTGCGATTCGGCACGGGTGCGACACCCACGGAAGCTCTCGTATTTATCAGCGGCGGTCAGACAGGCGCCTCCACCATCTCCGGGAGCTTCGAAGCCACCGACTTCACGAAGGCTGGCGCGGGCACCCTGCTGCTCTCTGGCACCGGGAACATCATGGCTCCGCTGACCACCGGCCTGCGCAACCTGACGGTGCAGGAAGGCACCTTGCAGTTTGCCAGCGCCAGCGCGGTGCCCTCTGGCGGTCTGGTGAACCTTGTCATTAACAGCAGCGCCAATGGCCTGGACCTCAACGGTCAGAACGTCACCATCGGCGGTCTGTCCGGCGTCGGCCGGGTGACGAACACGGGCGCGTCCGCCACACTGACGGTGAACACCGGCGTCGGCCAGAGCACGACCTATCTGGGAACGATTGATGGCAACGTCAGCCTCACGAAGACGGGGAATGGCACGCTGACGATCAATCAGTCCACGATCGCGGACGGCGCTCCGCTGGCCAACACCTACACTGGCGGGACGATCATCAATGCGGGGCGAGTCACCAGCGCGAACGTGGTCGCACCGGTCAGTACCGGCACTCTTGCCGTGCGCAACACCCTTGGGCTCGGGACCGGTCCCATCACCCTCAAGGGGGGGATCCTTGACCTGTCCGCCACGGCAGCGGCGGGCTACGCGGCCGGCGAAGTCATCGACAACATCAACGTGGTGCAGTTCGGCTCTGGCAGCGGCTATGACATCACCATTGATCAATACAACAGTTTCAGCCATGGGGTGTTCAACTACGCGAACACCACCTCGGTGCTGACCAACGGCGCCACATCGGTGGCCTGGTCATTGATCAACAATGTCACGCTCAATGCGTCGGCGTTGACGTTCAATTCCACGAGCAACATCGGGGTCATGATCAACGGCACCCTCAGCGTGAATCAGAATGCGACGCTGAACACCTTGTTCACGACCGCCAGCAACGCCAACAGCGTTGTCATCTCGGGCAAGATTGCAGCAGCGGGTCTGACGCTGACCAAAACTGGGGCGGGCACTCTCTTCCTGACCAATGGAGACAGCGGTGCCGGTGCGAACGACGTGGGAGCCTGGAAACTCATGGCTGGCACGACGGAAGTCCGCCTTTCCAACGGGGCGTCCAATCCGCTTGGATCGAGCGCCCAGATCACCCTGAACGGAGCGACGCTTGTCATCAGCCATGACGGTGACAACACCGCGAACATGCAGGTGCTTAGCACGTTTGCGGGCACGAACCTGACCATTGGTTCGACCGCGACGCTCGGCGGCGGCAGCTACATCGGCAGCGGTGGGACGAATCTGAATCTGACCCGTGCATCTTCCGCTTCGAACAAGACTGTTCAGTTCGGCAGCCTGACTTTCGGTGCTCCTTTGGGCTCTCCTCTGCTGACCCTCGCCAACGTTGCGGACAATCTGCAGCTCTCGTCCAGCTTCACCAGCCTGAGCTTCATCAAGGATGCCCAGATCACCAACAACAGCCGAACAGGCGGCAACGGCAACGTCACCATCAATGGAGCGATAAGCGGCAACGGCACTCTTTTGAAGAGCGGCGGTGGCGGGCTGTTCATCAACAGCGACAACAGCGCCACCTTCAAGGGCGGGTATGTGAGCAATGGTGGCGTCACGTTCTTCGGCACTTTTGAGGGGAATGTCACCACCCTGAGTGACACCGCCGGCATTGCGGGACTGGTTGCCAATTCCAACCTTGGCACCGGCAACACGCTCATCCAGCCCGGCTCAGCCATTCAGTACAACAGCACCAGCAACATCGCCGTGGGAGCCGGCAGCATCGACCTGCGCAGCAATGTCATGGGCAACTACGGCATCCTCCGCATGGCCGCTGACGCGCCGCTCTCCGACTTCAAACTTCTCATCGGCAGCCTGGGCGGGCCGCAGAACACCTCCTACTACGGCCTTGCCGGAGGCGCTGGTCTGAATGGCGGTGGCAAGAACGGTGGTTCCGCGATCATCGCGCTGAACACTGTGTATACCCAGACGATCAACCTTGCGATGATCGGCGATGGCACTGCTTTCCTCGGCAGCACCCAGAACGGTGTGGGCCAGAACGGCAGCTACAACGCGGCCACCCTTGGAGCAGGCGCGGGCAACACCTACCGCCTGGGCGCGGGCGGGCAGATTCTCTATGTCTCCAGTGATCTGGTGAACAGCAACGTGCTTACTGGCGCAGGCGCAGGCCTGATCGTCGGCCTGCCCCACAGCGCTGTGAATGCGGACACCATCACCGCCGGCAACGGTCGTGGCATTGCGGTCCTGATGACTGCGAACAACTACACCGGCGGCACCGTGGTGAACCGCGGCAGCACGCTGGAATTCCGCGGCAGCCTGACGACGAGCAGTTTTGACACCTGGGGGACGCTGACGGCTGGCGGCCTGGGCGGCACCTTCCTTGATGCGGCTGGCACAGCCATGCTGGCCCCGGTTACTCTTCGAGCCACTTCGGAACTCCGCTTTGATTATTCCACCGGCCTGCTCGCCACCGCCAAGCTCGAAGGCTACGGCGGTCAGGGCCGCTGGCTCGACACTCAAGCCATTGCTCTCAATAACTCCACGATTCGTCTCATCGGCAACCGCGACATTGAAGTGACGGAAACTGTCGGTGACGTGACCGTGGGCAAGTTTGGTCAGCTTGCTGTCCAGCGTGATCTTCTCGACCGCACCGTGAACCTAGTCGTCGGCGGAGGTGCCGGGGTGGACATCACTCGTCTCACGCAGACGAACAACGGGCTCGCCATCACTGGCAATGTGGGCACGCTGCAGATCAACCCGGCCAACAGCGGCGTCCTCGGCAGCGATGAGCGCGTGAAGCTCTCCAGCGGCATCGGGGCCAATGGGCTCGTCGCGCTTGGAGGCATCACCAATGGCATGGTGGCTCCATGGATCGTCAACGCGACGGATGCGCAATTCCTCACCTATACGGTCGACAATGGTTTCGTGAACGCAGGCTTTGACCGCACCTCGGCTGGTGGCAACATTGCCGCCTCAGGCCAGCTCATCGGTGCCAATGACCGCTTCCTCCTCAACACGGCGGTTCTGACGTTCAACGCAGCGGGTCTTGGCATTGGCCTGGATGTCTATGCCGGCCGCTTTGACACGGGCATCGCCTTTGGCAACAACATCACTGCCGCCGCCACGGACCGCATCCGCCTCCAGAGCGGTGGCTTTATCAACCCGAATGCGGCAGTCCAGATCTTCACCGGCATTGAAGTTGGGGTCGCGGGCAGCGGCCTGAAGGAGTTCAACATTTACAACCAGAACACCGTCACGATCGGCACGATCACGACCCAGACGGCTTCCTCCACGCAGGCTGGTTTGTCGCCTACGACCACGGGTCAGATCACCAATGCAAGCAACGTCATCAAGCAGGGCGGGGGCACCTTGATCATCGACTCCCCGCAGGCCAGCTTCAGTGGCAACTGGATCGTGAACCAAGGCAGCATCGCCTTCCGTTCCACGACGGTTCAGTCCAACCTTGGCGGCACTGCGAATCTGGCTCAGATGAACGCCGGCACCAATGGCCTAGTGGTTCTGAATGGCTACGGCAGCCAGCTCCAGCTCCGGGCAGACACCGCGAACACGGTGTTCAACCTTGGTCTGGTGATTGGCGAAGGCAATCCTTATGCCGTGCTCAACAATGACCGTGCCGCAGGCACCGCGAACGTGCTGAGCATTCTGACCGGTGGAATCCGCTTCGGTGGGTCTCCCGGTGAGCAAGGCCAGACCTTGTTTGTCAGCAACGCCGGCAACGCCGTCGCCGTTCAGGTCAATGGACCGCTCGTCCTCGGTGCCGCCACCATGGAAAGCGCGGCAGCCTACAACTTCATCCGCAACGATGCCAACCTCACCGTTTACGGCCAGGTCACGGGCGGTGCGACCTTGGTCCACACAGGAGGCAGCACGCTCGAACTGGGCAACGGCTTCACGGCATTCAACAACGGCATCAACACCTTTACTGGTGGCCTGCAAAACGCGCAGGGTTCGATCACGGTGCGCGGCACCACCACGGGCACGCCTGCGAACTTTGCCACGCTCTTCAGCGGCATCAACAATGGCGGTATCGGTGCAGGCGATGTGACCCTGTATTCGGGAATTCTCAATCTGCGGATCGACGGAGCGAACACGACCACCCGTGAGCGCTACGTCATTGGCAACAACGCCGCCGGCAACAACCTGATCATCAACGGCAGCAGCACGATCGATGTGAACAGAAACGTCGCCGCCAGCGCGACGAACAAACTTCTTGCCTTCAAGGATCTCACCATTGGCAGCTCCACGCTGACGGTGACAGGCGGCAACACTTACGGCTTGGAAATCAACGGGGTGACCAATCTGACCGGGACACCGCTGCTCAATGTCAGCACCGCACCGCTACTCCTGAACGGTGTCATCAACGACGGAGCAGGTTCAGCCCGGGGCAGCATTGGCCAGGCCATCATCAAGGGCGGCGGCGACAGCCTCTGGCTCAACAGCGCCGCGAGCACCTTCGGCGGACTCTACGCGGGCACAGTGGGAGCCAAGGGCCTCGGCATTGTGGTCAATGGCGGTCTGCTGCGCTTTGGTGACATCAACAGCGAGAACACCACAGCCATGAACCTGGATACGATGCTGCGTGGCAGCACGATCCGGATCAATCCGACGGGCGGCATCTTCCTCACCAACCCGGCCAATATCAACTTTGGCACGGGTCAGGTGGAACTGCTCAGCTCCGGTTCGCAGATGTCTCTCTTCCGCATGTCGAATGCGGCCTTCAACCAGGCTTATGTGCAGAATGCGTTGAGCAGCAATTCGAACGGGGTGATCGCGCTGCAATCCTCCATCGCCAATCCCTTGAATCTCGCCACCATCGGCAACGGGCGCTCCTTCCTTGGTGCCACCGCCAACTCCGACTACACCGCTGAGGCGCTCGGAGTGGGCGCCGACAACCTCTACCGTATCGGCGGCGGCGGCTCCCGGGTGGCCTTCAATTCGACGGCAGCAGGGAACATGGGCGTCTTTGTGGAAGGGGCCACTCCGGGCACGCGTGTGCTATTTGGCAGCCAGGCCGGCAACGGCAACAGCGGTGAAACGGACCTCTTTGACATCAACACCTACACCGGCGGCACCATCATCAGCCGCTCCTCCAGCCTCCTGACCCGCACCGCGACCTCGGGTGCCAACGGCCCGCTCGGCAACGGAGGCGCGGTGGACATCTTCGGCCAGCTCCGCCTCTACAGCGGCGCGACGATGCTTAACTTCGCGGGAACGGCGAACCAATACGTCGTCAACTTCCACCCCGGATCAGTGCTCTGGCTGGACAATGAATCCTCCACCCAGAACCGTTGGTTTGACACGACACCGATCAATCTGGACGGTGCGCGGCTCTACCTGCGCTCGGTGAACGTTGCCACTCAAACATCGACGGAAGTGGTGGGCGACATCACCTTCTCCAGGGGTGCCTCGATCCAGGTTCAGAAGGGTGTTGCCGCCGGTGACATGCAGTTGACGACGTCCAACCTCACTCGCTCGGGTGCTGGCAGCACGCTTTCCCTTATCTCCACCGCCGGGAATCTGGGGGTGGCGGGTAACAATGACTCGGAGCGGGTCGTCGTCACCGGAACCAGCACCGGAGCCATCGTCGGCGGCATCAAGCCCGCCTACTACGTCAACACCACCGACAACACATTCGTGACCTACGGTGCCAACGGCTTTGTCAATGGCACTTACAGCAACACCTTCAACGCGGGCACCTTCACGGCAGCCACAACGGGCACCAGCGTGGTGGACATCACCACCGCCGCCATGGTTCTCACGCAGGATCAGACGGTCTATGCGCTGCGCACCAGCCAGAACATCAGCAGCGGTGTCGGCCAATACAACACGGTCACCTTCGCCGACGGTCCCACCGACGCGGAGCGCGGCGGTATCATCACCACCGGCACGCCGACGATCGCGACCAACTTGAAGTTCGGCACCAATGGCGACAAGGAAGGCATCATCTACAACACCGGCACGACGACGCTCACCGGAGACATCTACGCTGGCAGTATGACGAAGTTCGGCGCAGGCGCCCTGGTCATCGGCAAAGACCAGACCGCGGCCGCCAACGGCACGGGCTTTGCTGGCAACTGGACCGTCAACGGCGGTGCCCTGACCCTGAACACCTTCGGTGCTTCCGGCGACGGCGGCACGATCACCCTCAACGCCAGCGGCACAGCCACCGCTGCCGGGACCACGCTGAACCTGCTGGCGCAGCCCGGCAACTCGCTCAACGGACAATACACGATGGGCCGCATCATTGCCGTGGACAACTCGATCATCGTGTCGACGCCGAATCTGACTGACAGCGCCGTCGGCATTGGTGAGCTTGAGTCCTTCTCGACTGACACGACAGGGCTCTCACCAGCGCGCCTGCGTGTGCAAACTGGCAACACCCGTTCCGTGTTGAATGCAGGAACGCTCTACCTCACCGGCGCGGGCGCCTCAATCCTCGACATCAACGCGGCGGCAGTGAACAACCAGATCACTTCTGGTGCCACGGGTTCCGGGCTGAACGTCACGGGCCTGAACGGAAGCCGCGACCTCATCAAGTGGGGCAACGGTTACCTCTGGGTGGGCGGCAATAACACCAGCTTCACCGGCAACGTCAGCATCGAGCAGGGTGCGCTCGGCGTCACCAACGCCAATGCTCTTGTCAATGCTGCCAGCATCACCGCGCGGCGCTACGGTGTCCTCGACATTCTCACCACCGGCTTCACGAATTCCGTGACCTACGAGGCCGGCTCCATTGAACGCTGGAGCGTGGACAATGCCCGCAGCGGCACGATCAACCTCGGAGCGGGCTCGCTTCAGGTGAACGCCGATCAGAACACCACGGTGGTGACCATTCAGATCAACGGTGGTGCCATTGAAGGCTTCCTCCGCAGCGATGATGTCTCCAGTGTTAACTCCGGCACGGTCTTCCGCACCTTGGGGGCCGGTGTGAGCATCAGCCTGCTTGGCAACTCGTTCGTCGGCCAGAACGCCTTCACCGACGGCCCGAACGGCACCGACAACGGACGCACGACCACCCTGACCACTGGTGTCGGCTCCGACAGCAACAACAGCAGCGAGCTGACCGACACCGCCCGTGGCGCGATCCTTGAGATCAAGGGCAACATCAGTGGTGCAGGCAGCCTCACCAAGCAGAGCCTCGACACCGTGATCCTCTCGGGAACAAACACCTATGATGGTGGCACCAACATTGCCAACGGCACCCTCCGGCTGGCTTCGACCACCGCCCTGCCCAATGGCACGAATGTCACCACTTCCAGCCGCGGTGTGCTTGATCTTGGCGGGTACAATGCCTCCATTGGCAATCTGAACAGCTCCGTCATCACTGGTGATGTCTTCGGCAGTTCCGCCGGTTTCATCACCAACAGTGCGACGGTGATGAACACGCTCACTGTCACACCAACGACGGACAGTTCCTACAGCGGTGTCGTGCAGAACAACATCAACGTCGTCAAAGGTGGCAGCAAGAAGCTTGTGTTCACCAACCTGAACACCTACGCCGGAAGCACCACGGTGAACGGCGGTGTGATGGAGGTCAGTCATGTCACCGCTGGTGTGATCGACGGTATTTCCGGCACCTCCTCGCTGACGGTTGCGAGCGGAGCGACCTTCAATCTGCTCACCGGCACCACTGGCGGGGTTCTGACACTGGCACCTTATACCGGCACCATCCTCAATCTCGCAGCGGGCAGCCGTCTTGGTGTTGAAGTGGGAACCACTGGCAGCAGCATTCTCCTGAACACTGGAGCCAAGGCTCTGGTCACTGGCAATGTCACCGTGGACGCATACTTCCTCAGCGGACAGACTCCGGGAGCCACGTCCACGATCCTCGCTGCTGCTTCTGGTGGCCTGGTGAACACCAATGGCAGCTCCGGCACTTATTCGGTGGGCAATCTCTACAACGTCACCAATTTCAAGGTCACCAGCATCACGGCCACTGACACGTTGGTGTATTTCAACACCGCATCGGTGACGGCGCTCGCGGCCGCTTACTGGAAGGGCGGCTACAGTGGTGCGGCCAATGTGTGGGCGGTTTCCGATGGATCCACGGCAAGCAACTGGGCAACGGATCTGGCTGGCACCGCCACGGGACTCGTGCCTAGCGTCGGCACGGATGTGTTCCTCTCCGCCACCGTTAACTCGAACCAGAGCAACATGGTTCTGGGCGCCAACATGAGCATCAAGAGCCTCACGGTGAACGCACAAAGCGCCGGAAGTGCGGTGGTGCTGAACAGCGACGGCGGTTACACACTGACCATTGCCAACGGCATCACCACGGACGCAGGATCCAGCGCCGCGACGATCAACAGCAACGTGGCCCTCAGCGCCGCCACCGCCACCATCACGGTCAACTCGTCCAACGCGCTTACGATCAATGGCGCTGTGAGTGGTGCGGCGATCACCAAGGATGGCGCAGGCACGCTGGTTCTCGGCGGACTCAACAGCTACACCGGTGTGACCACTGTCAGCGCAGGTGTGCTGAGCGTCGCCAACGGTCTGGCACTGGGCACGACGGCAGGGGCCACCACGGTCTCCAGCGGGGCATCTCTGGAACTTCAGGGCGGCATCAACATTTTCGGTGAGGCGCTGACCATCAATGGAAGCGGTGCCTCGAACAGTGGCGCACTCCGCAACCTTGGCGGTAACAACATCTACAGCGGCACGGTCGCCCTTGGCAGCGCTTCGACCCTGCAGTCGGACGCAGGAACCCTGAGCATCAATGGCGGCATCAGTGGTGCTTTCGCCCTGACTGTGGCAGGTGCCGGAAACACGGTGATCAACGGAATTATTGGTACGGGTGCCGGCATTCTGATCAAGAACGACTCGGGCACCCTGATCCTCACCAACGCCAACACTTACACGGGAGCCACAACCATCAACGGCGGCACGGTGATTGTCTCCAACAGCCTCGGCCTAGGAACCGTGGCGGGTGGTGTCACCGTCGCCAGCGGTGCCACGCTCAACATCAATGGCGTGACCGTGGCAGAAACACCGGTGAATTTGAACGGCGCCGGGGTGGGTGGAAATGGCGCTCTAAGCGGCACCGGAGTCGCGACGGTAAGCGGCGCATCGGTTGTCCTGCAAACCAGCAGTTCCATTGGAGCCGCCAACACTACGGACGTTCTGACAATCACCGGAGTGATCTCTGGCGCTGGCATGAACTTGACCAAGGTCGGTGCAGGCACGGTGATCCTCGCAGCCGCCACGGTAAACACCTACAGCGGTACAACGACGGTTTCGGAAGGCACCCTGCAACTCGGCAACGGCGGCACGACAGGCTCACTCGCCACGACCAGCACGGTCAGTGTCGGCACGGGGGCGGTCTTTGCGGTCAGCCGAAGCAACGCCGTCGCGCAGGGGACTGATTTCAGCGCCAGCGCCATCACGGGTGCGGGTGGATTCGCTCAGACCGGCACGGGTGTCACCACCTTGTCCACCGTTGGCAACAGCTACTCTGGCGGCACCACTGTCAACAATGGTGAGCTGCGTGTCACTGGCAGCCTGACTGGCACCGGGTCGGTGATTGTGGGTGAAACGGGCGGTGCGCTCACCAACGCGGCGGTTCTGGCTGGCGCTGGAGACGGCACCACGACTGGCGTCATCGCCGGTGCGGTGACGGTGGGAGGAATTAACAACGTTGGTATTCTCACGCCTGGCGCCACCTCCGCGAATGCGGACAAGGGCACCCTGACGATCACGGCTGACAACACCGCGCTGACGGTGGCCACGGGTTCGCAGATTCAGATGGGAATCACAGCTCCGTCCACGGCTGCGGTGACCAACTACAGCACCACCTTCAACATCGGCGCCACGAGCTACGCCACTGCCAAGGAGTACTTTGACGCGCTGGGTGCAGGTGCGGACATCTACACCAAGGGGGCGCCCACATCGTCCACCAGCCTGGACTTCATCAATCTGAGCGGCAGCAACAGCACCTTGTCGGTGGGCAATCGTTCTGGGGCGGCGTGGGGCCAGGGAGCCGTGGTGGTGAACTCGGTCGGCACTGTGACGGCGCAGCAAGGCCAGGTCTTCAATCTCATTGACTGGAGCGGGGCCAGCATGAGCGGCGGCTTCAGTGTCGGGGCTTACAACACCTACGATGCGAGCACCAGTGTGATCGCCGGCGATCTCGATCTTGCAGCGCTGGGAGCCGGGCTGGCATGGGATGTGAGCGCCTTCACCACCTACGGTGTGCTGGTCGTGGTGCCTGAGCCTTCCCGCATGCTGCTGGTGATGTTCGGCCTGCTGGGCCTGTTCTTCCGCCGTCGCCGTCGTTACAGCTCGCTGTAACGGTGGGTTTGGCGCACAAAAAAGCCCGGTCAGCCTATGGGGGCGTGACCGGGCATTTTTCTTTCTGTTTTCCGATCAACCGGGAAGCAGCCTGGGAGCAATGCGGCGAGCGGTCTGCAGCAGACGTTCTTTTTCCTCGGCGGTGAAATCGTAGGGCACCAGCTTGCCGATGCCAAGTGTGCCACAAAGGCGCTCTCCGTCCAACACGGGGACCGCCAAGGTGCCTTGGACCTGGGTCTGTTTCGCGCCGGGTTTGGCCACGCCGGAGGTGTCTGTCTGCAGATTGCACATTTCCACGGGTTCCTTGCGCTCTGCGGCCACTCCGGCGATGCCTTTGCCGATGGGGATCGACTGGATGATGGGCATGAGCGCCTCCGGGATGCCCTGGTGGGCCACCAGCTTGAGGTGGCGGTCCGCCGGATCCAGCCGGTGAAGCGTGCCCGTGGTACAGCCGAAATCCGCGATGGTTTGAGTGAGGAATTCAGCCCAGAGGGGATCGGTGGAGGAAAACATGACGCAAGGAGGAGGGGGTGAAGTCGGGATTTGTCGTTGTCGCGGAGCAAGGGGGGCGTTATTCTGCCGTTATCTTCGTTTCTGTCATGAAATCCTGCTCTGCTTTTTTTGTCCTTCTTTGGGTGACCTCTGCTGTCGGGCAGCCCGCCGCCCCGGCGGGTACGCCGATCGTCGCGAAGAGCACCTACCACCCCGACAATTCGCATTCGGAGACCATCGTGGACAAAACCACGAACGAACTCATCGAGGCCACCTACAATGCGGGCGGGGCGCTGGTGGCCAAGAAACACTACCTGCTGAACGAACGCGGGCTGCCCACCCAGGGCCATATCTACGACGGGCGGGGCAACCTCGTCGCCCGCTCCCAGGTCTATTTTGATGCGTACGGGCGCGCCACGGAGATGCGGTCCTTCAACCTCAACGGCCAATGCTATCAGCAGGTGGTCTATGAATATGATGCCTCAGGCGCGGCGAAGAAGCCGAAGGTCGTCAATGTCGATCCGCGTGCCGCTCCTTCGATCAAGCCCGGGGTCATTGATTTTACCAACACCGCGGCTCCCGGGCAGATGGTGCCGCAGCCGCAGGCTGTGCCAGCGCAGCCGAAGGTGGAACCGAAGAAGAAGTCGTTTTTCGGGCGGTTGTTTGGCAAATAAGAAAAGCACCCACAGGCATTGATGGAAGCCCCCGCACCCGGCCAGCGCTGGATCAGTCAAAGCGAGCCCGAACTGGGACTCGGCATCGTCAGCAGCCTTGAAGGCAACTTCATTGATCTGCGGTTTCCGGCCGCAGGGGAGAAGCGCCGCTACGCCCGCAACGGAGCCCCGCTGCGCCGCGCCAGCTTCAAGGCGGGTGACAAAATCACGCTGCGAGACGGTGCTGAGCTGCAAATTGACTCCGTGAGCTCCAGCGAGGGCGCTCTGGTCTATCTCTGCGGCTCGCGGAGCGTGCCTGAGTCTGAACTTGCCGACACGCTGAGCCTTGGCGGCCCGCAGGAGCGGCTGCTGGCGGCGAGCATTGATGATCTGCAGGCCTTTGGCCTGCGTGCCGAGGCGGTGGAATGGCGCTGCCGCATGCAGGCCTCGCCGGTGCGTGGATTCATCGGGGGGCGGGTCGATCCGATCCCGCATCAGATGTCGATCGCCGCAGATGTCACGGGGCGCCTACTGCCGCGCGTGCTGCTGGCGGATGAAGTGGGTCTGGGGAAAACGATTGAGGCGGGGCTCATTCTCCACCGGCTGAACCTCACGGGGCGTGCCTCGCGCATTCTGGTGCTGGTGCCTGATGCGCTTCCGCACCAGTGGTTTGTGGAGCTGCTGCGGCGGTTTAACCTGATGTTCAGCCTGTTTGATGAAGAGCGCTGTGCCGCCATCGAAGCGGGAGATCCTGAAGGGAATCCTTTCATGGACAGCCAGCTGGTGCTCTGCCCGCTGTCGCTGCTAAGCGGTTCGCCCAAGCGGGCGCTGCAGGCCGCGGATGCGGCGTGGGATCTTCTCATCGTGGATGAGGCGCATCATCTTGAATGGGCCGTTGATGCGCCTGGAGTTGCCTATCAAGTGGTCGAGGCCATCGCCCAGAGGGTGCCCGGGGTGCTGCTGCTCACCGCCACGCCGCAGCAGCTCGGCGCTGAAGGTCACTTTGCCCGCCTGCGTCTGCTGGATCCGGACCGCTATGGTGACCTGAGCGCCTTCCTTGCGGAGTCCACCCGCTATGAGCAGGTGGCGCAGGTGGTGGACCGCATCCTGCAAGGCGGCGTCATGAGCAAGGAGGACCGGGAGCTTTTCGCCAGCCATTCTCCACGTGTGCAGCAGCATGCCGCCCAGCTCGCCGGAGGGGATGAAACGGCAAGGCAGCGGCTTGTGGCAGACCTGCTGGATGAATTCGGAACCGGGCGCGTGATGTTTCGCAACACGAGGGCCGTCATTCAGGGGTTCCCGCCGCGCAAGAGCCATCTCCGGCCGCTTGAGCTTGAGGCCGGAGCGACGCCGGAGGACACGCTCATCCGCTGGCTGGCGGCGACCTTGCGTGAACTCGGCGAGGCGAAAGTCCTGCTGATCTGCCGCACGCGGAAGCTTGCCGAAGACACGCACGAGCGGCTGCTGCGCGAGATCAACGTGCATGCGGTGCTGTTTCACGAAGGACTCACGCTGATGCAGCGGGACCGGCACGCGGCGGCGTTTGCCGATCCCGAGGGGGCGCGCCTTTTGATCTGCTCCGAGATCGGCAGCGAAGGCCGCAATTTCCAGTTTGCCCAGCACCTCGTGCTTTACGATCTGCCACGCGACCCTGAGCTGCTGGAACAGCGCATCGGCCGACTGGACCGCATTGGTCAGAAGGGAACGATCAACATTCATGTGCCCTTCATTGCCGGCAGTGAAGGGGAGGTGCTGGCCCGCTGGTATCATGACGGCCTCGACGCCTTTGAACACAGCCTGCAGGGGGCCACGCAGCTTCTGCACAGTTTTGCCGGAGAGATCGAGGGTCTGTGCGCTGAGTTTGATGCGAGGAAGCTTGATGACTGCATCCGCCGTTCAAAAGGGCTGCGGCTGGAGGTGAGGCAGAAACTGGAGCGCGGCCACAACCGCCTGTTGGAGCTGAACTCGTGCAAGCCACGGCTGGCCGCGCGCATGATCGAGAGGATTCGTGATGTGGATGCGGAGCTGGATTTCGAGCGCTTCTTCATCCGCCTGCTGGATCACTTCGGCATGCATGTGGAGGAGATGACGCACCGGACGTGGTACATCCGTCCGGACAACTTGATTACGGACGCGCTGCCTTCATTGCCTGAGGAAGGGCTTACCTTTTCCTTTGACCGGGAACGCGCGCTCTCGCGTGATCATGAGGCGTTTCTGACCTGGGACCATCCGCTGGTCTGTGGGGCTCTGGATGTGCTGCTGGGCTCGGCTGCCGGCAATGCCGGATTTGCCTTTTGGAAGGCGTCAGGCGGCGAGGGGCTGGTGCTGCAGACCTGTTTCATTGCGGAGTGCATTGCGCCGCCCGCTTTGCATGCGGCGCGCTTCATGCCTGCCATGCCCTTGCGGGTGGCGGTCGATCATCAGGGGAGGGATTTGAGTGCGGATCCTGCCTTCACCCGAGCCAAGCTGACGCCGGGTGACCCGACGCGGACGGTGGAGAACGAAACGGTCCGGCACAAGCTGCTGCCCACGATGCTGGGCAGGGCGCAGGAGCTGGCGGAAAAGCAGCTCAAGACGCTGCAGCAGCGTGCCATTGCCGCCATGCGGAAGCAGATGGATGAGGAGATTTCGCGGCTTGAGGATTTGCAGGCGCGCAATCCGCATGTGCGTTCAGAGGAGATTGATGCCTTGCGTGATCAGAGGGATGCGCTTGCGGGGGCTATTGGCTCCGCGACGCTGCGTCTGGACGCGGTGCGGCTGGTGCTGCGGCTGAGGTGAAGGTGGGGGCTGAAGGGGCTTCTCTGAGCGTGGCGACAATGCGTGGAGGAGCTCTTTGCAGACGCTGCTGGTGGGTGTTCGGTGTGGCGAAGCTTTGGGTTTGCTTCCCAGTCGTGTGCAGCTGACCCAGGGGAGCACTCGCTAAAGCTCGGCACCCCTGGGCTAAAATACGCAGCCCCGGTTGGGGCTGAAGAATCTAAATTGGCAAAAGCTTGGAGGATGCATAATTCCAAGTTGTGCTGGCGGCGTGCGAACCTCTCAAAAGAGAAGGGGGATCATTGCTGATCCCCCTTGGATGAGTGTTGATGAATTGCAGGATGATCCCTTTCCTGATCAAGCTGGCACGCCTGTCAGGCCGGGGGCCATGCCGCCGTCGTCTTCGTCTTCACGCTTTACGGGGCGTGAATCGGAGGCTTTGGGAAGCGGAGGCGGGGGCGGGGGCTTGCTCTTGTTTTCAGGCGGATTGATGAGGTGCCCGTGCTCCATGATTTCCTTGATATGAGTCCCGTCGAGGGTCTCGTATTCAAGCAGAGCATGGGCGAGGGCATCCAGCTTGTCCTTGTACTGGAGGAGCACTTCCTTGGCCTTGGCGTAGGCCTCGTCAATGAGGCGTTTGACCTCTTCGTCGATCTTCTGGGCGGTGTCCTCGCTGTAGTTGCTGCTGCCACGGCCCATGAAGGCGTTGCTTTCGTTTTCGCCGTATTCGATCATGCCGAGCTTGGTGCTCATGCCCCAGGAGCAGATCATGCTGCGGGCGATGCGGGAGGCCATGCGGATGTCGCCGCTGGCACCGCTGGTGACATCGCCAAACTGGATCTCTTCGGCCACACGACCGCCCATGGTGACAATGAGGTTGTCGATGAGCTCGCTCTTGCGGTGGGTGAACTTGTCCTCTTCTGGCAGCATCATGGTGACACCGAGGGAGGGGCCGCGAGGGATGATGGTGACCTTGTGAAGAGGGTCGGTGTGCTCCAGCACCTCGTTGAGGATGGCGTGGCCGGCCTCATGGTAGGCGGTGTTTTCCTTTTCCTTCTCGGTGAGGGCCATGCTGCGGCGCTCACGGCCCCAGCGCACCTTGTCACGGGCTTCTTCGAGCTCGGGATTGGTGATGGACTTCATGTTTCTGCGGGCGGCGAGGAGGGCTGCCTCGTTGAGGAGATTGGCGAGTTCCGCGCCGGAGAATCCAGGCGTGCCACGGGCGATCTTGGACAGGTCGGCGCTGTCTGCGAGTTTCACCTTCTTCGCGTGAACGCGGAGGATTTCCTCGCGGCCTTTCACGTCGGGGAGGTTCACGGTGACCTGGCGGTCAAAACGGCCGGGGCGAAGCAGGGCGGGGTCGAGCACATCGGCGCGATTGGTGGCGGCGATGATGATGATGCCTTCCTGGGTGTCGAAGCCGTCCATTTCGACGAGCAGGGCATTGAGGGTCTGTTCACGTTCGTCGTGACCACCGCCCATACCGTGACCGCGATGACGGCCGACGGCGTCAATTTCGTCGATGAAGATCAGGCAGGGGGCGTTCTTTTTGCCCTGCTCAAACATGTCACGCACACGGCTGGCACCGACACCAACGAACATTTCGACGAAGTCTGAGCCGCTGATGCTGAAGAAGGGGACATCGGCCTCGCCGGCGATAGCCTTGGCGAGGAGGGTCTTGCCGGTGCCGGGAGGGCCGGTCATGAGGACGCCTTTGGGGATCTTGCCGCCGAGGCGCTGGAACTTCTTCGGGTCTTTGAGGAACTCGACGATTTCCTGCACTTCTTCCTTGGCTTCTTCAACACCGGCCACGTCCTTGAAGGTGACCTTGTTGCGGTCCTGGGCGAGCATCTTGGCCTTGCTCTTGCCAAAGCTCATGGCTCCACGGCCGGCGCTGCGAAGCTGCTGGCGCACGAGGAAGTAGAAGAAGGCAAGGATGACCAGCAAAGGCAGAAGGAAGCCGATGAGGGAGGACCACATCTCGTTGTCATAAACCGGGATGAGCACGAGCTTGTGAGCGTCGAGCAGCTTGTGGAGCTCCTCTTTCTGGAACTCGATGTTGACCGCGACGCTGAAATCCTTGGACTCTGATTTTTTGATTTCGAGCGCGGGCTTGTCGGAGACTTCTTTTGAAGGCTCGGTCAGCACGGGTTTGTTCAAACCGGGCTCTGCCGGTTCGGCATCGCCGGTTTTGGCGGCTGCGGGCGGTGTGACGCTGGCAGGCATCGGGAAATAGCTGCCTTCAATGACCTGCTTTGAGGTGGCGTCGGAATTGATGAGGGAGAGCGGCTTGCTGGAGTCGATGAGGTCGGCTTCAACGTACTTTTTAAATTCGGCGTAGTTGAAGACCTTGCGGCTGCCAGTGAGCCCCTTGTTCATCATGAAGCCCGAGATCAGCAGGGTGATCGCGAGTGCGAAAAGCATGAAACCGCGCCAGTTGAACTGCGGGTCTTGGTTGCGACGGTTAGGACCGTCGGGGCGGTTGTTAAAGGGGTCGTCGGACATGAGCGGGGGGTGTTACAATCAAGTAACGCCAGTCCGACCATACACGCCGGTAATTTTTTTGCAAAATGCGAATCACCGGAGGTAGGGCCACTCTTTTGGGGGGATAAAGCCGGGAGCTAGCGGCCAATCGGGATACGTTTGAATTCGCGGGTGAGGCTGGTCAGTGAATCCTCCACGCCCATGCGTTCCAGACTGCTGGCGCCGACGAAGCCGTCGGCCGAGGTCTTGCTGAGAATGAACTCCACATCCTTGGGCGTGTTGATCGGACCGCCGTGGGTGAGGGTGAAGACATTTGGATTCACGCTTTTGGCAGCGTCAATGATGTCCTGGGTGACTTTCACGGTATGGTCCCAGCTCACGACGGCATTGGTGACGCCGATGCTGCCACCGACGGTGGTGCCGACGTGTGCGATGATGGCGTCTGCGCCGTTTTGGGCCATTTTGATGGCTTCCTCAGGGGTCGCGACATAGACGATGCTGAACATGTCCATGCGAGTGGCGAGGCCGACCATTTCGAATTCTTTCTCAACGCTCATGCCGGTTTCTTCGAGCACGCCGCGGAAATGGCCGTCCACGATGGTGTGGGTGGGGAAGTTGTTCACGCCGGAGAACCCCATCTCCTTCACGCGGCCGAGCCAGTGCCACATGCGGCGGCGGGGGTCGGTGGCATGCACGCCGCACACGACGGGGATTTCTTTGACGACGGGCAGCACTTCGTACTCGCCGATCTCCATGGCGATGGCATTGGCATCGCCATAGGCCATGAGGCCGCAGGTGCTGCCGTGGCCCATCATGCGGAAGCGGCCGCTGTTGTAGATGATGATCAGATCGGCGCCGCCTTTTTCGATGAACTTGGCGCTGATGCCGGTGCCTGCGCCAGCGGCGATGATCGGCTCACCTTTGGCACGGGTGGCTTTGAGGCGGTCCACGACTTCTTGCTTCGTGTAGGGATTTCCGATTCCGGTCCAGGGATTGGGCATGGCAGGGGGAGGTTTACGGTTGTTGACGATGGTTGACGGTAGATGACAGTGGTTTTGAAAACAACGGTCAACCACCGTCAACGACTGCAAACAACCGTAAACTCCGTCTCATGCACGTTCGAAATGCCATCCAAGAGCTATCCGAAACGCACACTCATGGGGCTGACACGCAGTACCGGATGGTGCGTGGATCAGAGAGGGATGCGCGGGCGTGGCTCAGAAGCGCGCCGCTGTGCACCACGCTGGCGACGCACCGCATCGCGCATGCGGGGGTGATGACGGCGCGTGCGCCGTACCGCATCGTGCGAATGCACCAGGGCGGGCTGTATTTCCTGGCGTGCCTGGAAGGTGAGGGGCGGGTGCTGGTGGATGGAGCGTGGAAGAAGTGCAGCGCGGGGATGGCTGTGGCGCTGCCGCCTTTCATGGTGAACGCGTTTCATGCGGTGCCGGGGAAGATCTGGCGCTGCTGCTGGGTGCGCTATGAGCAGCAGCCGGAGCAGACGCCGATCCTGAGCAGCAGCTCGCCGCTGATGGCACCGTTTGCGGGAGAGGCGCTGTGGAATGCGATTGAGGGCCTTGTGGAAGAGGCGGGGAATGCGGCCCAGCCTGCGGCGATGTTTCACTGGGTGGAGCTGGTGCAGCATTACATTGAGCGCTTTGCGCAGCCCTGGCAGGTGGACGACCGGCTGCACCGGATCTGGGAAAAGGTGTCCGCCAATGTGGGCTATGACTGGACGCTGGATGAACTGGCGCACCAGGCGCATGTGAGCGCCGAGCATCTGCGCCGGCTGTGCCGGAAAGCACTGGGGCGTACGCCGATGCACCACGTGACGTGGCTGAGGATGAGGAAGGCGGCAGAGCTGCTGAGCACGACAAATTTGAAGATCGAGACGATCTCGCACGAGGTGGGGTATCAGAACCCGTTTGTGTTCAGCAACACGTTCAAGAAGTGGATCGGGTGGCGGCCGAGCGAGCACCGGAGCCGGATGGGCGGGTGAGCGGGGTCAATCATCCCCATCTTCGCGCGAGATGCCGGCGTAGAGCTCCGGGAAGCGGCGTTCGAGGGACTTGGGGGTGATGTAGCCGATGAGCTGGGCTTCGTTCCAGTCGGCGAGGCCCCAGAACTCGTGGGGGAAGGCCATGATGACGGCGGTGCAGGTGGGAACCTTGGGGATGTTCGCGCGGGCGAGGATGTGCTCGGCGAAGTCGTGGAGGCCGGGATTGTGGCCGAAGATCATGGCGTGATTCCAGCTTTCTTCGAAGCCGCGCATGACATCGAGAATACGGTCGGCATCGGCAAGGTAGAGGCGAGATTCCAGCAGCAGGCTTTCCACGGGCATGGCAAAAGTCTCGCGCATGATCTGCGCGGTGCTCAGGGCGCGCAGGGCGGTGCTGGTGACGAGCCGGTCCGGCAGAGGGAGCAGGGCAGGGGAGTCGGCGCCGCCGAAGTAGGTGCGGTGCAAAAAGGTGGCGACTGCCGGGGCCGCGCGCTGCCCGCGCTCATTGAGCGGGCGATCATGATCTGCGAGTCCAGGCTGTCCCCAGCTGGATTTGGCATGACGCACGATGGTGAGATACTTCATGAGTTAAGGGGCAGGGGCGAGGCGGAAAAAATGACAAATGACAAATGAATGAGCGAAATATCCCGCGGGAGCCTGGACCTTCGTCATTCGTTTTACTCATTCGGTAATTGCCGCTGCGCAAACACGAAAATGGTGTGACCTGTTCAGGCGGCCACTTTTTCGAGCTTGATGGGATAGGTCTGGAAGGCATTCCACTGGCAGACGATGAGATCGCCATTGTCGAGAACGCAGACATCGTGCCCATGATCGAAAATGCGCTCGGCCTGCATGAGGGGCTTGAGTTTGCCGTCTTCATAGACGGGTTCGGTGCCGCCGGGGGCGCTGACGACTTTGCCGGTGGCATCCATGATGACGGTGAAGCCGCTGGGGTTTTGCGGGAGCTTGTTGATCTCGGGGGTCTTGGACCAGCAGACGCCGGCGTAGAGCTCCTGACCGGAGATGACGGGGCGGCAGACCATGGCGCCGGGGACGGCGAGGGTTTCGAGGTATTTGCCGTCGAGGGTGAAACGACGGAAGCAGTTGTCCACGCGTGAGGTGACGATGACGGTGGCCTTGTCAGTACCTGCGCGGGTGTCGATGGCGATGCCGTGGGCGTTGTTGAGACGTTGTTCGGCGGGGACGCCGTCCTTGCCGCCGAAGCGCTGGATGAATCTGCCGCGTGCATCGTAGCGCAGCACAAACTGCGAGCCGTAGCCGTCCACGACGTAGATGTCGCCATTGGGGGCGATGGCGGTTTCGGTGGGATTGAAAACCATGTCGGGCTCGTACGCGCCGACGCTCATG
>Ga0075012_10000233_pt1 | contig 60669 bp, 35 predicted proteins | sample All_14_2_FD_71474 | JGI IMG/M metagenome (GOLD analysis project Ga0075012, IMG submission 71474) | Freshwater microbial communities in response to fracking from Pennsylvania, USA - Allegheny Zone_MetaG_DW_15 | ecosystem: Environmental > Aquatic > Deep subsurface > Groundwater > Drilled... | reverse complement strand
GCCACCCCGTTCGACCCCGCCAAGGACATCGGCTTCTACGAGGGCGAAGCCTGGTTCACGCTCTTGCGCAAAGGCATGTTCGCGGTCTTTTTCCCGCAGGACGCCCACCTGCCCGGACGCTTCACCGACAAGCCCTCGCAGGTCAAAAAAATTGTTCTCAAAATCGCCGTTTCCCCGTAGACAGCCCCTCCGAGTTTTGGCATGCTAATTATCCCCAATAGCACTTGGGTAGTGCATACGCACGTTGAGCGGGGGACCAAAAAATAACGCGAAGCGGAAAGGATAATAGTCATGTCGGTTAAAACAATGATCTTTGTGGATGGCAGCTGGCTGTACCACAGTCGCCAGGCGCTCTTTGAATCCTTGGGGGAAGAAAGCGGATTCGAAATCGATTATAAGCGCATCCCGGACATCATCGCCCACGAGATGGCAGACCTGCTCGACGCCGAAGTCGACGTGGTGCGCACGAACTATTTCGGCACGATCCCGGTCAACAAGCAGGGCTACAACCCGGCCAAGCAGAAGGCGTTCTACGAGTTCCTCGCCCTGCAGTGCGCCTATGACACCGAGATTCTCGAGATCGACTTCCGCCGCGAGCCGCACGCCCGCCCGGACGACAAGTGGGTCAACGTGGCCCTCGCCTCCTCGATGCTCTATTTCGCGGCCGTCCCCGGCGCTTACGACGTGGCCATTCTCGTCGGCGGCGACGCGGACTACATCCCGCTGCTGAAGCGCGTCCGCGCCATGGGCAAGCGCGTGCAGATCGTCGGCATGAACAACATCGAAGGCAAGTTCCTGACCAGCGCCATGCTGCTCACGACCCCCGGCATCCAGGATCTGCCGCCGATCTTCCTCGACGAGCACGCCCAGCAGATCCGCCTGGTCCGCGAAGAGCAGCGCCGCACCTGCAAGAACTGCGGCCGCGAAGAGAGCACCACCTGGGCCGGGCCGGACTTCTTCTGCTCGAACTGCCGCAACGAGCACCGCAAACAGGTGCGCGTGTGCGACACCTGCGGGCGCGAGGAAGAGACCACCTGGGACAAGCCTTTCTTCTACTGCTCGAACTGCCGCAACAAGCACAGAGAGAGCGAGAACGCGTAAGGCGCGAGGATGGGCGATGCCCTGTCCCGTCACATTCTTCCCGAGCGGCAAAACCGTCCACGTCGAGCCCGACACGACGCTGCTCCAGGCCGCCATCCAGGCCGGATTGCTGCTGGACACGCCGTGCGGCGGCGGCGGAGTCTGCGCCAAGTGCCGCGTCCGCGTCCTCGCGGGACACGCCTCGGCCGGCGGCTCCTCCCACCGGCTCAGCCCTGAAGAGCTGGCGGCCGGCTGGCGCCTCGCCTGCGGCACCAAGGTCACGGAGCCCCTCGAAGTCGAGGTGCCCGACTCCTCGCGCGTCTCGCGGCTGAGCCAGATCCTCGTGGACGGCGAGCCGGTCTCCGTGCGACGCGACGCGCACACGCAGGGGCACCTCGGCGTGGCGCTCGACCTGGGCACCACCACCGTCGCGGGCGCGCTCTTCGACCTCCACACCGGCCTCGAGCGCGCCTCCCACGCCGTCATGAACCGGCAGATCCAGCTCGGCGACGACGTCATCAGCCGCATCGCGGCCGTGCGCGACCACGCGCCCAACCTCCGTCGTCTCCAGTCGCTCGCCGTCGCCACGGTCAACGAGGTCCTGCTCGCGCTCTGCGACGCGTGCGACGAAGAGCCCGCGTCCATCCGCAAGCTCACCGTCGCCGGCAACACCACCATGCAGCAGCTGCTGCTGGGGCTGGACCCCTCGCCGCTGGGCGAATCCCCCTTCAGGCCCGCGTTCACCGAGGCACAGACCGTCTCCGCGGCGCGCCTCGGCCTGCGCGTCCACGCCGACGCCACGCTCACCGTTTTCCCGCAGATCGGAGGCTTCGTCGGCGGCGACACCGTCGCGGGGCTCCTCGCCGCCCACTTCGACACGCTCGCAGCCCCCACGCTGCTCGTCGACATCGGCACCAACGGCGAGATCGCCCTGCTCGACAACGGGCAGATCACCGCCGCCTCGACCGCCGCCGGCCCGGCCTTCGAAGGCGCCCGCATCCGCCAAGGCATGCGCGCCACCCGCGGCGCCATCGACCAGGTCTGGCTCCAGAACGGCGACCTCCACTGCCACGTGATCGGCGAGGCCGCGGCCTGCGGGCTCTGCGGCTCGGCGCTCGTCGACGCGGCCGCCGTGCTCCTGCAGCTCGGCCTCATCGACGCGACGGGCGTGCTCGCGCTCCCCGAGCCGCGGCCGCCGGAGCTCTCGGACGCGCTCGCCCGCCGGCTGCTCTCCGGCCCGGAAGGCAGCGCCTTCGTCCTCGCCTACGACGCGTCCGGCGCCCCCTCCGTCCGCCTCACGCAGCAGGACGTCCGCGAGCTGCAGCTCGCCGCCGGCGCGATCCGCGCCGGCATCGCCGCGCTGCTGCGCCGCGCCAACCGCACGCCCCGCGACCTCGACGCCATCCTGCTGGCGGGCGGTTTCGGCAACTACATCCGCCGCGAAAACGCGCTGCGCATCGGGCTGCTGCCGCCGGTCCACTACCTCTCGATCCGCTTCATCGGCAACGCCTCGCTCACCGGCGCCAAGCGCGCCCTGCTGGCCCAGGGCGAGCTGGCGCGCGCGCAGGCCCTCCGCGCCCGCACCACGCACGTCGAGCTCGCCTCCGAGCCCGGCTTCGCCGACCTCTTCATGGACAGCATGATGTTCCCGTGACGGACCCGGCAGCACGATCGGGTTGCCTCCGGCGGAGTGATCGTGTATGCTGGCGAAAATGTTAAATCACGGGGTCCACGTCCAAGGAGAGCGTCCATGAAGTCACTGATCGCCGCGCTGTTGTCTGCCGCCTCGCTCGCGTCCGCCGCAGAGCCGCTGCTGAGCCGCTTCCAGTCGCCGTCCGACGCGACCCAGCCCTACATGTACTGGTACTGGCTGAACAACAACGTCAGCGCCAAAGGCATCACCGCGGACCTCGAAGCCATGAAGCAGGCGGGAGTCGGCGAAGTCTTCATCGGCCACGTGGTCAGCGACGGCATTCCCGAAGGGGACGTGCCCATCCTGAGCCCCGCGTGGTGGGAGCTGGTGGCCCACGCCGTGCGCGAAGGCGACCGCATCGGCGTGCGCGTCGGCATGTTCAACGGGCCGGGCTGGAGCCAGTCCGGCGGCCCGTGGATGAAGCCCGAGCAGAGCATGCGCTACCTCGTGAGCCAAGAGACGCGCGTCGCGGCCGGAGAGACCTTCCGGGGCATACCGGCCAAGCACGAGAAGGCGCTCCAGGACGTCGCCGTGATCGCCTACCCCCTGCCGGCCAGCGACGGCGCCGCGGCGCGCCCCGCCCGCGTCGCCTGCCAACCCGCGCTTCCCGCGCTGGACGCGCTGCTGACCCGCGGCGGCCCCGCCGCCGCGCTTCCCGCCGCACCCCTCACGGTGGAGCTGTTCTTCGACCAGCCCGCGCTCGTGCAGAGCCTGACGCTCGATTTCGGCCACTCGCCGGTCCGCCTCGCCGGCGTGCTGGAGCACGTGCGCGACGGCCACGCCGTCAAGCTGCGCGACCTCGCGGTCTTCCGCACCAACCTCAGCACCGCCATGGGCCCGCTCGTGGCCGCGCCCTTCACCTTCGCCTTCCCGCCCACCGAGACCGACCACCTGCGTCTCACCCTCACGCGCGTCGACGGCAAGCCGGTCGTCCAGGCGCTCTCCTTCTCCGCGGCCGCCCGCATCGATTTCGCGGCCGAGAAGCAGCTCGGCCGCATGTACCCCGAGCCCGTGCCGCCGCCCGACGCCTTTGTCTGGCCGCCCCAGGCCGAGCCCGCCCCGGGCACCGCCGTGGACCCCGCGCGCATCCTCGACCTCACCTCCAAGCAGGCGCGAGACGGCCGCCTCGACTGGCAGGCGCCCGCCGGCGGCGACTGGGTCATCGCGCGCATCGGCATGGCCTCCACCGGCGTCCTGTGCGGACCCACCCCGCCGCAGGCGCAAGGCCTGGAGTGCGACAAGATGAGCCGCGCCGCCGTGGCCGCGCATTTCGACGGCATGATCGGCGAGTTCCTGCGCCGCATCCCGGCCGACCAGCGCAAGGGCTTCCAGCACATCACGCTCGACAGCTACGAGGTCGGCCCCCAGAACTGGACCGACGGCATGACCGGCCTCTTCCGCAAAACTTACGGCTACGCCCCGACGCCGTGGCTCGCCTGCCTCAGCGGCCGCGTGGTCGGCACGCGCGACCAGACCGACCGCTTCCTGTGGGACTGGCGCCGACTCGTGGCCGACCTCGTGGCGCGCAACTACGTCGGCGGCCTGAAAGAAGCCGCGAACCGCCACGGCCTCAAGACCTGGCTCGAGAACTACGGCCACTGGGGCTTCCCCGGCGAATCGCTCCAATACGGCGGCGCCTCGGACGACATCGGCGGCGAATACTGGCTCTGGGGCTCGCTGGGCGACGTCGAATGCCGCCTCGCCACCTCCTGCGCCCACGTCTACGGCAAGCGCGTGGTCTCCGCCGAGTCGTTCACCTCCGGCAAGAACTTCGCGCAGACCCCCGCGAACATGAAGACGCGCGGCGACTGGTGCATGACCCAGGGCATCAACCACTTCGTGCTCCACGTCTACACCCACCAGCCCTACGAGGTCCAGCCCGGCATCGTGCCGTGGTTCGGCACGGACTTCAACCGCAACTCCACCTGGTTCCAAGCGTACGGCAAGGGATGGACCGACTACCTGCGCCGCTGCTGCGCCCTGCTCCAGGAAGGCACGCACGCCGCGGACGTCGCCTACTTCTTCGGCGAGGACACGCCGCGCATGAACGGCCAGCTGGAGCCCGCCTTGCCGCCCGGCCGCGACTACGACTACATCAACGCCGAGGTCCTGCTGACGCGCGCCTCCTGCAAGCGCGGCCGCCTGACGCTGCCCGACGGGCAGAGCTACCGCGTCCTGGTGCTGCCGCCCTGCGAGACCATGACGCCCCGCCTGATCGAAAAGATCGAGTCCTTCGTGAAGCAGGGCCTCACGCTCGTGGGCAACCCGCCGCTGCGGTCGCCCAGCCTCGCGGACTACCCCGCGTGCGACGCGGAGGTCCTCGACGCCTCCAAGGCCCTGTGGGGCGACATCGCCGCGCCGTCCGTCGACCGCGCCGTGCGCAAAGGGCGCGTCTTCCGCGGCCACTCGCTCGAACAGGTCTTTGCCAAGCTCGACGTCCGGCCGGACGTCGTGTGCGCCAACAAGGAGTTGCTCTGGACCCACCGCACGGCCGACGGCTGCGACCTCTACTTCCTGAGCAACCCGAGCGAGCGCCCGCTTTCCATCGCCCCCGAGTTCCGCGTCACCGGCCGGCAGCCCGAGCTCTGGGACGCCTCGACCGGCGCGGTCTGCGAGCCCGCGCTTTTCGAAGCGCTGCCGGATGCCACGCGCGTCCCGCTGCGCCTCGACCCCGCCGGCTCGCTCTTCGTGGTCTTCCACAAGCCGCTGGGGCGGCAGCCCGCCGCGCGCACGCTCACCCGCAACGGCGAGACGCTCCTGTCGTCAGCGCCGGAACAGGCGGCCGCGGCCCGTCCGGCGCAGCCCGGCTCTTTCGTCCTGAGCGCGCTCGTGAAGCCGGACCGCGAGATCCCCCTGCCCGCGCAAAGCCCGCGGGGCGTCCACCACCAAGGACAGAACTTCGTCGTCTTCCCCACCCACGGCAACACGTGGGGCGACGGACACTCCGGCGCCGGCTTCTCGGTCGGCAAAAACGGCGTGGCCGTGTTCGAACACTGGCACCAGAATGTCGCGCCCGTCCTGGTCTGGCAGGCGCCGGCCCCGCTCGACCGCCCGACCCACATCGCCGTGCGCTACGTTTCCGGCGTCCCCGCGCTTTTCGTCGACGGCAAGCAGGTATGCGCCGGCGTGGCCAGCGGCCAGACCCCGCACCCCTCCGAAGGCTCGGAGGGCTTCGCCGGCTCCTGCGCCGCCGTCTGCAGCGCGCCGGGCGCGCATGCGCAGGCCGACATCGCCGAGCTCGCCGCCCGCGCCCGCAACAGCCTGCGCGACGACGCGCTCGCGCCCCAAGCCTTGACCTTCGGCGCAGACGGCGCGCTGACGCTCGCCACCTCACAGCCCGGACAGTATGCGGCCACGCTGGCGGACGGCGCGACGCGCACCTGGCAGCTCGCCGAAGCGCCGGCCCGGCTGCCGCTCGAGGCCACCACGTGGACCATCACCTTCAAGCCCGCCGCCGGCGAAAGCTTCACCACGTTCAGCCAGGGGCTTCAGGACTGGAAAGACAGCGTCGACCCGCGCGTCAAATACTTCAGCGGCACCGCCGTCTACGAGGCCCGGTTCTGCTGGGGCGCGCCGCGGCCCGACACGCGCGTCTGGCTCGACTTGGGCGACGTGCGCAACATCGCCTCGCTCGCGCTCAACGGCCGCGCGCTGGGCACGCTCTGGAAAAAGCCTTTCCGCGTCGACGTCACCGAGGCGCTCCGTCCCGGCGAGAACGCCCTGGAGATCCGCGTCGCGAACGACTGGTTCAACCGCTTCATCGGCGACGAGCAGCATCCGGACGACACCGGCGCGAACGACAAAGGGGTGCTTGCGGTCTGGCCCGACTGGGTCAAAACGGGCGCGCCGCGCCCCGAAGCCCAACGGCAGACCCTCGTGAACCGCAAGCAGGTGAAGAAGGACACCCCGCTGCACGCGTCCGGACTGCTCGGGCCCGTGGGCCTCAGCGAGGAGCGGGTGCTGCGCTAGCGCGGATTGGGCTCTCGCATGGCCGTTGTCCAAGAAGGGGGTGGGCGCGGTTCTCCGAACCCGCCGCCAGCCCAGAGTCAACCGAAGGGGCGGCCGCCTCGCAGATGCGGCCCTACCCCAAAAAGGCCACGCCTTCAAATGAACCGAGCTAGAAGGCGAGCCCGAGGCGCTCCGCGTGTTCGCGGCGCCACGCCTCGCCGAGCGCCTCGAGGGGCTTTCCGGTCCACTCCTGCCAGAGCGCGTCGGAGTAGCGTCCCTCGCGGGCAGCCGCGTTGAGCTTGCGCACCAGATCCTTGTCGCAGGTGCGCGCGGCCCAGTCCAGAAAATTGGCGCTGACGCGGTAACTGGCGTCATACCGCGCGCGGGCGAAGGACTGCGGCGTGATGGACGCGCCGCCGGTCTCAGGCTCAAACAGAAACCAGCGCACATAGTCGGCGATCCCCTCGACCACCCACCCCGGCGTAGCCGACGGCTTCGGGTTCGTGCGCTTCGCCAGGCCGTAGTTCTGCACCAGGTGCACCAGCTCGTGCACCACCGCGCCGGGCGCTTCGCGGTCGCGCTCTCTGCGGAACCACTCGGCGTTGAGGTTGACGCCTCCGCCGCCGGCCGAGGCCGGCGTGCCCCCCATGTCGGTGCGGAAACAGAGCGTGATCCGCTCGGGCCCGTGATACCCGTCGCTGGGCAACAGCTCCTCCAGCCGGCCGGACCAGGTCAGCAGCAGCGGCTTCAGGCGCGTGGCGGCCCACTCCGCCAGATCCGGCGCCGCGGTCGCATCGACCGTGAAGGCGCAGCGCCGGGTGCCGTTGGTCGCCACGAAGCGCTCCTGAATCCGCGGCAGCGCCACGACGCCCGATGTCGGCGCAGGCCCGTCCGCGGCGATCACGTCGATCTCGCCGAAGAAGGTGTTGCCGAACGGGTCGCGGTTCTCGGTCCGCGAGCAGTCCATCAGGAGATAGCGGAAGTCGCCGAGCTCCCCGGAGCCGGCGCGCACCGAGACGCCGTGCTGGCCGCCGCCGTCATCGTCCCGCGTGCGCGTGTCGACGCGCGCCACAAACCGCCAGCCGCAGGTGCGCGGGTCCACGCCGCGCTTCGGCTCCGGCTTGAAGGCCAGCGCTTTGCCGTCGGAGCCATACAGGGCATAGACCTGGGGCCCGCGCGCGCCGGCATGCCACGAGTAGCTGCGGAACTCCCGGACGGCCACGACGCGACCCAGGTCGATCAGCAGGCGCCCGCCGTCGCTCCCAGCCTGGAAGAAGAAGCTCCGCGACGGGTCGTCCTCCGACGCCTGCACCCGGCCGTCGTGCAGCGCGTCGGGCGGGGCGGACGCGCGGTCCGCCGCGCCGTCCACCAGCACAAAGCGCGCGGCGGTCGCGGCGTCGTTGTTCGCCGGCAGCCCGACGGATTGGAACGCGAAGGACGCGTCCATGGCGTTGGCCTCCGCCCGCACGTCGACACCGGCCGCGGCCGTTGCGGCCAACCCCGCCACGGCGGTCGACCAACCCCAAAACACCGCTTGAACGCTCATGGTAATCTCTCCGCCGTCGCCCGCGCTCCAGCTCGCCCTCACGGCTAAAATTTTCCGCCCAGCGCGGCCTTGTACGGCGGCAGCGCCGCGTCGATCCGCTCCAGCGCGCGCTCCGCTTCGGCCAGCGCCTCTTGGGCGCGCTTGAGCGCGGTCTGCGCCTCCGTCACGGACTGCTTCGTGGGCGCCGGCTGCGCATCCGCGCGCGCCTCTTCCGCCTCGCGCAGCGCGTCCACCTCCGCGGCCAGCGCCTGCGCCCGGCGCAGATCGTCCTCGATCTTTTTGCGCAGGTCAGCGGCGACGGGCGGCACCCCGGCGGACGGCTCGGCGGCCAAGACCTCGGACGGCAGCACCGCGGGCTCGTTCGCAGACGCCGGGCTCCACGCGACCGACAAGTGGTCGCCGCGCTCGCCCTCCCGCAGCAGCATCTTCAGGAAATAGCGGCGGCCTTTCTCCAGAGCGACCGGCTCCGACTTGCGCTTATCCTTGTCCCACTGCTTCCGGCCGCCGGGCGAGTCGATCTTGACGCACAGCTTGGCCTTGTTCGGGTCTTCGTCGGGGCTGAGCCAGAACTCGCCTTGATCATCCGCGGCGATGTAGAACAGAAACTCGCCGGTCTCCTTCGGCGTCAGATAGCCTTTGACGCGGGCCACATACTTCTCGCCGTGGCTCTCGGGCAGGACCGACTCGAAGATCCACAGCGACGAATCCGGCGGCCGCTTGGTGGTCAGCCCCTGGTTGCGAACGTCTTCCAGCGATTTGTAGGCCGCATCCTCCCAGTACTCGACGAGCAGCCCTTTCACCGGCTCGTCGAAGAGCGCCTCGGCCGCTGCCGAGCGCTGGCCGATCTTCTCCCGGAGAGAGGCCGTCGCCGCGACCCGCTCCAGCTCGAGGCGGGCCGCCTGCAGATGCGGACGGGCCTGCAGCGCCTCGGGGTTGCCGTCCAGCAGGCGGTCGGCCAGCGCCGCGAGCGACGCGTTGTGCGACACCGCCGCCTCGCGGAACTTCAGCACCATCTCCACCTTGCCGTTGATCGAGCGGCAGAACAGCGCCGCCCCGAGGTACAGCGAGCCCTTCGTCTTCGGATCCGCGGCGGTCCGCGCCAGAACCGCGTTCACCAGCCGCATCATCTGCTCCTTCGGGATTTTCGCCCACGCCACGATGCGCCCCGGCGCCACGGTGACGCCCTCGTCGCTCGCGCCGGTCACATCCGCCTGGCCGCCGAACGCGACCCAGACGCCTTTGACCCTGGCCTTGGACAGGTCCTCCTGCACATAGGCGCGCAGCCGCGCGAGCAGCTCAAACCGCAGCACCGCGGTCTCGGCCAGCTCGGCCGCAGCCGGGTCGCTCCAGCTCGCCTGCCGCTTCTTCAGCTCCTGCGCCGCCTCGGCAAAGCGGTAGGCGTCGGCGTGGGCGCGCTGCTGCTCGGCCACCGCCTCGCGCGCGGGCGCCAGCGCCGCCTCGCGCGCCGCCTTGGCTTTGCGGCGCTCCTCGGCGGCGCTCGCCGCCGGCACGGCCGCCTGCGCCGGCTTGTCCGACCACGGGCGCAGATACTCCTCGCCGATCACCACCGTCTTTTCGGAGACCGGACCCGACCAGCCGACCGTCAGGAAATCCCCGCCCGTGCCCTCTTTCATCAGCGCTTCGATGTAGTAGCGCTTGCCGGCCTCCAGCTCGCACGGCTCGGACTGCTGGTCGCTGCGCGACCCCCACCCGCGCACCCAGCGGCCGAAAGACACGATCTTGCGCGCGTTGTCCGGCGTGTCGTCCGCGCTCAGCCAGAGCTCGACCGCGTCGTCCCCGCACACCGAAAAGCGATACGCGCCCGATTTCGGCGGCGTCACGAACGCGCGCGCCCGCACGCCGTAGAGGTCGCCGACGTTTTCGGACAGCTCAAAGCGGCCGACCTGCACCGTCCGGGTGGGCTGCCCCGGAAACGACGGCGCGGCGCGCAGGCTCTTGATCTGCCCGTCCGGGATGTTCTCGTAATACTCGCAGAGGACGCCGTTCGGCGCGCCCAAGGCGATCTCGCGCAGAATCGGTTTGGGCGGCGGGCTCGGCGGCTTCGGCGCTTCGGCCGCCTGGACTGTGGCCGGCTTCTCGTACAGGTTGCGCGTCTCCTCGGGCTCGACCGGCACGACCGCCCCGGTGTCCGCGGTCCGTACAGGCTGGGCCGCCGGCGCGGCGGCGGGCCGGGGCACGGGCGCTGCCGCGGCGGGCTTCTTCTTGCCGCCGGAGGACACCGCGGCACCGATGACAGCCACCAGCGCCACGACGCCGACGATCACCGCCACCGTCATCCACGGCTGCCACCCCTTCTTTTTGGGAGGCGGCGGAGGCGGCACCGAAATGGGGGTATGAACAAGTCCCTTAGCCTGAATCTTCTGTGTGAAACCGCGATCGATCTTGATGGTGGCCATGGTCCGTAACGTCCTTTTGAATTTTTTCAAAGCATACCACGATCCGCCACCCTTGAGTAGCCCTTTTCCACCGACAGCCGGCGGTTGACGGCGCCCCGTCCGAACAGGTACTATCACGACTCAGGCTCCGCCGACTTGCGGGCCTTTCGCGCAACGCATCGAGGGTCCTGTTTCCGCAAAGGAGCGACATGCAAGCCACGTGTTCCCGCCGTCATTTCATCCGCCACGCCACGTTGGGCGCAGGCGCCGCCGCTCTGGCGGCCGCCCCGCTCAGCGCCGCCCCCACGCCTGCTCCGGACCGGGGCTTCCGCTACGCCCTCAACACCGGGACGCTCCGCGGCTACAAGCTGCCGCTCGCCGCGCAAATCGATCTGACCGCCGATGCCGGGTACGCGGGCATCGAGCCCTGGACCGCCGACCTCGCCAAGGCCGCGGAGAGCGCCGGCGCGCTGCGCGACCTCGCCAAGCGCTGCGCGGACCGGGGCCTCGCCGTGATCAGCGCCATCGGCTTCGCCGCGTGGGCCGTGGAGGACGACGCCGCGCGCGCCAAAGGACTGGAGCAGATGCGGCGCGACATGGACCTCGTGGCGCAGCTGGGCGGCACCCACATCGCGGCCTCGCCCGCCGGCGTGAACCAGCCGGGAACCCGGCTCGACCTCGACCGCGCCGCCGAGCGCTACCGCGCGGTCCTGGAGCTCGGCCGCGCCCAGGGCGTGATCCCGCAGCTCGAGTTCTGGGGCGCGTCGGCCAACCTCAACCGGCTGGACCAGTGCCTGTATGTGGCCGCGCGCGCGGGCCACCCCGACGCCTGCGTCCTGGCGGACGCCTTCCACATGTACAAAGGCGGCACCGAGGCCTCGGCGCTCCGGCTGCTCGGGCGCAGCGCCGCCTACAGCTTCCACATGAACGACTACCCGGCGCAGCCGCCGCGCGAAGCGGCCAAAGATTCGGACCGCGTGTGGCCGGGCGACGGCATCGCGCCGCTCACCGAGATGCTCGCGGCCTTTGTCGCGAACCGCGCCGAGGTCTGGCTCTCGGTCGAGCTGTTCAACGCCGGGTACTGGACGCGTCCCGCCGCGGAGACGGCCCGCACGGGGCTCGCCAAGATGCAGGCCGCCGTGGCCAAGCTGCCGGCGTAGCCTCCGGGCCTCAGCCTTTCTTGGGCGCGAGCTCCGGACGGTGCGCCAGGATCTCGTCCACGATCCCGGTCATGCCCGCGTAGTGCCAGCCGTCCAGCGTAAGGCGGCGCCCCGCCTTCAGCGTGAGCGTCACAATGCCCTTTTCGTCCCATTTGGACCAGTCGGCCGACTGGATCTCCGCATAGGCGACCGGGCCGCCGACAACGCCGCTTCCGCCCAAGCCCTGCGCATCCGCCACAAAGCGCCGGCGGGCTTTCAACCCGGTCGCGGCGAACGCCCACAGCCCGAGCGCCAGCGTGATCGCGGCCTGCACGAACTGCGTCTGCAGATCGTGGCCGCTGTACACCGGCTGCTCGAACGCTTTCCGGACGCGCTCGGTCTGCGCCGCGCGCAGGGCCTCCCGGTTCCCGGACGACGCGGGGATCTTCAGCTCGCCCAGCTTCTTGATCAGCTTGGACGGCGCCTTCGCCCCCTGCGCCGCGAAGACCTCGTCGATCGGCGAGCGGGCCGCGGCGTCGCGCGCCAGCCACACCTCCGCCGTCAGATTGGTCGCCAGCAGGCCGGGACGCGCGCGCTCCATCTCGCGGTTGCAGCGCGGCCACGCCACCAGGCCGTCGTACAGCGACCAGACACACATGCCGACCATCAGCGCGCCCACGCCGACCACACGCACGGCGTATTCGCGGTTCAGTTTTGCTTCAGCCATAACGTCCTTCCGCCAGGGCTTCCCTGGCCCGCTCACCAAAATCCGTATTGCCTCGAGACGATCACGTAGACGCCCAGCAGCAGGTTCGTGACGCCGTGCGCCAGCGCCGCGCACCACACGTCGCCGGTGCGCACCGTCAGCCAGCCATACACCGCGCCGGCCACCAGGCCGGCGAACCAGCGGTCGTGCTCCAGCCCGAACACGGCCACGACCGTCCAGAACGCCTGCGCATCGAAGGCCCCCAAGGGGAGCGTCCAGAACGCTCCCTTCCGCAGCCAGCGGTAGAAAAAGCCCCTGAAGAAAAACTCCTCGATCACGGCGATCACGGCCGCGGAGCCGGCCAGCTTCGCGAGGGTCAGGGCCCAGCCGGCCTCTTCCGGCGCGAACGCCAGCGACGCGTGCCCGGGCGGCAAGGCCGGATAGAAGTCGGGGTTGAAATAGTCCGGCAGCGTGCCCGGCATCATGATCAGCCACCGGTGGTAGAACGCCTGAGCCGCCGGCGCGAGCCGGCCGAAACCGGGCGTCTCCGGCAGGATCCAGACCGCCGCCACGGCCGCGCCCACGCCCAGCGCGGGCCACACGTGCCGGCGCTGCAGCGCCGGGTAACAGCGCCACGGCTTCAGCCACACGAACAGGCCTGCGCAGGCCGCGGCCTTGACCGCATAGCTCCACGGGTAGAGCCAGCGGGGACACGCCCCCGCCGCCTCCATCGCCTGCAGCAGCAGGATCACGCCCACCCACACCGCAAAGGGCAGCACATGACCCAGCAGCACGCGCCTGTCCGTCGTTTCCGTCATGCCGTCTGCCGTCTCCACCTTCGCCTCCGCTGACCGCGCCTCGCCGGTGCGGTCAGCGCGCCTTCTTCCACTCGTCCAGCTGTTCCTGGGTCGGCGCCGAAACCACCTGGAACAGGCGCCACGTTCCGAACGCCGCCGCGTAGAGCAGGCGGTCACCGCCCAGCTCATACACGTCGGGATGCTTCCAGAACACGCTCTCGGCCCGCGCCGGGCCCTCGGGCCGCGGCACCAGCAGATAGAGGTCCTGGCCCTTATACGCGCGCCGCAGCGCGCCGACATGCAGATCCATGTTCGGCTCCAGCCGCTCGCCCGCATAGCCGCGCAGCAGGTCCAGCCCCGCGTAGCCGAGCACGAACACCCGGCCGTACGGCGTGCGCGCGTTCACGTAGGACTCGACCTCCCGGCAGAGCTGGCCGCTGTCGGCGGCCGGCGAAGGGGCGGCCGCGCCGCCGCCCAGCCACAGGGTACTCAGCCACACGAACAGCGCCAGCGACAGGGCGAGCCGGTAGACCGGCTGACGCAGGCGCGCCAGCGCGATCATCAGCACGGCCAGCGCGCAGACGTACAGGGTCATGCGGTTCCAATCCACCCCGAAGCGCGCCAAGACCTCCACCGTGGCGATCAGCACCAGCGGGAACGAGACCAGCAGCGCGGACGCCGCCACGGGGCCGGCGCCGGGCGTTTCGGAGCGCGCGTCGCAGAACCAGGTGACGGCCAGCGCCGGCAGCACCAGCAGGCCCGGCAGCAGGAGCGCGCCCAAGAACGGCAGCAGCGCCGGCACCAGAGAGGGGAGCGAGCGCAGGAAGAAGAAGGCGTCGCCCAGGATCAGCCGGTTCAGCAGCAGCCACACGCCGACCGCGTAGACAAGCGGCAGCCCGCCGAGCAGCAGCCACGCCTGAAAGCGGGAACGCGTCTCGCGGTGGCCGCAGGCTGCCAGCGGCACCAGCAGCACGGCCAGGCCGGCAGGCCCGAAGACCGGAAACCCGCAGAGCATTAGAAACGCGCCCGAGGCGCCCGTGGCCACCACGTCGCGCAGGCGCCGGTACGCGGCCCAGTCCGCCAGCGAAGCCGCCGCCAGCAGCATCAGCCCCGCCGTCAGCGCGGTGGCGATCTGCAGCGCCTGCGGCTGGCCCGACACCGCCATCATCGCCGCGACCGCGACTTGCGCGAACAGGATGCGCCAGCCCGACTGCCCCGTCGCCTTGACCGCCTCGCGGACGGTCCAGAACACGAACAGCCACGCCGAGAAGAAGGCCGCCCACCCCGCGGCGGGCTCCGGCAGCAGCCACGCGAAGGGCAGATAGACGAGCACCGGCAGCGGCGCCACCCAGCAGGAGCCGAAGAGCGCCTGGCGCCCTTCGGTCGTGCCCGCCAGCAGCTCGCGGCAGAGGCCCGCCACCTGCGCGCCCGGCTCCCAGGCGACGTCGTGCAGCCGCGCAAAGGCCAGCAAGGCCGCGGCCAGCACGACCGGCGTCACCGCGCCCGTCAGCAGCCGCACCAGCCTGTATGTTTTCCGTTCCTGGTCCATAGTCCACCCGTCCTGTGTGCTCATGCCTGACTCTTTTTCACCAGTCCGTGCTGGGTCTTCTCCCACACGAACGGGTCACGGAAGAATTGGATGAAGGCCCGCCAGCCGCTGTAGCTCATCATCATCCAGTAAATCGGCGTCAGCAGCGCCCACCCCATCAGGCTGTCGTTCTTGCGCTTGCAGCAGCCGAGCAGGTTGATGTAGACGAACACGAAGTTGCCCAGGAACAGGCACGCCGCGCCCGCCGCGAAGACCGGGCCGGGAAACAGCTGCGCCACGCCCTCCGGACGGAACACGAACCAGACCAGCGCCATGGCCCAGAACACCGGGTTCACCAGCACCGAGAAGGTCACGCCGCCGATCAGCAGATGGTAGTGCAGGAAGTTCACAAAGCCCAGCTCGCGGAGGAGCTTCGCGGGGTTGCGCATGTGCACGAACCAGGTCTGGATGTAGCCCTTCTGCCAGCGCGTGCGCTGCTTGATCCAGAAGCGCACGTCGCTGCACGCCTCCTCCCACGTCGTGGTCTCCAGCATCCGCGTGGCATAGCCCGCGCGGCCCAGCCGCACGCCGAGGTCGCAGTCCTCCGTCACGTTGTAGGCGTCCCAGCCCATGAGCTCCTGCAGCACCTTCGTCTTGAAGTGGTTGGAGGTGCCGCCCAGCGGAATCACCGCCCCCAGCGCCGCCAGCCCCGGCAGCTGCAAGTCGAACCAGGCCGAGTACTCGGCCGTGAACCAGCGCGTCAGCACGTTCTGCCGCGGGTTGTAGTAGTTCAGCCGCGACTGCACGCACACCACGTTGGCGGGCGAGGACTCGAAAGCCATCACCGCCTTCTTGAGCTGGTCCTTCTCCGGCAGGTCCTCGGCGTCGTAGATCACCAGGTACTCGCCCTGCGCCAGATGCAGGCCGATGTTGCAGGCCTTCGGCTTGGTGCGGGGAAACGACTCCGGGATCTCCGTCACGCGGAACCCCGGCGGCAGCGTCAGCGCCCGCGCAGCGGCCAGCGTCACGGCGTCGTCCGCCTCCAGCAGGATCTGCACGTCCTTCTTGTCGGCCGGATAGTCCATCTCCGCCAGCGCGGCCACCATCTGCTTGACCGTCTCCGGCTCCTTGTACATCGGGACCAGGACCGAAAAGACCGGCCACTCGCGCGGCTCCTGCGCCGCGATCTGCGCCGCGGAAAACCGCAGGATCGCCGACGGCGACAGCGACGCGCGGATCACGACGAACTTGTAGAGGGTCATGATCACATAAAAAAACGTGCAGAGGGCGATCAGCCCGCGCGCGGTCGGCAGCGGCGCCCACAGAAAGGCCGCCCCCAGCACCGCCAGCACCGCCAGCAGCACCCCTTTCTGCACCCGCGTCATGGGCTGCGACGCGCTCCAGTCCGGGCGCCGCCGCGACAGTTCAAGCGGATCGATCTCCGCCACACGCTTGGCCGCCGGCCGTTCTTTGTCCTCGTTCATTCGTCCCCCATCAGCTCCCGCTCTATAATGCGGCCACTATACCATAACGCGCGGGAGGTGCAAACGGCCAATACTCACCCCTCGACCGGCCGCTTGCGGCCCTCCTCGTCCACGCGCACGAAGGTGATGTCCGTCGAGAAGATGACCTCCGGCTCGCTCTGGTTCAGCTCGCGCCGCGACGCCGCCACCTGGGCGACGTAGGTCACCGACGTGCGCCCGACCCGCTGCCGCTTGACCTCGAACCGCAGGATCGAGCCGCCGCTGACCCCCCGCTTGAACTCCACGCGGTCCATGCCGATCGTCACGAACCGCGCCCCGGGGTAGTCCAGGCTGACCGCCATCCACGCCGTCTCGTCCACCCACTTCAGCATGTTGCCGCCGAACAGCATGCCGTACTGATTCATGTGCTCGGGCATCACCAGCTTGTATGAGACCATCGCGCGCTCCCTCTCAAATTTGGACGTTCGGCCGCATTATCGGCTCTCCCCTCCGCGTTGTCAACCGCCCGCCATTAACGGCTTTCCCTGGGTCCCTCTTCGTGCTAAAACTATGCGCATGGAGACAACAGCCCCCGCCATCGAGCGTTTCGGACTCTACCTGGTCATCACCAACCCCAGCACCTCGTACGAGCGCTGCGCCGAAGCGGCCGTCGCGGCGGGCGTGCGCTACATCCAGCTGCGCATGAAGAGGGCCGCCCGCGACGCCGTCGCCGCCACCGGCCGCAACCTCAGGGCCATCACCCGCGGCAGCGCCACCCGCTTCATCGTCAACGACGACCCCGCCCTCGCCGCCGAGGTCGAGGCCGACGGCGTGCACCTCGGCCAGGACGACATGCCGCTGCCGGAGGCGCGCCGGCGCTACCCGACGCTGAAGCTCTTCGGCCTCTCCACCCACAGCCCGGAGCAGGCCCGCCGCGCCGTCGACGCGGCCCCCGACTACTGCGGCGTCGGCCCGGTCTTCGCCACCCCCACCAAAGACATCCCCGACCCCGTCCTCGGCCCGCAGCTCGCCGGTGAGATCGTGCGCGCCGCGCCCTTCACCACGGTCGCCATCGGCGGCATCGACGCCGCCAACCTCCCCGACGTGCTGCGCGCGGGCGCCATCAACTACGCCGTGGTCCGCCACGTCTGCCTCGACCCCGATCCGCTCGGCGCGATCCGCCGCCTGCAAGAGATCTGGCAACGCTTCCAGTGAACCCCGACCCCTCCATACCGCCCGATTTTTGCGCGCTCCTCGCCTGCCTCCGCGGCGCGCTCCTCGACCGTCCCGCCGACCCCGGCCTCGCCTCCGCCGCGTGGCCGGCCGTCTTCCGGCAGGCCCGCCAGCAGGGGGTCGACGCCTTCCTCTACCCGTGGCTCGCCAGCCGCCTGCCGGAGCCCTTTGCCGCTCCCGACGCCGCCGAGGGCGTGCCCGCCGCCTGGCGCGCGCGCTTCCTCGAGGTCGTGGCCAACACGCTGGCGCGACAGCGCCAGCAGGCCGAGATCCTGCGCGCGTTCGAAGCCGCACAGGTGCCGGCCGCCGTGCTGAAAGGCGGCTGGCTCAGCGAGACCGTCTACGGCGACCCGGCGCTGCGCACCATGAGCGACCTCGACCTGCTGGTGCGAGCCGAAAGCCGCGATGCCGCCCACGCCTGCATGCTCGCCTTGGGCTACACGCCGCACGCCGACACGCTGCACAGCGCCTTCGCCTATGACCAGACCTACCTCCGGCCGGACACGCGCCTGCCGGTCGAGCTCCACTGGCACGTCGCCGCCGAGCAGGGCGGCGAGGGCGCGGCGCCGGACATCGGGGCGATCTGGGCGAACGCGGAACCGGTCACGTGGTCGGGCCTCGCGCTCCAGGCGCTCGCCCCGGCCGACCAGCTCGCGCATCTGGTGCAGCACCAGCTGCACCACCTCTTCGCCATGCCGCTGCGCGGCTACGTCGACCTCGCGCTGCTGCTCCGGGCGCACGCCGCCGCGCTGACGCCCCAGGCGCTCGCCGCCGCCGGCGCGCGCTGGAAAACGGGCCGCGCCATTCCTTTCGCGCTGTGGCTCGCCAGCGACCTGCTGGCCGTTCCGCTGCCGGAGCCGCTGCGCGCCTTCGCGCCGCCGCCCGACCCGCTGCGCGTCGCGCAGGCCTGCCGCGCGCTGTTCGACTTGCCGTCCGCGCGCGAGCGCGCCGCCGAGACCACGCTCCTGAGCTTCAAGCACGCCTCGCCGGCGGGGCGGGTGCGGCTCGTGGCGGGACGCATCTTCATGCCGCAGGCCTTCCTCGCGCTGCGCTATCCCTGCGCGCGGCACGCCGCGGGCCTGCCGCTGGCCTGGGCCCTGCGCGCCCGCGACCTCTGGCGCCAGCACCGCGCCAAGCTCGCCGCCCTGCGGGACGACGACACCCGCGGCGCGCAGCTGCTCGCCCAGGCTGACGAGCGCGCGGCGCTCACCGCATGGCTCCGCACGCCCTGACCGCCGAGCCGGCCTCACGCCAGCGCGTCGTTGGCCCTGACGATTCCGAGCGCCGCGATCCGCGCCGCGAACGCCTGATAGGCCGCCTCGCTCAGCGGCTCATACGGGTAGCGGTACGCGCCGCAGTCGAGCCCGATGTAGCGCATGAAGGCCTTGCGGTACGACCAGTTCTCGCTCTCGATCATCAGCGCGATCACGCGGTTCGCCTCGTCCTGCACCGGGCCGGCCTCGACGAACTGGCCTTGTCCGGCCAGCTCGCAGATCTTCGCGAAGTGACCGGGAATGATGTTGTACGTGGTGCCGATGCCTCCCGAGAAGACGTTGCCGAGCGCCAGCGCGCACAGCAGCTGCTCGTCGCGCCCCGCAAAGAAGATCACCTCTTTGTCCAGCAGGCGACGCAGCTTCTGCGCGTTGAAATAGTCGGCCCCGGTGTACTTGATGCCCTTGATGTTCTTGATCTCGAAGAACCGACGGTCCCGCTCCGGCACCAGGTCCTGGCCGATGGAATAAACCATGAAGGGCAGATCCGTGGCCTCCGCGATCCGCTTGTAGTGGCGGTACGCGCCCTCGAACGACTGCCCGAAGTAGACCGGCCCGACCGACGACACCCAGTCCACGCCGCTGTCGGCCGCGTGCCGCGCCAGCGCCACCGCGTCGTCGGTCGCCAGGCAGCCGACGTGCACGATCACCTTGCCGCGCCCGCGGTTCGCCTTCACCACGGCCTCGACCACCTGCCTGCGCTCCTCGCCGCTCAGCAGGAAGCCCTCGCCCGTCGAGCCCGTCAGATAGAAGCCGCGCAGTCCCCGCGCGAGGTGGAACTCCACCATCCGGCCGAGCATCTCGACGTTGACCCGGTTGTCCTGCGTCAGCGGCGTGAACAGCGCCGTGTAGGCTCCCGACATCTCCTGAAACTCACGTCCACTCAATGCGACACTCATCTTCGCTATCCTTTCGTTGAACACTCTTGACTCAATCGCCCCGCTCGGCCCAGCAGAGGCCCTTCAGCGGTTTGCGGTCCTGCGGAAATACCCGACTGATCACCGCGGCCACCACCAGGCAGGTGGCCATGCCGATGGCGCCGAACAGCAGCAGGTGCGGCTTCCACGGAAGGTCCGCCTGGTCCAAGCCGATGCACACCACGTAGTTCGCGACAAGGCCGGCCATGGCCCCGCGGCCGTTGACGCGCGGCATGAAGATGCCCATGAAGAACAGGCAGGCCAGTCCGCCCGTGAGCACGCCGAGGAAGCGCTGGAACTGATCGTAGATCGAATAGACCTGCATGTTCGCCAGCACCAGCGCGAAGGCGCCGCCCAGCAGGCCGCTCACAACCGTCACGATCTGCCCGCAGCGCATCTTGCCGCGCTCGGTCGCGCCGCGCCAGAGGCGCGCGTAGAAATCGGTGGTCACCGCCGTGGCCGACGAGTTGAGGTTGGACGAGAGCGTCGACATCGTGGCCGCCGCGACCGCCGCGAGAATCAGCCCCGAAATGCCGACCGGCATTCCTGACGCGATGTAGATCGGAAAAACCGAATCGTTCTTCGGCATCGTCACGTCCAGCATCTCGGGGTGCGAGCGGAAGAAGGTGAAGAGCGCCGTGCCGATCAGGAAGAAGATGCCGCAGTTGACGTACGACAGCACGCCGTTGAACAGGATGCTCTTCGCCGCGGCGCGCTCGTTCTGCGTGGTCATGTAGCGCTGCACGACGCACTGGTCGCTGGTGTACGAGGCGAGGTTGGCGACGAGGCCGCCCACCAGCACGACCCAGAACACCGGCTGGCGCAGGTCGAAGGTGAAGTCGAGCATGCGGAATTTGCCGGCCTCCCGGCCGGTCTCGAGGAACCCCGCGAGCCCGCCGTCGGTGCCCGCGATCAGAAGGAACACGATCAGGAAGGTCCCTCCGATCATGATGAAGCTCTGGATCACGTCGCTCCAGATCACCGCCTCGATGCCGCCCACCGCGCAGTAGAGGATGGTGACCAGGGTCACCAGCACGATCGCGAGGTTCACGTCGAGGTCGACCACCGCGGAGATCGCGATGGCCGGCAGGTAGGTCACGATCGCGGTGCGCGTGATCATGAAGAGCGTGAAGGCGCCGCTCGCGAACAGGCGGCAGGGCAGGTTGAAGCGCGCCTCCAGATACTCGTACGCGCTGGTCAGGTTCAGCCGCCGGAAGAACGGCAGGTAATATTTCACCACGGGCGGCGCGAGCGCGACGATGCCGATCGCGATCACGTAGTAACGGCAGTCGGAGATGTAGCTGAGCGCCGGCACGGAGATGAAGGTGATCGAGCTGAACATGGTCGCGTAGATGCTGATGCTCACGGCCCACCACGGCAGCCGCCCCCCTCCCCTGAAGTAGTCGTCGGCATTCCGGTTGCGGCGCATGAAGTAGAAGCCCAGCAGCGCCATGCCGACAAAGTAGAGGAGGATCACGGCGGCGTTCAGCGGATGGAACGCCTGGCTCCGCCAGAAGGTGGCGGTCGCGCAGGCCGGCGTGCGCACGCCGGGGCCGGTCTCGCCGCTCGCCACCAGCACCGCGCCGTCCGACTGCCGCAGCACCGCCGCGCCGCAGCGCGCCGCCTGCGGCGCGTCGCCGAGCGCGAACCAGCGGTCCGTCACCGTGTGGTACGCGAGGACGCGACGGCTGAAGCGGAACGCCTCGGCCGGCTGCCGCAGGTACGCGGCGCGGAAGGCCGCCAGCGCGTCGCCGCTCAGCGCCGCGCTCTGGCGCACCTGCCCGTTCCAGACCTCGCGGTTGGCGCCGCCGAAAACGAGGATGTGCTGGTCGCCGGTCGCGAGCGCGGCCGCGCCGATCAGGGGCCAGACCGTCTCCTCGCCCGGGAGCCGCGCCGGCGCGACCGGCTGCCAGACGCCGCCCGCGCCCTGCGCCAGATCGTAGCTGTAGCCGTCCTCCCGCGCGGTCTGCAGGCCGCCGTCCTCCCGCGCCGCCAGGCCGCCGACCACAAAGAGCGCGGTCCGCTGTCGCGCCGTGTTCTGGACCGCGGCCACCGCCTGCTCGCGCTTGACCGGCAGCGGCGGCAAGGGCTGCCAGCCGGGACCGCCGCGCTCCCACGCCTCGAGGTCGAGCACCCACACGTCGGAGAGCGACGTCTTCTCCCGGCAGCCGCCCGCCACGTAGACGCGCAGGCCGCGCGCGGCCGCCGCCGCCAGCTTCACCGGATACGGAAAGGCCGGCAGCGGCGCGAACCGGACCTGACCCGCCGCCGCGTCCCACGTCATGAGAAAGGCGTCTGCGCTCAGCGTCTCGCCGGACGCGCCGGCCGCCCCGCCGACGCACACGATGCCGCGCGGCGTGGTGACCGAAACGCCCTCGCCCGCCGGCGCGGGCAGGCTTCCCACCACGCGCCACGCGCGGCTGCCGACCGGCGCGCCGTAGACCGTGGCGTGGTAGCGCTTCGCCCCGCCCTCGGCCAGCGGCCGCTCCGGAAAATTCGCGCCGCCCGCCAGCAGCACCAGGCCCTGATGCTCGCCGCAATAGGGTCGCGCCACGCCGGGGTTCGCCTGGCCCGGCGCGGTCTCCGGCAGCGAAAAGGAGTCTGACCATTGCAGCTCCACGCGGGCCTGCGACAGCAGCGGCGCCAGCGCCAAGGCGCAGCAGGCCCAGAACCGTATCCGGCAGAAGGTGTTTCTCAACATGCTTCCCAGTGTATCAGCGAAGCCTCCTCCCGGCGTTCAAAAAAACGCAATTGTGATTTCGCATACACGCGAGAAGCCGCGGCAATAAAAGATTTCGGCCGCCGTTTATGCGGACCACGGGCCGTTTTCCGGTCTATACAGCAAGGAGCAACTCATGAAGCGTTCACTCGTGTTGGTGTGTGCGATGATGATGACGATGGGGATGTCGGTCCTGGCCGAAGAGCAGGCCGCCGCGAAGGTCGAGGGCGAGAAGGCCCAGGTGCAGGAGGCCAAGGGCAAGCACCCCAAAATGACCCCGGCGCAGCGCGAAGAGATGATGAACAAGCGCCTCGAAGCGATCAAGGCGAAAGACGAAGCCCTTTACAAAGAGCTCGTGGCCCTGAAGGAGAAGGATCCCGAGGCGTTCAAAGCCAAGATGCGCGAGCTCGCCAAGGCCGAAGGCAAAGCCCACGGCAAAAAGCGCGGCCCGAAAAAAGAAGAGGCCAAGTAACCGGATCAGCGGCTGACCCCGCCGCTCAAAAAGACCCGCCGATCGCGCCCCGCCCCGCACGGGCGGACGCAGTCGGCGGGCTTTTTTGCACTCCCCGCGAGCGGATCTCTGGCAGTCAAAAGCTTGCCAGGAAGCACAGCCGCAGCCCCGCACACGCCTTACTCGCTCCGCGCCAGCGCCCGCTGTTTCGCCGCTTCATAGCGCGGCGGCCAGAAGACCGGCAGCTGGGCGCCGCCGAGATCGAAGCCGTAGCTCCGGTTCTTGAGCGAGAGCACGGGCGGCGCCTGGAGGCGCTTGGCGCGCGCGAGCCCGTTGTACAGCCGCCACATCTGCTCCACGTCGCGGCAGAAGGCCCTCGCATCCGGATAGAGCGCGCGGATGTCGCCCTCGTACCCCGTCTCCCGTCCCAGCGTCCCCTCGACGTACCACGCCAGCAGCTCCTCCAGCGCGGCCGGCTCCGCGCGCTCGGTCCAGGCCGCGAACAGCCGGTCGTGCCAGCCGTAGATCAGCGGGTCGCCCTTGCCCTCGTCCACGTTCTGCTCCGGACTCAGCTCGGCGGAGGGGACGATGTCGATCGAGCCCTGCGGAATCACCTCGCGCCCGAACACCTCGCGGTTGTAGCAGCGCGCCACCTCCCACACCTCGATCTTCCAGAGATCCGCCAGCGCCGCGAAGAAGCCCGCGATGTCGCCGTACATCGTGCCGTAGCCGACCGTCGCCTCGGACTTGTTGGCGTTGCAGGTGAACACCCCGCCGAACGCGCTGCAGAGCGCGGAGAGCACGCGCCCCGAGCGGTCGCGCGCCTGCACGTTCTCGGCGGCCAGCGGCGAGAGCGACAGCGTCAGCGGGCCGCCCGCGCCGCCTGGGCGCTCGCAGACCAGGCCGTGGATCTGTTCGCGCGTGTGGCGCACGCTCTGCTCGATCGGCACCTCGGCGTAGGTGCAGCCCAGGTTCTCCGCCAGGCGGCGCGCCAGCGCGATCGTGGTCTGCGAGTTGTGGCGGCTCGGCATGTTGACCAGCAGCAGGTTCTCCGGCCCCGCCACGCGGCTGTAGAGCGCGGCGGTGAGCGCGGAGTCGATGCCGCCGGAGGCGCCGACGATCACGCGGCGCAGGCCGAGCCGCGCCAGCTGCGCGCGGCAGGCCGTCTCCAGCGCCCGGATCACGGTGCGCGGCGCCGCAGCCTCGTCCGCCGCGGGCGCGTCCGGAGCGGACGTCAGGTCGAGCGCGCCCGCTTCGAAGCGCGGCGCGCAGGCGCGCGTGCCGTCCGTCCGCCGCACCTCCGTGCCGCCCTCCAGCACAAAGACCGTCTTGCCGGCGTCGACCACCCCGACCGCGCCGCACACCACCACAGGCACCGCCGCGCGGACGGGGACGCCGCGCGCCTCCGCCCGGTTGCGCACATAGGGCACCGCATCCAGCCGCACCAGGAGTTCCGCCCCGCGGCCGGCCAGCCGCTCCGCCGCACCGGCGTCCGCGCGGCCCAGCCAGGCCCCCACCGTAAAGCCGTCGAACGCGAAGGGCGCGGCGAGCGCCTCGGGCGGCACGCCCTCCCGGGCGGCGACCGCGCCCGCGCACAGCAGCCCGGAGACCGCATCGAAGCGGTTCTCCGGCGAGAGCTGCTTGGGCACGTACGGCAGCGGCGAGCCCGCGGGAAACACGCGCCGGCCATTCTCGGCCGCCACCGCCGCGCCAATCCGGCGGCCCCGGTGCAGCAGCGTCACGCCCAGCAGCACGGCGATGCCCTGCGTGGCCGCGACGATCCGCTCCAGTCCGTCGTCGCACGCCTGCTGCAGCGCCGGGCACAGCCACTCCTGCGCCGTCAGCACGCCGGACAGGGCGGCTTCGGGAAAGACCGCGAGCCGCACGCCGTCGGCGCGGGCGGCCTCCAGCAGGCGCAAAATCGTCTCGGTATTGCGGGCGGGATCGCCCGGGTGGACCTCGATCTGATGCAGTCGGACAGATTTGTTCTCGCTCATGCCGGTATCCTAGCAGATTCACTTTTCGGCCCGAGCGAATAATTTACAAAAATCGCACACTCGCGCATTGACAATCCGGGGCTGATCCTGTAAATTTCCGGTCACTTTTGTTTCCCAAAGGGGAAGCGCGATCCAGACGATTTTGATCCGGCGTAGCGCAGTGGTAGCGCAGTTGGCTGTTAACCAATTGGTCGCAGGTTCGAATCCTGCCGCCGGAGCCATTCTCGAAGCCCGCAGTTGTTGGAAAAACCAATGACTGCGGGCTTTTTCGTGCCCGGAAACGTATCCCGGAGAAAGTCCACGCCGCGTCGCATCACGCCTTTGGGCAAGCGTCTACTCCCAGACACGGACGGCTTTGAAGTAGGCCTGCGAACGCCCGTTCCGCGGCACGCGGACCTTCGTGGTGGCGCCGGGTCCAGCCGTAAACGACGTCCGGGACGGCGAAGACCACGCCCCCCCCGCCAGCGGGTAGCTGACCACCTCGCGTTGCCAATGGACCAGGTCCGCACTGGCCTGCACTTCGTAGGTTCGGCCAGCCTCGGTTTCAAAGGTCATCTCCACAGTCTGCAAATCCATGCGGACGGCCGACATGCGGATCGTTTTGACCTCAATCGCGAAGGGCATCACGTGCTCATGACCGGACTCATCCATGATTTTGAACAGATAAGAGCCGCCCACCGCCACTCCCGTGAGTTCCACCTCATAACGGTTGGACCCTGAACCTGATGCGCTCACGCGCCCTGCCTCGAACCAGTCGTCCCCCTGCCACACATAAACCACAATGTCCTCCGACCCGGCCTCATCCACAGTCCAGACCTCCGCCACCACGCCCTTCGCCGTGCCGTATACGCCGAGGTCCACAGCAGAAGACAACGGCGCACTCGACATCACAGCCGAATAGGAACTGGTGACCACACTGCCGGGGGAATATCCGCCCGCGATGTCGTCTTGCGGAAAGTTATGGTCATTCGCATCATTGCGGCTGCCGAACTGAAGGCGCCACTGCTGATTGGTGTTGAGGGCGGTGTTCGCCGCAATGAACGACCACTTCACCGCAAAGTCGATGAACGTCGTATAGCCGAAATTCGTGGTCGGACGCATATCGATCGTACGGAGGTAACCATCCCCGGCGAGATTAAAGTCCGGCGGCGCAGTTTTCTGGCTTGAAACGCCATCGATGTCGTCCAAAGCCATCTGGCTCCAGTACGTCGTCGTCGACAGATTCGTGCCGGTCATGAGTTCAAGGCCATGTTTCGCGGTGTCGTTGCTTTTGGAGTCCCAGGCCAGCGCGTAATCCGGCGCACCTGCCACCGAGTTCCCGTTCGTGAACCCCATGCGGTCAATGTATACGAAAAGCGAATCCCTGAACGTCGTACTGGCGACGTTCGACACCGCCACGCGCATCCGGACAAAGAAAAAATTGCTGTTCGCCGACCAGTACGCGCCGGGGTTCATGCTGTCGCCGACAAAATCGAGCCGGTCGATGGCGTCGCCCTTGGGGTCGTTGAGGCTCGGCATCGCCACCCAGTTGGTCGGCCAGCCGGTGAACCCGCTGCTTCCGGGGTACCACTCGTTGGTCGCGGCTCCCGCCGAAAGGGCCATGAACAACCCCCAAAACACGGACCTGACACCCACGCGGCAAAGTTTCATAGTGGACCTCCTCATAAGGACAAGCGCTTCTTGACTGGGAAAAGCTATCACAAAAAGCGTCGCGCCAACACCTCAAATCTGGATGACGCTGTTGAGGGTGCCGTTGCCGTTGAGTGCCCAGTGCGGGCAGCGGACATCGACGTGCCAGACGCCGTCCACCACGAACTTGTACTCGTACAGGCCGGGCGCCAGCAGCAGCGTGACCCTGAAAAGCCCCTCCGCCGGGTGATAGGTCAGCGGGTGCGCGGACGGGTCCCACGCGTTGAAGCTTCCGGCGATGAAGACGCGGCTCCCCGCATCCGCCGCGAACTCGAACGTGATCGCCTTTTCCGTGGCGTGTCCGCCCAGAAAAGCCAGCCCTTCGATCTGCCGGCTCTCCCGCAACCGGCGCTTGGGAGCCGCGCGGGGCGGGCGGGGTTTCACGGATGCGACGCGGGCGGGCGCTTTCGTCGTTTTCATCGGGCCTCCTGTCTGCGGCTGCATGGACCGCATACGGCACTGAACCAACACACGGTTATCGAACACCCAACGCCGACAAAAAGCAAGCCTTTTCAAACGCCAAAAACGCCCGCCAAAAAAATGCGCCTACGCGAGTCCCAGCCGCAGGATCTCGCCGCAGGTGGCGGCGTCGTACTCGGCGCCCGTGCCCCACGCCCGCGCCAGTATCTCCGCGTGGCGCGCCAGCTCGGGAATCCGCTCTTCGCCGATCCCGCACTCGCCCAGCGTCACCGGGTTGCCGATCTTCTTCAGCCAGGAGCGGAACCGCGCGATGCCCTCGGCCGCGGCGCGCGCGTCGTCCGCCTCCTGCACCTCCATGATGCGGCGCGCGAACGCGGCGACGCGGTCGGTGCGGCGGCGGCACTCCCAGGTCATCCACGCCGGGCCCGTCACGGCCAGCCCCGCCCCGTGCGGCACGTCGCAGCACCCGCTGAGGGGATGTTCCAGCATGTGCGCCGGCGTGCTCCACGGCCCCACGCCGCTCGAGCCCAGGAAGTTCCAGGCCAGCGTGGCGGCCCACATCATCGCGCCGCGCGCCTCGATGTCGCGGGGGTCCGCCAGAATCCGCTCGGTCGAGAGCATGATCGCGCGCACCACCCCTTCGTCGTAGCCGTCCTGCACGGGCAGAAACGCGGCGGGCCGCGTCAGATAGCTCTCGATCGTGTGCGAGATCGCGTCCGAGGCGGAGTACGCCACGTAGCGGGCGGGCACCGAAAGCGTGGTCTCCGGATCGAGGACCGACACCTTGGGATAGAGCAGCGCGTGCACGACCGCGCGCTTCTCGCGCGTCTCGTCATGGGTGACGACCGTGCCGCCGTTCATCTCCGAGCCGGTGGCGGGCAGGGTCAGCACCGCGGCCAGCGGCAGCGCCCGCTCCGGAACGGCCTCGCCCATGTAGTAGCACCAGACGTCCCGCTCCGACGGCACGCCCAGCGCGATGGCCTTGGAGGCGTCGAGCACGCTGCCCCCGCCCACGGCCAGGACGCCGTCCACCCGGGACTCCCGCGCCCGCTCGATGCCGCCCCGCACGTGCGAGAGCAGCGGGTTCGAGGCCACGCCCGGCCACTCGACCCACGAGACGCCCGCGGCCTGGAGCGACGCCGTGACCGCCGCATACACGCCGTTGTCTTTGATGCTGGACTTGCCGTAGACCATCAGCACGTGGCGCATCCCTGCCGCCGCGACCTCTTGGCCGGTCTCGCGGACGTGGCCGTCGCCGAAATTGATTTTGGTCGGATTGCAATACACGAAAGGAAACATAGGACCTCCTGATTTTTCGCAGATTGTACGCGAAGCGCACCGGCACCGTCTACAGCAACCACCGCGAACAGAGCAGCACGGCCAGAAAAGCCGTGACGCCGGTCACCAGGGTCGCCGTCGTAAAGACCTTCAGCGTCTGGCCGGGCTGAAGCCCGGAGAACCGGGTGATCACCCAGAAATAGGAGTCGTTGGCGTGCGACACGACCATCGAGCCGGCCCCCATCGCCAGCGTCGCCAACAGCCGCCCCGCCTCGCTCTCCGCGTGCAGCGCGGCCAGCATCGGCGCGATGATCGACGCGGCCGTCATGACCGCAACCGTGGACGAGCCGAGCGCGGTCTTGAGAAACGCCGCCATCAGAAACGGGATGAACAGCCCGAGCCCGGTGCCGGCCAGATAGGCGCCGGCCGCTTCTCCGGCGCCCGTGGCTTTGATCACCGCGCCGAACATGCCGCCCGCGCCGGTGAGCACGAGAATCGGGCCCGACTTGCCGATCGCCTCATCGAGCAGCTCGTTCAGCCACGCGGCATCCACGCCCTTGCACAGCATCGCGGCCAGGACCACGCCGATCAGCAGCGCCACCTCCGGACAGCCGAGGAACAGCAGCGCTTTTTCCAGCGCTCCGCCCGAAGGCGCCGCCCTCAGCAGCAGCGCAGACCGCACCGACAAGAGCGCGAGCGGCACAAGAATCGGCAGAAAGGACCGGAGCGTCGGCGGCAGCGTCTGGACGTCGACCGGGAACGGCGCGGCCGCCTCGTTCCTCTCGCCGCCCCCCAGGTCCTTCCGGCACATCCAGCGGGCCCACGCGAAGCCGGCCGCGGCCGCGGGCACGGCGATCAGCAGCCCCAGCCCGATCAGCGGGCCGATGCTCGTCTTCATGATCCCCGCGGCCGCCAGGGCGCCCGGGTGCGGCGGCACGAGGCAGTGCACAGAAAACAGGCCGACCGCCAGCAGCGTCGCCATATAGGCCACCGGCAAGCCGCTGCGCTTGACCAGCGACTGGTTCAAGCCGCTGAGCACGATGAAGCCCGAGTCGCAGAAGATGGGAATGCCCGTCACGAACCCGGTGATCCCGATCGAGAGCCCCGCGCGCTTTTTGCCCGTCAGCCGCAGAATCGCCAGCGCCATGCTGACCGTCGCCCCCGTCTTTTCAAGCAGCTGTCCGATCATGATGCCGAGCACGATGATCACGCCGATCGACTTCATCGTCCCGCCGAAGCCCTCTTTGAGAACCGGGACCACGTCGTTCGCGGGCAGCGCCGCCACGCCCAGCAGCAGCGAGACGACGAACATGGCCAGAAAGATGTTGCACTTGAACTTGGAGGTCAGCAGGACCATCAGGACAATGCTCGACAAGACCAGCAGCAGCACCGCGACCTCGCTCATGACACGCCCCTTTCGCGCAGGTTCGCGCCCAGCGCCAGCAGCCGTCCCACCTGCTCCGCGCAGCGCTCCAGCATGCCGGGGCCGCGCGCGGGCAGCTCCTCCTCCGGGACCGGCTCCTCCAGCGCCGAGAAATACGCGCCGATGCCGGCCTCGCGAACCTTCTCGACCTCCGGGCCCAGGCAGCCGCAGATGGCGATCACCGGCAGGCCCAGCCGACGCGCCAAGCCGGCCACGGCCGCTGGCGCCTTGCCGCAGACGGTCTGTCCGTCGAGCCGCCCCTCGCCCGTGATCACCAGGTCGCAGCCCTGCAGCCGCTCGGCCACGCCGGCCACGGCGAGCACGCGCTCCGCGCCCGGCCGCAGGCGTGCGCCGAGAAAGGCGACGAGCCCCGCGCCGAGCCCGCCTGCCGCGCCGCCGCCCGCCAAGCCGGAGAGCTCCACGCCCACGTCGCGGCGCAGCGCCGCGGCGAAGTGCGCGAGCCCGTCATCCAGCCGGCGCACCGTCGCCGGGTCCGCCCCCTTCTGCGGCGCGTACACCGGCGCGGCGCCGCGCGGGCCGAACAGCGGATTGTCCACATCGCAGGCCACGTCCACCGTCACCGGCCCAAGCCGCGGGTCCAGCCCCTCCGCCGCGACGCGCGCGACCTTGCCCAGATCCGCGCCTGTGCCCTCCAGCTCCGCGCCCTGCGCATCCAGAAAGCGGACGCCCAGCGCACGGGCCATGCCCATGCCGCCGTCGTTGGTGGCGCTGCCGCCGAGGCCGATCAGGAGCGACTGCACGCCGAGGTCGAGCGCCGCCCGGATCAGGTCCCCGGTGCCCCACGTTCCGGTGCGGAGCGGATTCCGCTCCGCGGGCTTCAGCAGCGCCAGGCCGCTGGCCAGGGCCATCTCGATCACCGCGGTGCGCCCGTCGCCGGTCAGGCCGAAGCCCGACTCGATCCAGCGGCCCAGCGGGTCGCGCGCCCGGCAGTCGGCCCAGCGTCCGCAGGTGGCCTCGACCACGGCGCGCGCCGTGCCGTCGCCGCCGTCCGCGACCGGGATCTGGACGACCTCGCAGGCGGGACAGGCGCGTTGCAGCCCGCGCCCGATGCAGGCCGCGGCCTGCGACGCCGTCAGGCTTCCTTTGAACGCGTTCGGCACCACGGCGATTTTCATGAAGTCGTTGCCTCCCCCTTGACCTGTGGCCCGCGCGAGAGCACCTGGGCCATGCGGAACACACCCGGGCAGCCACTGTCGGACACGAGCTTTGGCATTCAACCATGTGCCGGAACGATTGTCAATCCGCGGCGCTCGCGGCGCGAGCGCCCTACCGGTTCCCACCCGGCTGTTTCAAGGCGGCCATCAAGTGGCGTGGGCGTCCTCGCCCACGGCGCAACCAAGCAAGCCGGCCCGTCAAACGCCTCCCGACCTCCGGGTGTGCCGTCAACCGGGTCAATGTGAAACGCCCTGGACGCGCACGGCAATACGCGCGGAGACCAAATTGACATTCGCTCATTCGGCGAGTAAACTGAATCAAACATCTGGATCATGCCCTGACCTATGAAACGGAGCGGCCCCGGTGAGGCAGCGTGAGTAACGATCCCCCAACTCCATCGTCCCCCAAGAGACCCTCGAACGGCTCTCAGGGCGCCCCTTTGTCCCCGTCCTCCGACTCCGCGCAGCCAACGGTTTTCGTCATCGACGACGAGGTGCTGTTGCGTACCGTCTTGGAGCGGCTGCTGCGTTCGGCCGGCTACCGCGTGGAATGCTTCGCCTCTGCCCGCGAGTTCCTCAGCCGCCCGCCCTTCACGGGGTGCGGCTGCATCCTGCTCGACATCCAGATGCCCGGCATGAGCGGCGTGGAGCTGCAAGAGGAGATGGCCAAGTCGAACGACGCCATGCCCGTCATCTTCATCACGGCCTGCGCCGACCTGAACACCTGCGTCAAGGTCATGAAAAAGGGGGCCGAGAATTTTCTGACGAAGCCGTTCGACGAGGCCTCGCTCCTGGCCGCCATCCGTCCGGCCCTGGAAAAAGACCGGATCCGCAGGCAGAAACAGGCCGCCCGGGCCGAAGCGGAACGGCTCATCGACTCGCTCACCCCGCGCGAATTGGAAGTGATGGTCCTCCTGATCGCCGGCAAACTGAACAAGCAGATCGCGGCGGAGCTTGGCATCGCCGAGATCACCGTCAAGGTCCACCGCCGGCAGATCATGGAGAAGACGGGCGTCACCTCGCTGGTGGAGCTGATGAGGGTCGTGAACCAGGCCAAGGGCATCGACGACAGCGACGGCGACTGATGTCCACCGCGTCCCGCACGTCCTATCTTTTGGTATAGTTCCGCCTGCCGTTCTTTTGTGCCATGATACGGGCGCTCAAGAAGAAGAGCGCCTTATGACCTCCAACGACAGCGAACTTGCGGTGCCGCGAACGGGTTTGACGATGGCCAGAGGGCCTTCGCAGAGTGCCGACGTGTCCCCGACACACAGGTCCGCCGGGCCGCGTCCCGTCTGCCAGACCGGCCGGGTCCTCCTAGCGGGGCTGCTCGCGGGTCTGGTGCTGAGGTCTGACGCGCAGCTCGTGGTCAACGAGCTGATGTACAACCCGATCGGCGGCAACACGAACGAGTTCATCGAGCTGCACAATGCCGGCGGCGGCGCCGTCGACCTGGGCGGCTGGGCCTTCACCGCGGGCATTACCTACGGTTTCCCGGCGCCGACGATCCTGGAGCCCGGCGCCTATCTGGTGGTCTGCGTCAACCGCGCCGCATTCGCGGCCCTCTATCCGGGCGTCACCAACCTGGCCCCCGGCGCCTACAGCGGCCAGCTCAGCAACGACGGCGAGGCCGTCACGCTCGCGAATGCCGACGGCGCGCCCGTCTTCTCGCTGACCTACGACGACCTGCCGCCTTGGCCGACGGCCGCAGACGGGGCCGGCAGCTCCCTCGTGCTGGTCGATCCCGCCGCCGCGCCGAACGCCCCCGAAAACTGGATCGCCAGCACCCAGCTGAACGGCTCTCCGGGCGGCCCCGACGCCCTCGCCGCGCGCGACGTGGTGATCAACGAGATCCTCGCCCACACCGACCCGCCGCTCGAAGACGCCGTCGAGCTCCGCAACCTCACCACAAACGCCGTCAGCCTGGCGGGCTGGTACCTGAGCGACGACAGCGCGGCCCGCAAAAAATACCGTTTCCCCGAGGGCACCGTGATCCCGCCTCTCGGCTATTTGACCGTGTATCAAGACCAGCTGAGCAGCGGCCCCGCGCCTTTCGCTCTCAGCTCCAAAGGCGACGACCTCTTCCTCTCGGAGGCCGACGCGGCCGGAAACCTCGTGCGCTTCGTCGACTTCCACGCCTACGAAGCTTCCCAAAACGGCTATTCGTTCGGCCGCTGGCCCGACGGCACCGGCCCCTTCACGACGCTGGCCGCCCCCACCTTCGGCGTCAGCGCACCGGCGGACCTCGCCGAATTCCGCACGGGCACGGGCGCCCGCAACACCGGGCCGAAAGTCGGACCCGTCGTCCTCAACGAGATCATGTACCACCCCGCCGAGTCCAACGCGCCCGGCCGCATGCCCGCCGAGTATGTCGAACTGTTGAACATCTCCGGCGCGGCCGTCCCGCTCTACAACCTGGAGACGCCGACGAACACCTGGTCGCTCACCGGCGGCATCAGCTTCAGCTTCCCCACCAACCTCGTCCTGCAGCCCGGCGAGCTTCTGCTCGTCACCGCCACGAACGACCTCGCCGGGTTCCGCGAAAGCTACGGCATCCCCCAGGAGGTCCGCGTCCTGGGCCCGTGGCTGAAGAGCCTCAACAATGCGGGCGACACCGTGCGCCTCCGCGCCCCCAACAACCTGGAGCTGGCGGACAACACCGTCGCCCGTTACGTGGTCGACGAAGTCTCCTACCGCGACCAGCTTCCCTGGCCGCTCGCCGCCGACGGGCTCGGCGGCGCGCTGGAGCGCACCGATCCCGCCGCCTACGGCAACACCCCCGCCAACTGGCATTCGGCGCCCGACGGAGCCACGCCCGGACGCACCAACTCGCTCTTCCTGCCCCCCGGCTCGATCGTGATCAGCGAGGTCATGGCGCTCAACCGCAGCACGCTGCGCGACGCCGACGGCGACTTCTCCGACTGGATCGAGCTGCACAACACCACGTTCCAGACCGTCTCGCTCAAGGGCTGGCACCTCACGGACCAGCCGGACAACCCGACGCTGTGGACCTTCCCCGACGTCAAGATCGCCCCCTACGGGCACCTCGGGGTGTTCGCCTCCTCCAAGAACCGCACCGACCCCGCCGCGGAGCTCCACGCGAACTTCTCGCTCGACGCCTCGGGCGAATACCTCGCCCTCTTCCGCGGCGACCTCACGCCCGAATCCGCTTTCGCCCCGGCCTTCCCCGCCCTTCCGCCGGACGTGAGCTACGGCTACGACGCCCTCGGCACCCGGATCGTGACGCCGGTTCGCCCCGGCGTTTCCGGCCGCTACCTCGTGCCGACCAACGCCGCCGCGCTGCCCGCCGACTGGACCGCGCCCGGCTTCGACGACCGCGGCTGGAAAACCGCCGGCAACGGCGTCGGCTTCGACACCGACCCCGACTACCGGCCCTTCATCCAGACCGACCTCTACGCCGAGATGTACGGCAAGCAGCCCTCCGCCTTCCTGCGCTACACCTTCGTGCTCGACCAGGCGGCCGACATCACGCGCGTGCTGCTGCGGCTTAAATACGACGACGGGGTCGTCGCCTGGCTCAACGGCGTGCAAGTCGCCGCGGGGTCAGCCCCGGCCGCGCCGGCCTGGAACGCCACGGCCAGCTCCTCCAGAAGCGAGCCGCTCGCCGTCGTCTACACCGATTTCACCCTCGACGCTTTTGCCCACCTCCTGACCGAGGGCACCAACGTGCTCGCGCTGCAGGCCCTCAACTCCTCCGCGACGAGCTCGGACCTGCTCCTCCAGACCGAGCTGCGGCTTTCATGGGCGCCCGCCGTCGTGACGCGCACGCCGGTCGCGGCCGGCAGCGCAGGCCGCTACCTCGTGCCGGCCAGCGCCGCCGCGCTGCCCGCCGACTGGGCCGCGCCCGGCTTCGACGACCGCGCGTGGACCCCGGCCGGGAACGGGATCGGCTTCGACGCCGACCCCGACTATCTGCCTTACATCCAGACCGACCTCTACGCCGAGATGTTCGGCAAGCAGGGTTCCGCGTTCGTTCGCTATCCCTTTGTCCTGACCAACAGCGCCGCCCTCTACGAAGCCCTGCTCCGCGTGCGGTTCGACGACGGTTTCGTGGCTTGGCTCAACGGCACGCGGGTCGCCTCCAACAACGTGCCCGCGCCCCTCGCATGGGACTCGCGCGCGCCGGCCAGCCGCAGCGACGCCTCCGCCCTGACATTCCTGGAACACGACCTCTCGGCCAGCCTCCCGCTGCTTGTGGACGGCACCAACGTGCTGGCGCTCCAGCTCCTCAACAACTCCTCCACCAGCGCAGACCTGCTCCTCCAGACCGAGCTCTCATTCGCCTGGAAACCGGCCACCGGCGCGCTCGACCTCGCCGCCGGCTTTCTCGCCTCGCCGACGCCGGGCTCGCGGAACGACGCCGCCTACACAGGCGTCGTGCCCGCGCCCACGCTCTCGCATCCCGGAGGGGTGTTCTCCGGCGCGATCTCGGTCAGCGCAGCCTGCTCCCTGCCGGGAGCCGTGCTGCGCTTCACGCTCGACGGCACCCCGCCCACGGCCGCCTCGCCCCTCTACACCGGGCCGCTCGCGATCGAGCGCGAGTGCGTCCTGCTGGTCCGCGCCTTCGCGCCCGGCCTCGTCCCCAGCCCGGTCGTCGCGGCCGACTACCGCCACGCGTTCCTCGGCATCAACGAGGTCATGGCCAGCAACGCGACCGCCACGCCCGAGATCGCCGACTTCACCGACTTCGGCGACTGGATCGAGCTGTACAACGGCGGCACGAATGCCGTCGACCTGAGCGGCTACCACCTCTCCGACAGCCTGGACGCGCCTTTCCGCTGGCGCTTCCCCGACGGTGCGACAATCCCGGCCAACGGCCACCTGCTGGTCTGGGCCGACGGCTTCGACTCGCAGCCGGGGCTGACGCTGACGCGCGATTTCTGGCCCAACCGCAGCTTCGTCACCCGGGCTTACCACGCGAACTTCAAGCTCTCCGCCGACGGCGAGCAGGTCGGCCTCTTCACCCCCAGCGGGGCCCTCGTGGACGGCGTGACCTTCGGCGTTCAGCAAAATGACATCTCCCTCGGGCGCCTGCCCGACGGCGGCGCGGCCTGGGGCTACTTCGGCCACTCCACGGCAGGCGCGGCCAACGCCGCTCCGCAGCTCGGCCAGAATCTGCACCGCGCGCCGGCCGTCGCGGTCGCTCCGGCCGAGCCGCTCTTCCTCGACGGCCCGGTGACCGTCTCGCTCGCTTCCGGCCCCGGCGTCTCCGCCCTCCGCTACACGCTCGACAGCAGCCAGCCAGACGCCGCATCCCCGCTCTACACCGGCCCGTTCACGCTCACCACCTCGACGGTCGTTCGCGCCCGCGCCTACGCCGACGGCCTGCATCCCGGCCCCGTCGCCACGCGCACCTTCCTCATCGGCCAGCGCAAGCCTGAGCTGCCGGTCGTCTCGCTCGTCATCGACCCCCGGCTGCTCTTCGACCCGGTCACCGGCATCTACACCAACGCCCTGAAGGAGCGCGACGTGCCGGGCTCGGTGCAGTTCTGCACCACGCCGTCGAACACGGCGTTCCAGGCCGGTGCCGCCTTCCGCCTCTACAGCCTCAACACCTTCCTGAAGCCGCAGAAGCCCTTCACCGTCAACTTCGACAGCAAGTACGGAACTGACGAGATCGCCTACCAGCTCTTCCCCGAGAAGCCCGTTGGCGCCTTCGACCGCTTCGTGCTGCGCAACGGCAACGACGACTGGGCCGTGGCCTTTCTCCGCGACACGCTGGGCCAGCGGATGCTCAAGGGCGCGATCAACAACGCCACGCAGGGCTTCCGCCCGTGCGCCAGCTACCTCAACGGAGCGTACTACGGCCTGATCAACATCCAGGAGAAGATGGACGAGATGTACTGCGCGAAGACCTACGGCGTCCCGCTCTCCGACATCGACTTCTTCGAGAACGACGGCACCAGCGGCGACGAGCTGCTCGACCACGGCACGGCCGACGGCTGGAACGCGCTGCTCGCGTTCCTCGGCGCGAACAGCCTGGCGCTGCCGGCCAACTACGAGCACGTGAAGAGCCAGGTCGACCTCGAAGACCTCGTCGATTACGTGGCCGGACAGCTGTTCGCGGACGACACCGCCTGGGCCCACAACCGGAAGTGGTGGCGCGACCGCAAACCCGGCGGCAAGTGGCGCTGGTGCTTCGTCGACCTCGACCGCGCCTTCGGCAACGTCAACGACAACCGGCTGCCCACCATGGCCTCCAGCATGGTCGTCTTCCGCGAACTTCTGGCCAACGAGGAGTTCCGCGCCTACTGCTCGCAGCGGCTGATGGCGCACCTCAACAGCTCGTTCAGCACGAACCGCATCCTCCCGATCATCGACTTCGAAGCCGGCCGCATCCGTTCCGAGATCATCGAGCACGCCAAGCTGTACGGGCCGAAAGGCGGCATCCCGTCCGTCGAGGCCTGGGACGCCAACATCGAGGCGATCCGCAGCTACGCGCGCCAGCGCCCCGCGATCGCCATGCAGCAGGTGGCCGCCTTCTTCTCCGGCGGCGAGACCGCGCAGGTGCATCTGGAACAGGGCGGATCAGGAAGCGTCCTGGCCGACCATGTCCCCCTGCTCGACGGCTCCGCCAACACCCTTCTGTCCGGACTTCCGGTCACCTTCACCGCCGTGCCGCCCATCGGACAGACCTTCGCCTACTGGCTGATCAGCAGCGGGTCCACCCGCCTCTCGGACAAAGGCTCCGCGTGGCGCTACCTCGTGCCGACGAACGGCGTCGCCGGCTGGAACCAGCCCGGCTTCGACGACGACGCCTGGGCCTCGGGCGCGGGCCAGCTCGGCTACGGCGACGGCGACGAAGCCACCGTGATCGGCGCCGCCTCCAACCTCATCACCGCGGCCTACTTCCGGCGCTCCTTCGTCATCCGGGACGCCTCCGCGGTCACCGCGCTCGAGCTGCAGCTCCTGCGCGACGACGGCGCCGTCGTCTACCTGAACGGCACCGAAATCCTGCGCACCAACCTGCCCACCGGGCTCATCGACCACACGACCTTCGCGCTGACGAACATCACCGCCTCGAGCACGCCCGGCGAGAACGCCTACCTGCCGTTCACGGTCACGGGCGCACCTTTCCTCGAAGGCACCAACGTGCTCGCCGTCGAGCTCCACCAGTCGTCCGCCAACTACACGGACTTCGGCTTCGACCTCCAGGCCACCGCCACCCGCCCCGCCGCCGTCACCACCAACACCTCGGCCGTGCTGACGCTCGTCCCCGACGGCGCAACGCCGCTGAGCGTGACCGCGGTGTTCACGCCCGCCGGCGCCAGCCTGCTGCCCGCCACCGTGACCGGCGACCTCACGCTCACCGCGGCCGGCTCGCCGTGGCTCGCCACCGGCGACATCTACGTGCCGTCCAACACCAGCCTCACGGCCGAGCCGGGCGCCGTCCTCCTGATGCCGGAGACCGCCAGCATCTACGTGCAAGGCCTGCTCTGCCTGGCCGGCACGCCCGAAGCCCCCGTGAGCGTCGGTCCCAACACCGCCCCGAACGCCCGCGCGCGCCTCTACACGGACCCCGCTCTGGCCGACGCGACCGACGCGGCCGGCCGCTGGGGCGGCATCGCCTTCGACCACGCCGACCGCACGGGCGTGCTCTCGAACGTCGTGATCCGCGGCGCCACGCTCGCGGCGAACGACTGCGTCCGCATGAAGGCCGCCGTCTCGGCCCTCGGTTCAGATCTGCTCCTGTCGGGCCTCGACGTCCGCGACGTGGACCTTCCGATCTTCGTCCAGGAGGGCCACTCCACCGTGCTCGAGAACAGCCGCGTCCATATCGGCGTGATCGGCGACGGCATCAACATCAAGCGCGCCCGCTACGCGCGCGTCGAAGGGTGCGAGTTCTCCTCGGCCAACCTCACGGCCGACACCGACGCCATCGACTACGACGGCATCCAGGGAGGCATCATCCGAGGCAACCGCATCCACGACTTCATGGGCGACAACAACGACGCCATCGACATCGGCGAAGGCACCCTGGATCTGCTCGTCGAAAGCAACCGCATCGCGCGCTGCTTCGACAAAGGCGTCTCCATCGGGCAGGGCTCCACGGCCCTCGTCCGGTTCAACCTCATCTCCGAGGTCGACATGGGCCTCGGCATCAAGGACGCCGGCTCCTACGGACTCATCGAGAACAACACCTTCTTCAACCTCGGCCGCGCCGTCGCGGTGTACGAGAAGAACCTCGGCAGCGGCGGCGGCCGCGCGAGCGTGCGGAACTGCATCGTCGCCCGCGCCGCGGACGCCCCCTTCACCTGCGACGCGCTCTCCGCGCTCGAGGTCGCCTACACGCTCTCCGACAGCGTGTCGGTTCCCGGCACCGGCAACGTGACCGGCGACCCGCAGTTCCTCAACGCCGACGCCGGCCGCTTCGCGCTCCAGACCGGCTCTCCCGCCGCCGACAGCGCCGACCCGGACGCCCCGAAAGACCCCGACGGCTCGCGCGCCGACATGGGCGCGATCCCCTTCGACTGGCGCGAAGGCCACGCGGTGATCTCCGAAATCCACTACCACCCCGCCGACGCGAGCCAGCCGGAGTACGTGGAGATCACCAACCCGGGCGGCGCGCCGCTGGATCTGACGGGCCACCGCTTTTCCAAAGGCATCACCTTCTCCTTCCCGGGCGGCACCCTGCTGAATCCCGGCGACCACCTCGTGATCGCCGCCAGCGGCGCGCTCCCGGGCGCCTTGGTCTGGGCCGCCGGAACGCTCGACAACGCGGGCGAGACCCTCCAGCTGATCGACGCCGACTCGAACGTGGTCGACCGCGTCGACTATGCGCCGCTGCCGCCCTGGCCGGCCGAGCCGGACGGCCAAGGCCCCTCCCTGTCCCTCATCCACCCGCGCTGGAACAACGCCGCGCCGTCGAGTTGGTACGCCAGCGCCGCAGCGGGAGGAACGCCCGGCGCGCCCTTCGACAACCCCGCGGTCATGCCCCGGCAGACCATCACCGTCACCGCGGTCGGCCGCGGCGAGGTCACCCCGCTCGGCGTCATCAGCGTCCCCTGCTACAGCAGCCCGAGCTTCACCTTCACGCCGGCCGTATGGTCCACGGTCGCCGACGTCCTGGCGGACGGCAGGCGCGTCGTGGCGCCGACTGTCTACTGCTTCACCAACGTCCTGAGCGACCACACGCTGCACGTGGCCTTCGCCGACGAGACGACCGCGCGCGGCACGCCGAAATGGTGGATCGCGCAAACCGTTCCCGGCGCCTCCCTGGACTTCGACGGGGCGGCGGCCGCGGACACGGACGGGGACGGCATGCCCAACTGGGCGGAATACGAGGCGGGCACGCACCCGACCAACGCCGCCAGCGTCTTCTTGGCCCAAATGGCGACGCTGGAGGGCGCGCCGGCCCTCTTCTGCCAAACGGTCCCGGCCGGCCCGGAGTGCGGCGGCAAGCAGCGCTACTACACCATCGAGAAACGGGACAGCCTCGCGCAGGGCGGCTGGACAGCCATCCCCGGCTACACCGACATCCTGGGCACCGGACAGACGATCCTGTACCGCGCCCAGCCCACAGGCTGCGAGTTCCTCCGCTTGAAAGCCACGCTCCGCTAGCGAAACCCCTGTCGTATCGTGGGCGTCCTCGCCCGCGTTGCCGGAGTCCAGATCACCGCGCAGGGGAACGGCAGCCCTTTTTCTGATCGCTGAAAAGGGCCTGCCGCAACCGCTCGGGGTGAGCTGGAGATGGGCTTTTCTCCACGCTTTCTTCTCCCTCCTCCCTATTTCTTCATCCTTCCTCCTTCCTCCCTCATCCCTCATTAAATCAGGGTCTCCGGAAAGCGGAAAAGCGGATCAATGGCTCCGGCGGCAGCCATAAATGTAACGACTTCCAGATTGATAACCGCCAAAAAGTCGTTACACTATGGGGGTTGAACAGGCGAGAAAGAGGTTACAATGCCAGGAAAACCCTTCCAGTCTAAACTGAGCCCGCACGAGGAGGAGATCTTCGCCCTGCTGGACGCCGGACGGAGTTTCAGGCAGGTGGCCGAGCAGCTGAACCGCTCCCACGGTCTCGGGGTGACGCACAACGCGGTGTTCTCGTTCGCGAAGAGCCGCCGCAAGCGGCGCGGGGCCCGTCTATTTTTCGAGGGACTCTCCCCCGACATCCGCGACCAGATGTTGAAACAGATCGCCGCCGTCTGGACGCACGACTCCACCGCCATCGAGGGCAACACGCTGACGCTGGGCGATACGGTCAAGGTGCTGGAGTTGGGTCTGACCATCAGCGGCAAAAGCCTGCGCGAGCATCAGGAGGTTTACGGGCACGCCCGCGCGATCGACGGGGTCTACCGGATGCTCCGCCAGCCGGGCGTCACCGAAGAGGACCTGTTTGCCCTGCACCGCGCGGTGATGCAGCTTTCGGCGGTTGACGCCCTGAACCCGGTGGGAGACTGGAAGCAGTCGTATAACGGCACCACCGGCGTGGTGAACGGGCAGGTCGTCTTCATGGAGTACTCCGACCCGATGGATGTGCCGCACCTCATGAAACGCTGGCTCGGAGATTTCAACGCCTCGTTGGGCGAGGCGATGCAGCCAGCCGAGGCCGTCGGCGCCTTTGTTTGGGCGCACCTGAGCTTCGTGCGGATCCACCCGTTCTTCGACGGCAACGGACGCGTGGCGAGGCTTGTCGCCAACATCCCCGTGTTGCGCGCCGGCTATCCGCCCATCACCGTTCCTCTGGAGCGGCGCGGCGATTACATCGATCTCCTGTGGGAGTACGAGAATGCGGTCGGCAAGATCCGTCGGGACGACTCGCTTGTGCCTCCGCATCCGGCCATCGAACGGTTCGCCGCGCTGCTACAGACCGAATGGCAACGGACCCTGACGCTCGTCGAAGAGGCTCGCCGACGCGAAGCCGAACGGCAGGCCAAAATGAAGTGATGGCCGTGGCGACGGCGCAGGCTGGGAATACGCGATAAGCGGGGTAAGCCGGGTGCGACCGCGAATGAGACGAATCGGGTGAATGTGGGGATAATCAAAAACCCCTTTGTACAAAGTCGAATCACGCACCCGACACCCCCTGGCAAAATTCGTGGCATGGGCATCCTTGCCCATGCATCCCCTCTCCCCACGTGGCATGGGCATCCTTGCCCATGCTCCCCTCTCCGGCGAAGATTCGCGGGTAAAAAATCTGTCCACGCAAAACCAAACGCTGCCGCCTTGCCCCCCGCGCCGCCTCCCCGCCCAAGAGATCTTGCCTGTCTCAGCCGAAATCGTGCACACTATGCGCATGAAGAGGCGGCCGAAAACGCATGGGCAGCGGAACATCCTGATCCTCATGGAGTGGTACGACCACCGCATCAGGCAGGGCATCGGGCTGTACGCGCGCGAACACGGGTGGCACCTGACCGTCGACGAGCGCTCGGCGGTGCCGCGCGACTGGCAAGGGGACGGCGTCTTGACGGTGTTCCACACGCGCCGGGACATCGTCGCGTTCCTCCGCAAGCTGCCCGTTCCCGCGGTCGACCTGGGACTCTACCGCCCGGACATCCCCATCCCCCGCGTGGTCGGCGACCATGAGCGGATCGGGCTGATGGCAGCCGAGCACTTCGCCGACCGCGGCTTCCGCCATGCGGCCTGGTTCTCGTCGGCGTTCACCCCCATCCAGCGGCTGAGGCTCTCCGGCTTCTCCATGGGGTGCGCCCGCCACGGGCTTCCCGCCCCGCAGGAGTGGGTCTGGCAACGGGCGCGCGCGGCCTCGCCGAACGATTGGCGCCGCATGCGGCTCTGGCTGGAAAAGCGGCTGAAGCAGGCGCCCAAGCCGCTGGCCGTGTTCGCCCACAACGACTACGACGCGTCGAAAGTGGAAGACGTGTGCCGCGCCTGCGGCCTGGCCGTTCCGGAAGAGGTCTCCATTCTCGGCGTCGACGACAACGAGCTGATCTGCTGCAACCAGCCGGTGCCGCTCTCCAGCATCGCCCACGACCTGGCGCGCGTCGGCTACGAAGGCGCGGCGCTGCTGGACCGGCTGATCGACGGGGCGCGCCCGCCGGACGAGCCGACGCGGATCCCGCCGACCGCCGTGGTCCTCCGGCAGAGCACCGACCTGACCGCCGTGCGCGTGCCCGCCGTGCGCGCCGCGCTCAGCTTCATGCGGGAGAACATCGGACAGAGCCTCGGCATCGAGGAGGTGGCGTCCGCCGCGGGGGTTTCCCGTTCCACGCTCGACCGGCTCTTCGTGCTGCACCTGAACCGGACCGTCCATGAGGAGTTGCAGCGCATCCGCATGGCTGCCGTCAAGCGCCTGCTGCTGCATTCGGACCAGCCCCTCATCGACATCGCCCGGCAGACCGGGTTCTGCCACGCCCAGTATCTCGGAAATCTCTTCCGCCGCGACGAGGGCATGACGCCCCGGAGCTACCGCAAGCGCTACGCGCTGGCCGCGGCGGTCGCGCCCTGACAAAATATTGCACGAATTTTCCTAAATAATGCAATAGAGGCGTCGGCCGGGCCTTGTTACCATGGCGGCACGTTTCACACAGGGACAATCCGGGATCAGGAGGGCGAGATGATGACGCGACGCGGATTCATGGGGGCGATGGCGGCGGCCGGTTTTCCGACGATCATTCCGGCCAAGGTGCTGGGCCAGGAGGCGCCGAGCAAGACGATTCAAATCGGACAGATCGGCTTCGGCCGCATCGCCCGAAGCATGGATGTCCCGGGCCTGCTGGCCTGTTCCGGCGTTCGCTACGTGGCGCTGTCCGACCTGGACACCCGGCGCATGGCCTTGGGCAAGGCCTTCATCGACGGGCAGTATGCCAAGCAGAAAACCTCCGTCGACCTGAAGCTGCACCAGGATTACCGCGAGCTGCTGGAGCGGAAAGACGTGGACGCGGTCGTCATCTCCACGCCCGACCACTGGCACAGCCAGCCCGCCGTGGAGGCGGCCTTCGCGGGCAAAGACGTCTACCTGCAGAAGCCGGCCTCGCTGACGGTCGCCGAGGGGCGCCTGTTCAGCCGCGCGATGAGCGAGAACCGGCGGGTCTTCCTGCTGGGCTCCCAGCAGCGCTCGTCGGAGCAGTTTCACCGGGCGTGCGAGCTGGTGCGCAACGGCCGGCTCGGCCGCATCGAGCGGATTGAGATCGGCCTGCCGGGAGACCCCGCGGGCGGCAAGACGGCGGAGATGCCGGTGCCGCCGAACCTGAACTACGAGATGTGGCTCGGCTCCACGCCGCAGGTGTACTACACGGAGGACCGCGTGCACAGCCAGAACGACCCCACGCTCGGCTCGCGCCCCGGCTGGCTGCGCTGCGAGCAGTTCGGCGCGGGGATGATCACCGGCTGGGGGGCGCACCACCTCGACATCGCCCACTGGGCCATGGGCTGGGAGGCGACGGGGCCCCAAACGGTCGAGGGCCAGGGCAGCTTCCACACGGGCGGGCTCTGGGACGTGCACGGCGCGTACGACGTGACCCTGACCTACGCCGGCGGCACGCCGGTGCGCGTGTGGGACAAGTTCCCGAACGGCGTCCGGTTCGTCGGCGAGAAAGGCTGGATCTTCGTCAGCCGCGGGCCCGCGCGGATGACGGCCTCCGATCCGACGGCTCCCGGCCAGCCGCTCAAGGCGCTCGACGCGAGCGACCCGCGGCTGCTGCAGGGCGCGATCGGCGAAAACGAGGTGCGGTTCTACAAGCACCGCGGCAACCACCACCAGAACTGGATCGACTGCATCCGCACGCGGGGCGAGACGATCGTGCCGGCCGAGACCGCGCACCGCTCGTGCAGCGCGTGCCTGCTGGCGCACATCGGCATGAAGCTCGGGCGCAAGCTGACGTGGGACCCGGCCGCCGAGCGCTTTGTGGGCGACGACGCGGCCAACGCCCTGCTGGCCCGCGCGGAGCGCGCCCCGTACGGCACGCGCCGGGCATACGAGCGTCTCAGCAAAAAGAGCGGAAGAACGGAGGCTGAAGCATGAGAACCTGGATGAGCGTGTTGTGTGCCTTGGGCGTGGCGTCGACGGCCTGCGCGGCGGACGTCCTCATTTATACGAAGTTCGGCCAGAAGAAAGGCCAGTTCATCCACACCTGCGTGGCGCCCTGCGCGCAGGCCGTGAAGGAGCTGGCCGAAGCCAAGGGACTGTCGGCCGTGATCTCCGACGACCCGGCGCAGCTCACGGGCGACAGCCTGAAGCCGTTCAAGACGGTCGTGCTGGCCTCCACGAACAACGAGATCGTCGACACGGACGAGCAGCGGAACGCCCTGTTCGCCTTTGTGGCGAACGGCGGCGGCCTGCTGGCCATCCACTCCGCGCTGGCCTCGGAGCGCCAGTCCGCCCGGTTCCGCGAACTGGTCGGCGCGACCTTTGTGACGCATCCCCCCAACCAGACGGTCGACATCGACATCGTCGACCGGTCGCACCCCTCGGCGCGCAGCTTCACGACCAACGTATGGGCCGGCTGGAAGGACGAGGTCTACGTCTGCAAGATGGCCACCAACATTCACCCCGTCATGACGGTCGACCTGCGGCGCGTCGCCAAAGCCGAGCCGCTGCTCGCGAAGGGCTTCCGCCATGTTCCGGTCGCGTATACGGTCCCGTTCGGCAAAGGGCGGGTCTATGTCGCCGCGCTCGGCCACAACGACGGAAGCTACGCGGACCCCGCGTGGCGGCAGCTGCTGCAAGACGCCCTGCTGTGGACCGCCGGCCGCGAATGACGGCGAGCACCTGACCTCTCCAAGGGAATGCGGTCCTGAAAGGAACGCCCATGAAGCACGCGTTTGAGCTGAGAGATCCCGATTACGAGCGGAGTCCGATGACGGGGATGACCCGGCAGCACTACATCGACTGCGCGACCTATATCCTGGAGCGCGCGTTCAAGCACGTGAAGGCGTTCGACGACCCCATCGTGTTCCCGACGATTCCCGGCAGCAAGTCCTATCCGCAGCCCGGCGATCCGCCGTGGCGGGCGCGCTCGCACGAGTTCGAGGCGCTGGAGCGGACCTTCAACCTCGCCGCGCCGCTGATTCACGTGAACCCCGGCGTCCGCATCCGGGGCATCCGGCTGCGCGACTACTACCTGCACCATTTCCACCACGCCCTGACGCCGGGCCATCCCAACAGCATCCCGATGCCCGGCGACTTGCCGGACGCGACGTATCAGTTCACCTGCGAGTTCGGCGGCTGGACCAAGACGATGCTGCTGATGCCGGATGTGCTCTGGCCGCACTGGACCCAGCGGCAGCAGGACGAGGTGGCCGCCGCGATCCACGCCTGGGCGCATCACCGCACGACGCAGAACAACTGGCGCCTGTTCAACATTTGCGCGCTGTCGTGGCTCAAGCTCAAGGGCTACGCGATCGACGACGACCTGCTGAAAAGCCACCTGCTCTGGATCGCCTCGTATCACGCCGGCAACGGCTGGTATTTGGAGCAGAGCTACAACTACTACACCATCAGCCTCTTCGTGGTTTACGGCACGATCTGGAAGCGCGCGTTCGGCGACGAGCACGACCCCGAGATCGCCGCCGTGCTGGAAAAAAGCTACGAAGAGCTCTTCGCCACCTACCCGAACTTCTTCGGCCGGGACGGGTTCATCAACATGTGGGCGCGGAGCATCTGTTACCGGCTCTGGATCGCGGGCGGCTTCCCCGTCTCCTTCCTGCTCAAATCCAAGCCGCTGGAGCCCGGCTGGGCGCGGCGGCTCTGTTCCGGCTCGCTCCTGCAGTTCACCACGCGCCCCGATTTCTACGTGAACGACATCCCTTCGCTGGGCTTTTACGGGCACCGCGAATTCGCCATCCAGAGCTACAGCTGTCCGGCCAGCCCGTTCATCATGTTTCTGCCGTTCCTGGCGCTGGCGCTGCCGGAAGACTCGCCGTTCTGGACGGCGAAGGAGAACGACGGAATGTGGGCCGCCCTCGGCAAAGGCTCCCGGAGCACCGTGCTGGAAAAGCCGGGCCTTGTGCTGGTCAACCACGGCAGCAGCGGGAGTTCGGAAATCCTTTCGGGCAAGGTCTATGACGACGACCCCAACTACGCCAAGCTGGCCTTCAACACGCACTTCCCCTGGGAGGACCACAACCCGCAAGGCGGCACGGCGCAGGCGTACTGCTTCCGCAGCCTCGACCCGCGCGATGCGCGCGGCGCGGACATCAACTTCTATCTGACCGGGCGCGCGCTCGACAATGCCGCCTCCCGGAACGCGGGGTACACGACGTCGCAGAGCACGCTGTTCAACGGCGTGCGCGAGGGCGTGCTGTATCGGCAGCTGCTCATGCGCAGGCCGCCCAACAACGGCGTGGGCTACATCATCGACCTCGCCGAGATCACCCTGCCGGGCGGCGTCATCCGCGTGGACCGCTGCCGGCTGGCCTTCGAGCACGAGCTCACGCTGGGGCACTTCGGCCTGCCGCACTTCAAGGGGCGCAAAGCCCTCGTCCAGTCGTTCGCGGACAAAACCAAGCGGGGGCTGACGGCCGCGATCCCGGGCCGCCAGCTCGCCTTCATCGCCTACGCGGGCTGGGACACGGTCCAGGCGCAGGTGCACCGCGGATTCAACGCGGAGGCGCCCGCCAGCACCGTGCTGGGCGCCTACCGCAAGCGCACCGGCAAGAACCCGGCCATGGAGCTGATGGTTTCGGCGATGCTGCACAAGACCGACGACTCGCCATGGACGAAGGCCCAGCTTTCGCCGCTCAAGAAGCTCGAGGTGCTGGAGGTCATGCCGTCCGGCTCCGTCATGGGCGCCCGCCTCACCCTGGCCGACGGCACGCAGCGGGTCGTGGACTTCAAGGACGTGGACGGCTACAAATCCTGCTGACCCGTCGTTTTGTGTTTGGCTGTGTTCCCCGGCCACGGTCAAGGCCCCCTAGGACCGTGCTTCACCTCCGTGGCCCGGCGACAGGCCCAACGGAAGAGCATTCCGCCAACCCAAGGCCCAAGCTCGACAATCCTTAGCCCGAATGCTACAGTGCTGCATACTTCTTGCTGGGCAGCCCCCGTCTCTCGGGAGCACCGAGCGGCTGCCCAGTCTGCGGGAAACCGAACCGGATGAGTGCCGCGCAAACGCTTCGCGCCCCGGATGGCCCGGGTGCGGCCAGGAAAAGGGAGAGACTGATGAACAACGCCATGAGGGGAGCCGTGGTCTACCTTCTGTTCGCGGCGGCCTGCGGAGCGGGCGCGACGGACGCCGGCAAGGCGGTGCCGCGACTGGGGATCAATCTGTCGGGACCGGCCGACTGGATGACGGAACTGCCGTTCGTGGACGTCTTCCGCACCTCGCGGACATGGATCAGCCAGCGGCAGGGCGAGGCCTGGGGCAAAGGCCCCGAGTTGTCGCTGGACGAATGGGGCTGGGTGAAGCGGCTGGAGCCGGGATGCTACGCCGAGGCGATGCTCTGCACGATTTCGGGAGGCCACTATCCGTCCGGCACCTACACGATTCTTTACGAGGGTGAGGGGCAGATCGCAATCGGCCGCAACGGGAAAGTCAAAGCGTCGTCGCCGGGGCGCATCCTAGCGGACATCGATTCCTCCAGCGGCGGCTTCTCGCTTCAGCTGCGCGAGACCAACCCGCAGAACCCTGTGCGCAACATCCGCGTCGTGATGCCGGGCTTCGAGTCGACCTACGAGAAAGAGCCGTTCCACCCGGTCTTCCTCAGGCAGTGGCGGGGGTTCGCGTGCTACCGCTTCATGGACTGGATGCACACGAACGGCTCCGAAATACGCACCTGGGCCGACCGGCCGACGCCGAAGCACGCCACGTTCTCAAAACGCGGCGTGGCGCTGGAGTGGATGATCGACCTGTGCAACCGGCAGAAGGCGGACGCGTGGTTCTGCCTGCCTCACGAGGCGGACGACGACTTCGTGCGGCGCTTCGCGCAGACGGTGAAGGCGGGACTGGATCCGTCGCTCAAGATCTACATCGAGTACTCGAACGAAGTCTGGAACGGCCAGTTCAAGCAGTGCAAATACGCCATTGAGCAGGGGCTGAAGCTCGGCCTCGGCCCCAAGGAGAAGCCCTGGGAGGCGGGCTGGGCCTACACCGCGCGCCGGTCGATGGAGATTTTCGCCATCTGGGAGCAGGTGTTCGGCGGGCACGCCCGCTTTGTGCGCGTGATCCCCACCCAGTCGGCGAACCGCGGCGTGACCCAAGGCATCCTGCGCGACCCGGCCGTCGCAGAGCACGCCGACGCCCTGGCCATCGCGCCGTACATGGCCTACAACATCGGACGCGGCAAGACCGCGGCGAAGGCGGAGGCGATGATGAGCTGGACGACGGAGCAGATGCTCGCGGACTTCGAGGAAACCGGCTTTGCAGACAGCCTCAAGGACTTTCGCGCGAACAAGGAGCTCGCCGACCGGCACGGGCTCAAGCTGATCGCTTACGAGGGCGGACAGCACATGGTCGCTTTCATGGGAGACCAGAAGGCGGTCAGGGCCGTCAGCCAGACGATGCACGCGTGCAACCGCCACCCGCGCATGGGCGAGCTTTACAGGCAGTACTACGACGAGTGGGCTAAAGCGGGCGGCGACCTCTTCGCGGTCTTCTCCAGCATCGGCGCCTACAGCAACCACGGCGCCTGGGGGCTCGCCGAATTCTACGACAGCAAGCCGGCGGACTATCCCAAACTCGCGGCGACACTCAGGTGGGCGCGCGAGCACGGCCAGGATGTTCAGCCGGTGCCTTGAACACGGCGGGGAAGCGAGAGCGCATGGCCAGAAAAGCTTGGCACGGCAGACCGTATTCTATGGCACTGTTTCATCAGCCAGTGCATCCTGTCAGGGATCGATCACTTTACCATCTCGAAGTGGGTGGGCCAAAGGGGCACGGGAATGATCGACACTGTCTATGGTCACATCACGGCGGATTTCTCCGCAGGCGAAATGGCCAAACGAAGAATCACCCCGGACGGGTCCCCCACGAGGACATCCTCGAAATCAACAGCCGGGACGGATGCGAAAACGATCAGTAATGGAGTGACTCCGGTTGAGGCAACAAATGGCAGAACCGCGCTGTCTCAAGCGGCGTGACGTCTCATTCAGACGTTGCTGGGTGCAGCCGAAAGTGTAGCCGGATTTTTCCGACGAAAATAATAATCGTCGAAAGTGCTTTTGTTTCAGGGCATAAAAATGGTGGCAAGGGCCGGGATCGAACCGGCGACACGCGGATTTTCAGTCCGCTGCTCTACCAACTGAGCTACCTCGCCACATCAGAAAACCGCTGCCCGTTATTGGGTGAAAAACGGGTGTAACTTTAGACAATCAGACCGCTTCTGTCAATGCCGTTTACAAGAAAAAATGCGGGCGGGCGCACGGCTTTTGCTTCTGCTTTGCGTGGACAGATTTTTCCCGCGAATCATCGCGAATAAGAGCCGTTCCTGATTTGATTGACGCTGATCGCTTAAAATCAGGAACGGCGGTTTCGGCAAAAGCCCGTCTCCGTATCACCCGGCGCGGTCGCGGCAGGCCTTTTTCAGCGACCCGCGTTTATAAAACCGTGCGTGGGCGGGCGCACGCACGGTTTCTTTGACGAGAGGACGAGCAGACGCTCGTCCCTCCCCTTTGCACAACCGGATTTCGTCGTTTGGGGGCAAGCATCTTGTCCTTCGTAGCCTTGGCGAAGGAGGATCGGCTTGCCCGCGCGACTCCCTGCGTCTCAAATAGACCGTGCGCGCGCCTTGCGGGCGGGCGCACGTCGCTTCGCCCTTCCCTCTCGCCGCCGATTATGGCATGTTAATAGTCCAGATTAGCTTGGGGGAAAGACACATGAAGAAAAGAACCGCATGGCTATGGGCGCTCGTGCCGCTGCTCGGCGCCGCCGCGCAGCCGGACGAGGACACCGCGCTGCGGCGGCAGCTCACGCTGCTCCAGCCCGCCGCGCTCCAGCTCGCGCTGGACGACATGGCGCAGCGCTGGCCGCAGCGCTGCGCGCCGGCCGACCGCGCGTGGTGCGCCGGGCTCGCCGGCCGGCGCGACGACCTGCTCAAGCGCCTCGCGGACGGCGACGCCCAAGCCCGCGGCGAGGCCCGCGAGCTGCTCGGACGCGCCCGCACCGCCCTGCTCGCCAACCCGCTGCTGGACATGGAGCGCCTGCTGCTCGTGCGCCGCGGCGCCAACAACCTCGCCCTGCCCCAAAACTGGCAGCAGCAGCGCGACGTGAACCGCAAGGGTCTGACCAACGAGATCGCGGTGCTCACGGACCTGCGCGGCACCCCCGCCCTGAGCACGCTGCGCCGGGCCGCCCCGGACAGCTACATCGGCGACCTGCAGCTCCACTGGGACGCCCGCCGCCTGATGTTCACCGCCGAGAACGAGAAGCGCCTGCACCGCGTCTATGAGCTGGACACCGAGGCGCCCGACCGGGTGAGCGAGCTGCCCCTCATCCCCGACGACGACGTGGACAACTACGCGGGCTGCTGGCTCGCCGACGACACGGTGCTCTTCCTCTCCAACGCCACCTTTGTCGGCGTGCCCTGCGTTGTCGGCTCCTCGTACGTCGCGAACCTCTACCGCTGGCATCCGGCCGACGGCCACATCCGCCGCCTGACCTTCGACCAGGACCACAACTGGTACCCGACGCAGCTGCCCGACGGCCGCGTCCTCTACCTGCGCTGGGAGTACAGCGGCATCGTGCACTACGCCTCGCGCCTGCTCTTCACCATGAACCCCGACGGCACGGGCCAGCGCGAGCTCTACGGCAGCAACAGCTACTGGCCGAACGCGCTGTTCTACGCGCGCCCCGTCCCCGACGACCCGCACCGCTTCACCGCCGTCGTCTCGGGCCACCACGGCGTGCCGCGCATGGGCGAGCTGCACCTCTTCGACCCCACGCTCGGCCGCCGCGAGACGCAAGGCGTGGTCCAGCGCATCCCCGGCCGCGGCCGGCGCGTCGAACCCGTGGTGAAAGACAACCTCGTGGACGACGCCTGGCCCAAGTTCCTGCACCCCTGGCCGCTGGGCGGCGGCTATGTCCTGACCTCCTGCAAGCCGAGCCCGGACGCGCCCTGGGGCCTCTATCTGGCCGACACGTTCGACAACCTGACGCTGCTCTGCGAAGAGCCCGGCCAGGCGCTCTTCGAGCCCGTGCCGCTGCGGCCGCGGCCGCGCCCCGCCCGGCTGCCCGACCACGTCAAGGCGGGCGAGCAGAGCGGCCGCGTCAAAGTCACCGACCTCTACGCGGGGCCGGGCCTCGCCGGCGTGCCGCGCGGCACGGTCAAGCGCCTGCGCGTCTTCACCTACTCCTTCGCCTACCGCGGCATGGGTTCGGAGACCGACCGCGTGGGCTTCGACGGCCCTTGGGACGTGGTGCGCATCCTGGGCACCGTGCCGGTCGAAGCGGACGGCTCGGCCTATTTCGAGGTGCCCGCCAACACGCCGGTCTCGCTCCAGCCGCTCGACGCGCAGGGGCGCGCCCTGCAGCTGATGCGCAGCTGGCTCACGGTCATGCCGGGCGAGCTGCAGTCCTGCTCGGGCTGCCACGAGCCGCAGAACAGCGGCTCCGGACCTCTGACCCGCGTGCAGGCCATGGAGCGCGAACCCTCCCGGATCGAGCCCTGGTACGGGCCGGCGCGCGGGATCGCCTTCAACCGCGAGGTCCAGCCCGTGCTCGACCGCTATTGCGTCCGCTGCCACGACGGCCGCGCGGGCAGGCCCGACTTCCGCCTGCGGCCCGGGGTCTCGATCAAGACGAAGGAGGTCTACTACATCAACGCGAACAACCTCTTTCCGCCGGCCTATCTGGCGCTCTGCGCCTTCATCCGCAGCCAGACGCAAGAGGGCGACAACGCGCTCCAGCCCCCCTGCAACTTCCACGTCTCGACCACGGAGCTGTTCCAGCTCCTGGAGGCGGGCCACCACGGCGTGCGGCTCGACGCGGAGGCGTGGGACCGGCTCACCACGTGGATCGACCTCAACCGCCCCAACCACGGCACCTGGTCGGAGAACGTCGGCCCCGCGCGCATGGGCACGCTGGCCGCGCGGCGCGCCGAGCTGCAGCGGCGCTACGCGAACCTCGACGAGGCGCACGAGGTGACCGGCGCTCCGGCGACGCTGGCCGCGCCCGCGCTGCCGCCCGCCGAAGAGCCTCCGGCGCGGCCCGCGCCGGCCGTGGCGGGCTGGCCCTTCGACCCCGCAACGGCGCGCGCCAAGCAGCAGGCGCAGGGCGGGAGCGCGACGCGCACGCTGGAGCTCGGCAACGGCGCGCGCCTGACCCTCGTCCGCATCCCGGCCGGCGCGTTCGCCACGGCCGACGGCCGCGCCGCCGAGATCCGCGCGCCCTTCTGGATGAGCGTGGACGAGGTGACCAACGAGCAGTACGCGCGCTTCGACGCCGCGCACGACAGTTTCATGGAGCGCGGCGAGTACATGCAGTTCACGCCGGAGGAGCGGGGCTATCCGCTCAACACGCCGACGCAGCCGGTCTGCCGCGTCTCGTTCGAGGCCGCCGAGGCCTTCTGCCGCTTCGTCTCGCGCCAGAGCGGCTGCCGCGCGCGCCTGCCGAGCGGCGACGAGTGGGAGTGGGCGGCGCGCGCGGGCGCGGCCACCCCGCTGTTCTACGGCGGGCCCGAGGACGATTTCTCGCGCACCGCCAACCTCGCCGACGCGGTGTTCCGCAAGATGGAGCGGCTGCGCGCCAACATGCCGGGCGCGGCGATCCCGGCCTGGCGGCCCGCGGCCACAAACGTGACGGACGGCTACCGCGTCTCCGCGCCGGCCGGCGCCTTCGCGCCGAACGCCTGGGGGCTGCGCGACGTGCACGGCAACGTCTGGGAGTGGACCGCGGAGCGCCTGCCGGACGGCCGGGCCGTGGCGCGCGGCGGCTCGTGGTGGAAGCGCCCTCAGCACGCGACCTTCGCGGCGCGCGTGCCTTACGCGCCGTGGCAGCGGGTGTACGACGTCGGCTTCCGCGTGCTTGTCGAAGAGTGAGGCCGCCTCCGGAAAAGTTCCGGACTGCCGACGGGGCCCGCGCACTCGGGAGCGGACGAGCCGACGCTCGTCCCTCCCGTGGCCGCCGAAGGGATGGAGGCGGGCTCGGAGGCCCGCCTCCCGTCAAACGCCGCGCCTATTTGCCGGCCAGCACGAGCTTGGCGTGCTTGGCGTAGGCGCCGCGCGGATCGTTCGCATAGGCGCGCAGCGCCTTCTCGCCGCGGCCCTCGAAGTCGCCGAGGCGGTAGAGCGCCCGCGCCACGGCCAGCTCGCGCAGGCAGGCGGTGCGCTCCTTGTTGCCCTCTTCGTTCGAGTAGTTGACGATCGGCGGCAGCTCGGGGCCCATGGCGATCGCGTATCCGCTGATCCCCTCCTTGGCGAGCAGCTCGCCCAGCACCGGGGCCGCCGACTTGTCGCCGATCGACTCCAGCGCCATGGCCACCGCGCGGAAGTGGGAGAACTCGTTGGCCACCGTCAGCGCGCGCGCCTTGTCGAGCAGCACGGGCAGCGCCCGGGCGGACTTGGCGCGGCCCAAGGCGATCACGTAGCTGTCGACCCAGCTGACGCTGCGGTTGAACTGGCCCATGCCGCGGAAGTTCCACCCCTTGTCCCACTCCATGCCTTTGACCTTTGCGATCAGCAGCGCCTCGCCGTCGGGCTGGTCCATCATGCCGAGGACGTGCGCGTATTTGAAGCGGTCCTCGTCGTTCGCGGCCGCCTTCAGCGCGGCCTTGAGCAGCGGGATGGCGCGCGCGTAGTCGGTGAGCACCACGCCGAGCCCCTGGTAGTCCTTGGTCAGCGACTGGACCGCCGCGGCGAACGCCGCGTCCGGCAGCGGGAAAGAGTCCTTCATGGTGAGGACCTCTTCGGGCAGGATCTTGGCGTCGATCAGGTGGCGCTGCAGGGCGCGCATGTCCACGTTGCGCACCACCACGCCCGCCTTGATCGCCAGGGCGGCGGCCACGCCGGCCGCGTAGCCCTGGTTCTGCACGTCGGGCTGCATGCGCAGGATGGGCATGGCGTCGCGGTGGGCGCTGATGCCGAGGCCCACGACGATCAGGTTGTCGAGCGTCTTGGGCAGCATGCTGCGGTACGGCAGGTTCACCTTCATGCCCTTGTGGCCGGGGTCCTCGATGAAGAACTGCTCGTGCACGGTGTGGCCGTGCGAGTCGAAGTTGCTGAAGGGCTGGACCACCACATCCGGATAGGTGCGCTCGTTGACCACGTCCAGCGGCGTGACGTAGAACGCGCCGATCAGGCGGCGGCGCTCGCGGCTGTTGATGACCTGCGCCTGGTCCCAGATGCCTTCGCGCATGCTGAGGCGCGAGCGCAGCGCGAAGAAGCAGAGGTCGGCGGCGTCGGTGTCGTCCAGGAAGCCGAAGTCGGTGTTGGTGTAGCTCGCGCCCAGCGTGCGGGGCGTCTGGCCCACGCCCTGCAGGGCCACCTCGGCCGACGTGATAAACTCGGTCTCTTCGCCGGCCAGCGCGGGCAGCTCGGCGTTGCCGGTGGCGTCGATGGCCGCCTTGCAGCGGATCACGCCGCGCTCGCCGTACGGCGTGAGCACGACCACGCCCGTGACGCGGTTGTTCTCGACGATCACGCCGTTGACCATCGTGCCGTACCACACCTCGGCGCCGCCCTTGCGGTTCTCCTTGCGGTACCACTCGGACTTGCACTGCGAGAAGACCACGCCGGTCTCCTTCACGCCCTGGTCGATCTCGCTGGTGAAGCCCACGCGGTTGCCCCAGTAGTAGAGGCCGATGAGGCCGTCGGTCTGCACGCCGCCCATCTGGTAGATGTACTCGCAGACGATCGTCTTCAGGCCTTGGCGCGCCGCCGCGATGCCGGCCGGGCCGCCTCCCGTGCCCGCGCCCGCCACGACCACGTCGCACTCGGCGATCACCGGCAGCTCGCGCGGCTCGGCAGGCACGCTGCCCGAGGCGTTGCAGAGATAGGCCGGCAGGCCGAGGGCGTGCTCGCCCACCTTGACGCCTGCGCGCGGGGCCTGCATGTTGCTGCGGACGGCGACCGTCTTGACGGCCGGGCGCCCGGCCGCGGTCTGCGCGGCGAGCGCGCCCAGGCGCTCGCCCAGGCCCATGAGGTTGCCCGGCTTCATCAGCTGGCCGGCGGCCTGGCGCGAGACGTCGGCCAGCGGATTGAGCACGAACAGGTAGTCGGTCCCGGCGGGCTGGAGCACCGCCAGGTCGAGCGCGTCCACGCCCTGCCACGGCGCCTCAGAGGAGGCCTTGCCCTTGAGGCGGTCGGGAGGGATGAACGACAGCGTGTCGGCCGACTCCAGCTGGGTGGGGACGAAGGTCAGGTCGCGCGCCTTCTGCTCCGCCTCGGAGAAGGAGCGCATGGAGCCGTCCTTCATCGGCAGGTCGATGTCGCAGAGGAACATGCGGCCCTGGATCATTTCGGGCGAGCCCTTGGCGCCTTTGATGCCCGTGACGCGGGCGTTGTAGAGTCCGAAAAGCTCTTTGACGCGCACGCCTTCGGCGCGCGGCGCCTCGCCGGCCACCACCACGCGCTGGAACGTGTAGGTGCCCGCCGGGAAAGGCGTGGCCTCGGCGCCGGCCGCGCGGGCCAGCAGGCCGCGCTCCGTGGCGTCGATCACCACCTTGGCCTTGACCGCCTGACGGCCGCTGCGGTTCGCGATCACGACGCCCGAGAGCTTGCCGGACGCGTCGAACAGCGGCTCGGTGGCGACCGCGCCGGTGAGGAAGGCGACCTTGGCTTTGAGCAGGGCCTCGTCGAGCGTCCGCTTCACCTTGAGCGGCGTGGTCTCGTCGGCCACTTTGGCCTCGGACTTCTGGACCGGCGGGTAGACATAGAACTCGGCCAGCAGCTGGCGGTCGACACCCTCGCCCTTCTTCGCCGCGAGGCGCAGGTAGCGCACCTTGGCCTTGACCGGCACGGAGAGGGTCGCGCACTCGTGGCTTTCGCCCATCACGCGCTCGCGGGTCGAGCCGAGGGGCGTCCACGTCTTCTTGTCGGTGCTGCCCTGGACCGACAGCTCGCCCGTGAAAAAGCCGCCTGCGCCGTCGCGGTGGAAGACGCTCGCCACGACCTGGCTGACCTCGACGACCGCGCCCAGATCAAGCGTGTACTCCACGTCCCCGTTGTACTGCACGCTCTCGGAGGTCGACTCCTCCCACTTGCCGTCGGAGAGCATGTCGCTCTTGCGGTCCTCATGCTTTTTGTCGGCCTTGGCGTTGGCGGTGTAGACGAACGGCAGCGAGGGCGGCCGCGACGCCTTGACCTGAAACATCTTTTTCTGCAGCGCGCAGCGCGTGTCCTCGTCGGCATCCAGCCGCAGGCGCAGCTTACCGGCCATGTCCTCGCCCAGGTAGGGGCGCGGCGCGGCCAGAAACACCTTGGCGCCGGCCTCGGCGGCTTTGCAGGCCGCGGCGACCGCCCCGGAGGAGCCGCCGACGACCACGACATCCACGTCCTGTACCAACGGCAACGCCTTTTCCGCCTCCACGACGCCGGCGGCCGAAGCGGCCCCGCACGCGAAAATGCCCAACAGACACGTCCATGTGTTCACGTTCTTCTCTCCTGTTACTTGTCGTTATCCCGTTTGTACTTGCCTAAAAAAAGATGCCGCAGCGCCAGCAGGAACACATCGAGGAGCATGCGCCCCCCGCTGGAGAACACGCGCACCGTCGAGTGGCCGCTGTAGTCCCAGTTCACCGGCACCTCGGCGATGCGGTATCCCAGGTCGCGCGCCGTCGCGATCAGCTCCACGTCGAAGGCGAAGCGGCGGGTCCGCAGCCGGCCGAAGAGCTCTTTGGCCGCGTCGGCCCGGAAGAGTTTGAAGCCGCACTGCGTGTCGCGTATGCCGTGCACGCCCGCGATCCGCACGAGCAAGTTGAACACGCGGCTCAAGACCCGGCGGTGCAGCGGCGGCGGCTTGCCGATGTGCGCGCCCTTGACCGCGCGCGAGCCGCAGGCGATGTCGGCCCCCGCGTCGATCGCGTCCTTCAGGCGGCGCCAGTCGGCCAGCGGCGTCGAGAGGTCGGCGTCCGACATCAGGATCAGGTCTCCCTCGGCCGCCAGCACGCCGGTCTTGACCGCATACCCCTTGCCCCGGTTGACCGGATAGCGGATCAGCCGGAGCTGGGGGTCCTCGCGGTCGGCGACCAGGGTGTTGATGATCGCGGAGCTGTCGTCCGGAGAGCCGTCGTCCACGAACACGGCGTCCACCGCCACGTCCGTCGTCGCGCCGATAAAGGCCGCAACCTGCTCCACCGAAGCCCTCAGCCGTCGGTGTTCGCGGTAGACAGGTATGACCAGCGTCAGGCGCATGCTCTGTGCTTTCCCCAGTTCATTGTTGGGGGCAGTTTAGCAAGTCGCCGCTCTTTCTTGAACCCCAAACTTGGGCTCCCGCAACGCTCGGGCGCACTCACTCTCCGAGCACGAGCAGCTGGTTGACCGTGCCGCCGTAGGGCTCGTTCCAGGTCCAGACCACCTTGTCGTTCCGGTCGAACTCGATCAGCTTCCAGCCGGGCTTGAAATCCTTCTCGCTGTGGCCGGTCCAGTTCGCCATGACGATGTTGCCGTTCTTGAGAAGCTGGAACCCGGCGTAGAAGTAGTTGGAGAGCCCCTCCGGCTGCGCGAAGACCGTGTCCTTCAGCAGCTTGCCCTCAGGGTCGAAGGTGAAGAAACCCTTGGCGTAGCCGCCCGAGAGCAGCAGGTTTCCGTCCGGCGCATAGAGGGCCATGTAGGCGTTGCGGGGGCGGGGCAACGCGAACTTGCGGACCAGCCGCTGTTCGCGGCCGAGGCCCGCCTCAAGGCTGACCTCGTACGCGCCGTCGTCGGCGGCCAGCAGCAGCGTGCCTTTCGGGGTGAAGCGCATGAGGCGCACATAGCGGATCGCCTGCGGCATCTCATAGGTCGCGGTCAGGTTCTTTTGGGCGTCGGTCTCATGGACGAGCCCAGACTGGCTGCCGAGAAAGACGCGGCCGTCGGCCAGGCGCCGCACGGTGCGGATCTCCTTCAGCGCGTCGGACTCGAACCCGTCGACCTTCTGGCGGGTGGACAGGTCGTAGACGTCGTAGCCTTTGGACCGGTTGCAGAGCACGCGGTTGCCCTCCAGCTCCTGCAGGTCGAACGCGATCTCGGGCAACTTGAGCGTCCAGTTTTTCGACGCGTCGTTCTGGTCCACATAGTGGAGCGAACTGTGCATGAAATCGCTCGCCAGAAAACGGTGCCGGATCTCGTCGCCCCGCACCCAAACCGCCGCCAAAACCGCCGCCACTGCGACCGTATGCTTCATCTCCCCCATCCCTTCTGCTTTCAGGCCTCGCCCCCAAGGCCGCCTGTTCCCGCCATTATGGCAAACTCGCGAAGGCGGCGGCAAGCCTCGCGCGCCGGAATCGGAGGCCCGCCCACGGCCTATTCCTTTGGCTTCTTCATGTCTTTCAACGGACGGCTCGGCGAGCCGTCCCCGCCGAGCCAACCTCCAGTTGGTCAAAAATTGCATACAAAAGGTAGCGCGCGCACGCCGTGAGCGCCGCCTGGGGTCAAAGGAATAAGCCGTGGAGGCCCGCCTAGCCGCGCATCGCGGCCTCGACTTGCGCGAGGGCCTGGAGGTTCTTCTCCTGCCACTCGGGCAGGGTGAAGAACCACGGCGCCATCAGGAAGCCTTTCAGGCGGTCCGGCGCGAGGTTGGCCCGGCAGAAGTCGACGGTGCCCTTGAAGTTCACGTCGCTGCTCCAGTTGGAGCCCGTGGGCATTTGGTCAAAGCCGGCCTTGTCGAGGTCCAGATAGGTCTTCACGTGCTTCACCTTCTCCGGCTCGAAAGACGCGCCGTAGTACCAGTTGCTCTGCAGCACCGACTTCGGCATGCGGTTCAAGAACTCCTCGGGGTGGTTCCAATGGTAGTCCGACCAGATCCACGGCCGCACGCCTTGGGACTCGACCGCCTTCACGAAAAAGAGGAAGTCGTGCCACCACAGCTCGCCTTGGCGCACCACCGCGTAGCTGTATTTGGCCTGATGCCCGGCCGTCTCCTCGTCGTAGCCGAGGTGGAAGAAACGCGGCTGATCGAAGATCGCGCACACCTCGCGGACCAAGTCGCCGCACACCTGGTAGTACAGCGGCGTCGAGACCTGCCGGCCGTACTCCTTGAGCCAGGTGTCGTGCGCCGTCGAGAAGTTCAGCTTGGGGATGGGCTCCAGGCCCAGGGCCCGCAGCCTGGCCAGCTCTTTGCGGAAGCGCTCCACGGCCCACGAGCCATTGACGGCCAGCTCCGGATGGCTCTGATACTGCAGCGCCTCGCCGAGGTCGATCACCACGAGGTTCATGCCCGCAGCCTGCATGCGCGACGTGAGGGTCTGCCAGACCGCCTCGTCGAAGCGCAGCCGGTCGGACTGGCAGACCAGCTTCAGCTGTTCCCCTTTGAAGGGCCCCCAGGAGGTGACCGGAACGTCCGACCACATGTTCGTGCCCATGTGCAGCAGCGCGCCCCAGAGCAGCCCTTTGCGCGCGTCCGCCGCACGTCCGCTCGCCGCAAGCCCGGCCGCCGCGGCCGCCCCCGCCTTCACAAAAGACCGACGCGTCACTGTCTTCATGCTCATGAACCGCCTCCCTTCTCGGCCTCTTCCAAAAGGTCCAATACGCGCACACGCACCGCATCCATTGCGGAGCGGTCCTTATCGACGTCCCACTCCATGTTCGCCGGCGTGACCGCGCGCAGCGCCTCGGACACGCCCTCCGTCAGCAGCTGTTCGGCGCGCGCGCGCCAGGCTGCCCTCGGCAACGCCTTCCCGCACCGCGCCACCTCATCGCGCAGCATGCGCAGATATTCGTAGTCCTGCACGCCCTCCCGGACCGCCTCGCTGTGCTTGCCCTCCATCACGCTCTCCGGCCCCACGAAGTAGGGCGAGTACTCCTCGTGCGCCT
>Ga0075012_10000232_pt1 | contig 60684 bp, 51 predicted proteins | sample All_14_2_FD_71474 | JGI IMG/M metagenome (GOLD analysis project Ga0075012, IMG submission 71474) | Freshwater microbial communities in response to fracking from Pennsylvania, USA - Allegheny Zone_MetaG_DW_15 | ecosystem: Environmental > Aquatic > Deep subsurface > Groundwater > Drilled... | reverse complement strand
GGACAGGCTCCATACACGGGCGGAGCGGGCGCTCAAATGGTAGTTTTTGACGATGCAGCAAGATGGGGGCCAGAACGGCGGGGGGAGGGGCTCGATCTACCTCTTCCTCCTGCTCCAGCTTTCTTCCATGCTTGTAGGGCGGGTGCCGGGCGTCAGCGCTCCGCAGCATTCATTTCTAATTCGAGGGCTTCGATATCTTCGTGAACTCGTCGATGATCCAATAGCACTTGTAGTAGCTTTCAGGCATCATGCCGCGGTGAAGGGGCTTGCCATTGACATCCTTGTCAGGCTCGTAGCGGATGGTCGTTCCGGAGTAGATGGCAAAAACAATGCGCCGATAATCATTGCGCGGGCTCAAGCCATTGTCCCATCCGAACTTGGCTTCAACGATGACCTTCGCCGCTGATCCGGCATAATGCTCTCCGAGCTTCCAGTGCCCTTCAAAAGTGCGGCCAGAGATCCCCACGGGGCCTGAACGAAACGTGCCATCCTTCGCAAACGTGTAAAACGAGGATCCGTCCGTGAGCGTGATTCCGGACTTCTGCATTTCAACGGCGGGGTCCGGTGGCGGTGCCGCATCACAGCGAATGCAGATCAATGCCATGGCGACGAACAGCCGGACAAGAATGTGGTTTCCTCTCATGGTGGTGGGTTGGGTGGGTTGTTGTAGTCGTTTGCTTTCCGTGCCTCATCGAACGTCCCAGATCAGGCGACGGCGGGCGGGAGGTCGTCCGTCGCCGGCTCGATGAAATAGTGCTGCTTGTGTCCTCCATGGGCCAGCTCGGCGACTTTGCGCTCGGCCTCATCCAGTGAATCGAACTGGGCGCCAAGAAAGCGCGCGCCATTGTCGTCCTCGCGAAAAAGCGAGTGACGGGTGGAGGGCCTGGAAGCCTCGGCAAATTTGGAGACCGGAGAGCTGGGAACCGCGGCCCACCAGCCAAACTCATCGTGTCCCCAAACCACTCCGAGACCGTGGGCAACTGTCCGCAGCAGCTCAATCTCAGGTGCCTCTGGACCGGCATCAAGCAGCGAAGCGTCCGTCATCGTGCCGTCAGATTTTTTAAGCTGCACTGGAATCATGGTGACTCGGCAGCCAGGTCCGCCTGGAGTGCCATGCCGATGGAAGGGACCGTGAGTGCTCATTGATGATCGACCTGAACTCTGTTGCTTCAGCTAAAGCTCGATCATCCACACATCGTGAGGTTTGTCAGCCGCTTTATGCTGTCACGCGTTGAGCTGAAGGCCGGGGTGTTTTCATTTCATGGCCGGGTTTCCGGGGCCAATGCGGCCCATGCAATCACCGGCACCGCAGGCAGACAAGAACAAGGAGGCAAGCCCCCCAATGCCCCCTCACGCCGCTTAAAGTCACCAAACGTCGTTGACATCTCAAAAACGGGACCCAAGACTTCTTTCATCCTCGGGTGCTTCGTCGTGCAGAACGCGTTGGCCTGAGGGGGACAGCGCCGCCGGCAGTGAAGAACTCTGACCTGCGCAACCTGCAAGCCGGTGCCGCCACACACGTGGCGCTCCCAGGTTCATCCTGGACCGCCGGTCGTTGACTGAAACAGAAGCCTGGCCCTTCGCATCCGCCCCGCACTCCTGCGTTCTCCGCGCATTCGCATGCCAGCATTCAACCACACCATACCACTAAATACTACACACTGCTATGAATACGAACCCAGACGAAACCCTGCCGCAGGACGAGGCCGAACTGATCACCCCGGAGCAGCTCGCCCAAAGGCTCAATGTCTCGCGCCGCTGCCTGGGGAACTGGGCGCGGGAGAGGATCATCCCCATGGTGAAGATCGGGCGCATCTGCCGCTTTGACCTCCGAAAGGTCCGGGCGGCGCTGGCGCGCTATGAGCAGGAGGCCGCCACCACCGGCATCACCCCCACGCGCTGAAACCCATCATGCTCTCGTGGTGAGGCTGCCGCTACTGCAATCCTGCTCGTCCTCCCTTTTTCCGGGGAGGCTCAAGAAGAGCAGGAGGAAGTGGCGGACAAGCCGGGCTTCACAGGGGGCGACATCATCCCAAACCACTCACTCATCGTCATGAAAATCGATCTTGAACGATTGGAGAAAGTCCGCGAGCGCGGCACCAAAACCATCGCGCGCTGCCCGGCCTGTGCCGAGATGCAGCAGGACACCGGCGGCGACAACCTGACCGTCTTCTCCAACGGCGATTTCGCCTGCGCCGCGCATATGGCAGACCGCCAGCACGCGCGGCGCATCCTGGCGCTGGCCGGGAGCGACACCGGCGGCCACGGGCACGAAAGCGGCGTCAGGCCGCAGCAATCACGCGCCGGTTTCCCTGCGCCCATGCTGCTTCAGAAACCGGTGCAGCTTGAGCCGTGGGTCTTTGGGAGTGCCCTCGCCCACGCGGCGTGCCAGCGCCTCTCAGAGAGCGAGGAAAGGCAGGCGCGCGTGGCGGCGGAGTTCGGCGTGCGGGTGGAGACGATCCGCTGCCTCGGCGCGGAAGAGGGGCGCATCGGCCTCTTCTCAGACCTCAGCATCGGCGGCAGATCCTGCCTGCCGGACCGCATCGGCTACATCTATCCGCAGGGCATCAAAATCCGCCATCCCTGGGGGCCGAAGTCGCGGGTGCGGTTTGCCTGGGCCTGCGGCCGCGCCACGGAGCCCTGGCGCTTCATCCTGGCCTCCTGGCGGCCCTGGGTGCGGAATTACATCATCACGGAGGGCGAGTCGGACCTCATCGCGCTGCTGGATGCCGGCATGGAAAATCTCACGCTCAAGGGGGACACCGCCATCGTGGCCAGCCCCGGCATTTCGTTCAAGCCGGAGTGGGCCGCCGGGTTCAAAGGGCTCAACGTCACCCTCATGTTTGACAGCGACACCTCCGGCGCTGCCGGAGCCCAACGCACGGCCGCGCTGCTGCGCCCGCATGCCGCCCAGATCCGCATCCTCAACCTCCCATCCCAGCCATGAAAGACCTCCGCAGCTATCACAATGCCCAGGGAGCCGCCGCGCTGAGCGCGCTGCTGGCCGATCCCGCCCACTTCATCACCGTGGACCCCGCGCCCGCCTCCACCAGCACCCTGAGCACCGCCCCGCCTGGCGCCGGGGCTGGGGGCGGGGAGATCGCCATCACGATCAGCGGTCCCGCTGCCACGGGGAGCGCGGTGGATTTCACGGAGCTGGATGCGCGCCGCATCCGCCTCACCGATCCGCCGGAGCAGCCCGTGCCGGTCTTCACCCTGCTCTCGCAGCAGATCTGCACGCCGGGAAATCTCACGGTCATCTCCGCCCAGGCCAAGGGGGGTAAAAGCGCCATCGTGGGCGCGATGATCGCCAGCACGCTGGCCGCCGAAGCGCCGAAGACGAATGCCGAGGAGGACGAAAAAGACGAAGTCCCCGCGTGGGGGACGGAGTGCGATCTGCTGGGCTTCACCGCCGCCGCGCCTGCAGGCCGCGCCGTGGTGCTGTTTGACACCGAGCAGTCGCCTTTTGATGCGTGGAGCCTCGTCCACCGCGCTGCATTGCGCGCCCATGCCAGCAGCATGCCGGATCATTTTCGCGGCTACTCCCTGGCGGATGTTTCCACCGAGAAACGCCGCGCCTACCTGGCGGCGGAAATGCAGCGCGCCCATGCGGAATGCGGCGGCATCCACAGCGTCTTCATCGATGGCGTGGCCGATCTGTGCAAAAGCCCCAATGACGACATCGAAGCCTTCGCTTTGGTGGAGCACCTCGCTCAGCTCGCCATCACCTACGCCTGCCCGATCATCGTCGTGCTGCACGAGAACCCCTCCGGCTTTGAAACCGGCAAGACCCGCGGCCACCTCGGCAGCCAGCTCGAGCGCAAGGCGGAGAGCAATCTCCGCATCGCCAAGGACGCCAAAACCGGCGCCTCCACGATTTTTTCCGAGCGCTGCCGCCACGCCTGCATCTCGCGCGATGACGCCCTGCGCTTCGCGTGGTCCACCCCCGAAGGCATGCACGTGACCGTGGAGCCCGAGACCAAGGAGAGCAAAGCCGAGACCGCACGGAAGACCGAGCAGCCCGAATGCCAGGCCGTGTTTGCGGGGCATGTGGGGCAAATGCCTTACCGCGAGCTCAAGCAGCGGATCATGGAGAATGTTCACGTGGCCGAGCCGACCGCCAAACGCCGCATCAAGCTCTGGCTGTCCCTCGGGTTGATCAAGCAGGGATCAACGGGGTGTTATCTGCGAGCATGACAGGCCAGGATCAGGATCAATCCAGGATCATGATCCTGCGTTGATCCTGATCCCAATAGGATCACAGGATCAGTACCTATATATAGGTACTGATCCTGTGATCCTAGACCCAAACCCCAACGGGGTGAAATGATCCTGTGAACCCAGCGGTGAACCTCAATGATCCACTGAACCCGACGCTGGAGGAAATGGAAACTCATCCCCCATTTGCCCCACCCATCCCTGAACCAGTGAACGTGCTGCGGGTTGTGAACCTCCTGCCGGAGCCCATCCAGGCCATGAACCAGGACGCCAGATCATTCGCATGAGGGAGGAGGAGCTGGCGGCCTCATTGACCAATGCCTACGACGTCAATCCGGAGTAAGGCGGCCTCTCCAGGTGAGCGGGTTCAGAGCCAGTCGGACGTCTCCATGAGAGAGTCCATGTCGATCGGATGATTCGTTTGCAGCAGAAAATCAGATTCTGCGGGCAGATCGGGAAGGGTCAAAACCAGGGAAGGATCGGCGGCGCCCGCCTCCTGGCGAAGGGTGTAGGAATGAAAGCCGAGCAGCGAAGACGCAGGGTGGCCGCAGGGAAAGTGCGGGTCCTGAAAGCGGGTCTCGATGTTGAGGATGCGAAAGGTGTTTGTCCCTGGGCACGCATGCCAGCTGAAGGTGTCGAAGCGATACAGCCACCAGCCGTTGTAAACAAAGCGCCCGCGCCCGCCCGAAGAGAAGATGAACCAAAAATCATGCGAACCTCCGCCATGACCGTTGGCGTGACCATGGACCCAGGTGCCGATGATTTCGTTCATGAGGAGGAGTGCGGCACCTTTGAAGATAGGCCCCCTGCACCCCGAGTGCAATCACAAGGAGGGGGGCGGCGCTGCATGCTGGGACGCAGCATGGATGTGGCGGCAGCCCGTCCGTCCATGAGCGTGAGGCCCGCGTCTTGAGCCTGCGAGCGCTCGGGCAGCCTTGGGCGCACCGTGGGCGCTGCGGCGTGCGAACGTCCCCGCAGTCGGGCGGTTTGGCGGAGCGGGCGCTGGAGCATGGGCGGCCCTCGACGCCAAACACACCCAACCTACGTTCCAGAAAGCAGGCATGTCCTTTCAGCGAACAGACCTGTTTTCAATGGAGCATGGTATCACCTCACCCAAACAGCTCAGTGATCGGCCTGCCTTTGTCTGCGACGGTGAAGGGGCGCTTGCTGGGGCTGTAGAGCACCTGATCCAGGGGAATGCCGAGGCCGTAGGCGATGGTGGCGTTGAAGTCTGGGATGGTCACGGGATTGACGGCGGCTTCCAGACCGGTGTCGTCGGTCGCTCCATAGACCTGGCCGCCGCGGATGCCGCCGCCTGCCAGGAGGCAGGAGAAGCCGCGTGCGTGGTGGTCGCGACCGTCGTTGGCATTGATCTCAGGAGTGCGGCCAAATTCGGTGGCCAGCACGACCATGGTTTCCTGCAGCATGCCGTGGGCTTCCAAATCCTGAAGCAGGGTGCTCAGGGCGGAGTCGAGCTCATCGCACAATTCGGGGACGCGGGTGAAGTTGGCATTGTGGGTGTCCCAGCTGCCGAAGGAGACTTCCACAAAGCGGACGCCGTGCTCCACCAGGCGGCGGGCGAGGAGGCAGCCCTGGCCGAAGCGGTCGGTGCCGTACCTGCTGCGCAGGGCGTCGGGCTCGGCGCTGAGGTCAAAGGCCTTCAGTTCTTCGCTCTTCATCATCTTAAGGGCGTCGTCATACATGTCGGCGTAGGCGCGCACGTTTTTGACATTGTAGGTCTCGGCAAACTGGCGGTCGAGCTGCTTGGCGACGCTGAGGCGGTTGTTGAAGCGCTCTTCGGTGAACCACTGGTTGGTGTGGACGTTGTTGATGCCGCTTTCGGGATCATTGATCATCAGCGGCGCGAAGCGGCTTTCAAAGAATCCGGCGCCGGGATGCCGGCTGTCGTTGCCGATCATCACGCTGCCTGGGAGCGTGGGGTTTCCACGATCCTGAAACTTCTGCAGCCACGCACCCATGGAGGGGTGGCGGATGCTGCTGCGCATGGTGTAGCTGGTGTGCTGGTAGTAGTTGCCCTGCTCATGCGCGCCCTGCGTCGTCATCATGCTGCGGATCACCGCCAGCTTGTCCATCTGCCGGGCGATCAGGGGGATGTTGTTGGAGACGCGGATGCCGTCCACCTTGGTGTTGATGACCTTGGTCAGGCCCATGACGTCCGGCTTTTCCGGCTTGGGGTCAAAGGTGTCCAGGTGGCTCATGCCGCCGGTCATGTAGAGGTAGATGACGTTGCGCGCCGTGGCCGCCTGCTTCAGCGGCGAGGCTCCCTGTCCGGGTGCGGCGAGAATGCGGGAGCCGAAATGCGCGGCGGTGCTGACACCGAGGAAGGTCTTGGCGGCACCGGAGACAAAAGCGCGGCGGCTGAGATCGTGGCGAAGAGGGTTCATGGACAGGGCAGGGGATGGGGGATTGCGCCCTTTAACGCGGGTGGGTGGCGGACTTATCACGAGATTCACATTCTTTGTTATCCGCACTCCGCGCCGCCCGGAGCGGCGGCTTGTACCACGATCAGTTAAAAACGAGTCTGGAGAGATGGTGCCTGGTTTTTAACCCCAGGGATCACAGAGATCAGAAAGGGATCCGGAACCTCTGTGGTCCTCTGTGGACTCCGTGGTGAATTCATAGCCGGGGCATTACTCTCACTTGCCCTCGGTTTTTTCCGAAGGGGCGTTTTTGTAAACCAGCACGGGAATCCGGTCATAGGTGATGAAGGCGGCCTGAAGGAGGTCTTCGGATTCAAATTCTGGCTTGCCGGTGGGCTTCCACACTCCCAGCAGACGTGCCGCACCATCGGGCAGCATGATGCGCGTGGCGGTTTTTGCCGGGTGATAATCGGTGAGCGGCAGCTCCAGTTTGCGCCCCTGAGTGTCCGTCAGGGGCACGCGGTTTTCCCTGGGCTCAGCCGTGTGAAATTCCGCCGTTGCCGTGAGGTCCACGGTGGAGCCGTCTGACATCACCTGAGGCTGCAATTCCAGGAGAAATCCGATTTTGCGCACGTCCTGGTCTTGATCAAGATCCGGGGAGAATCTGCTGAGGGCTGTGTGCTCCAGCGCGGACTCCGAAGAGGCGCTGAAGCCGGAGCGTGTCTCGATGTGGGAGGTGCCGAGATGCTTCACCTCGGGCGCGGCGAGCAGCCGCTCAAACTGCGGGCGGTGGTCGCTCTGCGTGGAGACCTCCGCCATCATGCGGCGGATCAGGGGCCCCGGCGCCTGCACGACATGCGTGGTGAAAACGAGCCCGAGCGGCGGGGAGGAAGCGCAGCCAACCCCGATGAAGGCCTCCGCCAGCTCCAGGTGCTTGCGCTGATTGCGCATGATCAGCCAGTTTCCCTTGGGATTGAAATGCGCCTGGGCCCCGGGCGGGAAGGGGATCCCCGCCTCCTCCAAAATCTGCTGCGCTGTTTTGGCGCCGCCGGCCATCTGCGGCAGCACGCGCAGGGCGCGGGTGACCCACTCGTTTTCATCCGGCAGCGGCACGGTGCCGGAGACGTGCACGGGCGGCTCCTTGGGCGGCCGGGTGTGTGCCACCACATCGCCATGCAGAAAGGTGGCCCAGAGCACCTCTTCTCCTGCGGCCTGTCCGGCGGGCTTCCAGAGCGTGAGCAGCCGGGTGCCGCCATCGCCCAAGGTGAAGCCCGTCTGCAAATGCGCCGCATGGAAATCCGTGAGCGGAAACTCAAGCCCGCTCTCCGGCGCGGGCCCATGAAACTCCTGCAGCCGCTGCCCGGGGGGTGCGGTGCCCAGCTCATAGTCCACCGTCACGGTGATGCTGTGCGCGTCTGAGCTGATCACGGGCTCCAGGGAAAGCCGCGAGCCTGTGGGGTGCCTTTCCAGCTCCACGGCGGGCCGGCCCTTGCCATCGGTTTCAAACGTGGCGGGGCAGGCGCATTCGCGCACGGCGCTGATCTCCGCCTTCTGGCCGGACTGGGCCTCAAGGCTGTGGCTGTCGATGAACGCCACCTCGCCGAGCGCCGCCGCAGTTTCCACCTCGCGCCACAGGGCTGCGTGGTCGCTGGCGGTGGTGCCTTTGGCGGCCAGCGCACGGAGAAAGGGCGCCGGAGCCTGCACGGTGTGCAGCGTGAAGAAGGCGGTGCGCGGGGGCGGCTGCCGCAGCTCAGCCTCCCGCGCCTCCTCCGCAGGGGTGCGGGCCGCCTGTGGCTGGTCTGGCGGGGCTTCAGGCGGGGGCTTTTTCCCCATGGCCACGGGCTGCGCACGCACGGTGATAAAGGCGATCCACAGCAGATCAGCGTTCTCGGCGCTGGAGCCGGCACCGGGCCTGGCGATGCCGAGAATCTTGGTGTCTCCATTGAAAAGGGACATTCCAGAGGTGAAGGCAACGCTGCGCACCTCCGGCCGCCCACCTGGCGCGGCAGGGTGTAGCTGCAGCGTCGTGCTGAGGGTGATCTCCGGTCGGCTCCAGGAGCCAAAGGTGGCCTCCATCTCCAGCCGCAGGCCGGCCGGATGCCAGCCCATCGCCAGCGCAGGGCGGCCCGCATCATCCAGGCTCATCTCGGCCTTGGCCTGCTCCCGCACCGTCTCCGTGCTGCCGTAGGTGCCGGAGCCCGATTCCAGCCAGGCATCGGCGACCACGCGCACGCCCGCCTCTGGCCGCTGGGACTGCGCCAGCAGGGACTCCAGCTCGCTGATGGCGCTCATTTTCCGGGAGGCTGCGGCATTGATCTTCCGGATCAGCCTGCCGGGGCCTTCGAAGACCGTGGCATGCGTCACGAGGGTGCGCGGCGCGGTCTGGGCCTGCTCCTCCACAAGCTGGGCCACCAGCGCCAGATTCTCCTGCGTGTTCACCACCACCAGGCGGTTTCCCCATTCATGAAACCGGGACCACGCGCCTGCGGGAAACGGAATGCCCCAGTCTTCCAGCATCTGCTGGCTGGTGCGGCGCTGCTGCGGATCGGTGCGGCGATCCGCGAAGCTGAAAAAATCCAGCGGCGTCTCGTAAAGGCGCCGCAGCATCAACGGCGCAGGATCCTGCCCCGTCGGCGGGCTGCTCTCGGCCGCCGGCGCGGTGCCCCACATCAGAAATCCGCCTGCCAGCAGCAGACACCGCACATGTGCATCTTTCATTTACGCAAAATACCGGAGGAGGGCGGCGCTTGTCGAGAATGATCTCTTCCTCCCGGGGGCCTTTTCATGCCGCGTGTCAGCCCGGTGCCCTGCGCCCAAACTTCCGCTCCAGCTCGCTGGTGGAAATCTGCACCAGGGTGGGGCGGCCGTGGGGGCAGCAGTAGGGCATTTCGCAGGCGAAGAGGTCCTTCAGCAGCGCCTGCATCTCGGGGATGGAGAGCGCGTCGTTGCTCTTCACCGAGGCGCGGCAGGCGATGGTGGCGATGGCGTCTTCGCTCAGCCTCAGGCTGGAGGATTTCGTGCTCAGGCTGCTGAGCTCTTCGATCACTTCGTCCAACCATGTGGCGGGGTCGTCTGTCTTCAAAAACGCTGGCAGCGTTTCCACCTTGAAGATGTTCGGGCCGAAGGGCTCGATCTCGATGCCCAGGCGGTTCAGCGAGGCGAGATTCTGCTTCAGCAAGTCGGCATCCCGGGGCGTGGTCTGCAGCGTGACGGGCAGCAGCAGCCGCTGGCAGGGCACGCCGCCGGACTCGATAGCACGGCGGAATTTTTCGAAGTTCACCCGCTCATGCGCGGCGTGCTGGTCCATGAGCACGAGGCCCTCCTTTCCCTCCATGAGGACATAGAGTTTTTGCAGCACGCCGATGATGCGGTACTCCGGTGGCTCGGCGGGTTCTTCTGCTTGCGGGGCAGGGGTATTGGCCTCTTGGGGCGCTTCTTGTTCCTGCGGTGCTGTGTTGTCGGCCTGCACTTCGTCCGTGGATGTCTCTGCCCTAGATATCTGCGGCAAAACTGCGGCCGTGTTGCGTCCCGCAGCGATGCGTTCCAGCACATCCGCCACGCGATGAGAGACGGCGGCTGCGGCTGGCTGCGGTGCCGGGGTAATGTTGCGCAGCGGCGCGGTGGAGGGCGCCACCGGCATGGCAAACTGCTCCTGGCGGCTCTCGGGCACCAGGGGCACCCGCGCTGCCGCAGGCGTGGCTGGCACGGTGCGCGCAGGGGCATGACCTGTGGGCAGCTTGGCGGCGTTTTCCAGCGTGTGGCTCACGCAGCGGGAGATGGCATCGCGCACGCTGTGGCCATCGTGAAACCGCACCTCCTTTTTGGCCGGATGCACGTTCACATCGAACGCATGCGGATCCATCTGGATGAACAGGAAGGTCACCGGATGCTGGCCCTTCATGAGCGCGGTGTGGTAGCCCTCCCGCAGGCCGTAGGAGATGCTGGCGCTTTCGATGGGGCGACCGTTCAGATACGTCGTCTGCATCTGCCGGTTGGAGCGGCTCATGCCCGGACCGCCGATGTAGCCGGACACGGTGATTCCATGCCACGTGGTTTCCTCCACCTTCAGCAGGCGGGAGGCCAGCTCGTCCCCCACGAGGCCGCGAATGCGCTCCAGCATGTCGCGCGTGGCCGGCAGGTGCAGCACGAGTTCTCCATTATGAGTCAGGGTGAAAGCCGTCTGCGGATTGGCGATGGCATGCAGCCGCAGTTGCTGCTCCACGTGGGCAAATTCCGTGTTTTCCGTGCGCAGGAATTTACGCCGCGCAGGCACATTGAAAAACAGCGAGCGCGCCTCGATGACCGTGCCCGGTGCGCCGCCGTGATCGCGCACCGCCACCATCTTGCCGCCATTCACCTCGATCTCCGTGCCCACCAGCGCGGATTTCTCACGCGTGGCAAGCCGGAAGCGCGACACGCTGGCGATGCTGGGCAGGGCCTCTCCGCGAAATCCGAAGGTGTGGATCGCTCCCAGGTCCTCCTTGGTCCGTATCTTGCTGGTGGCATGGCGCTCCAGACACAGCATGGCGTCCTCCCGGTCCATCCCGCTTCCATCATCGACAATGCGAATCATCGCAATGCCGCCGCGCTGGGCGTGCACCTCGATGTGGGTGGCTCCCGCATCCAGACTGTTCTCCACCAGCTCGCGCACCAGAGCGGCCGGGCGCTCCACGACTTCGCCTGCCGCCACCTGGCTGGCGAGTGCGTCTGGAAGAATGCGTATTTTTGCCATGAATTTCGATAAAGTGCGGGCTGGGAGGCGTAGCCTGTACCACTGCCCGGAAATGTTATCTTGGATGCCTGATGGGGATTTGCAATCTCCGTGCTTCTCGGCCATCAGACACAAGGTCTCCATTGCCACCCTGCCCATGATTTCCCTCACCTCCAGCGCCGTCGAACATCTCAAATCCCTCCTTGCAGAAAAGAATGCGGAAGAGGGCACCGGGCTGCGCCTGCGTGTGGAGAAGGGCGGCTGCGCCGGCATGCAGTATGTCATGGGCCTTGACCAGGCCAAAAACGACGACGAAGTGCAGTCGGAGGGAGGTGTCTCGATAATCATTGATCCGGAGAGCATCGGCTATCTGCGCGGCTGCCAGATTGACTATGTGGATTCGCTGGCGGACGCCGGCTTCAAGCTGACCAATCCCAATGCCGCCCGGAGCTGCGGCTGCGGTACCTCCTTTGAACCTCAGACTACCTAAATCTAAGCCTCACATTCATTGACTCCTTGGCCCAATATTGAAGCAATCTTGTTGCCAACTTATTCACAAAATTTCCTTTTCAAATTCCGTCGATATTGTAGAATTTGAACATTCCTATTTTATAAATACTAAAATTTTCGCAAATCTGTCATGCAAATCCGATTTTTGAGCGACGGCAACGAGTACCGTTCTTACGGCGGGGGAAGCTTTTCCAAGAAGAAAGACTCTGGAGGCATCTTTTGGTGGACCATTCTCATCACCTTGCTGATGGGCTTTGCCACCTTCTGCTGGTTCTTCAGCATCATGGTGTTCGCGCACCCTGAAAAACCATTCAATTACCGTGTGCTGGCGCGTTTCGACAAGCTCGACCCTCTGCGCAAGTTCACCAATTACACCGTGCCACAGGGCAAATTCCTTCCTGCACGTGATCTGCTCGCCGAGTTCTACGCCTTCAATCACGAGCAGCTCGCGGTGAAGAACGACCTCCTCAAGCGTTCCTACATCCGCAACTACAAGCAGGAGCAGCCCCTCTATGTGAAGGGCACCTTTCAGGTGATCAATGCCCGTCCGCTCACCGCGAACGATGTCATTACTGAAGGCTGGGTGGTGCGTGCACGCTCCGCAGACATTGAAGACGTGGACATCGAAATCGTGCTTCCCGGCAACAAGGACAAGGCTGATCCCTATCAAGTGGGTGATTCCTTGGTTCTTGATCAAAAGAGCACCTTCGCAGCAGCGCTGCATGTTCAGAAGTTTGATCAGGAGCGCGTCTGCGTCACCCTCATGCCTCTCGCTTATCAGGGCTTTGCAACCAAGGCCGGCGCACAGTTCAAAATGACCCCGCCCGCCAAGCTCAACATGGATGCCTACTGGCCCCTCACACGTGATCCGGGCGCCGCCGTTCTCGAAAGCAGCACCCCCAAGGTGGTGTCCAAGGAAGGCTGAGCAGCGGTTCAATCATCTCTGAAAAGCGGAAGGCGAACCCTTCCGCTTTTTTTGTGTTCGTATGGCATGCCTTTTGATGGCATGTAAAGGTATATCTAGGTAGCTCAAGGTGGGATCTGGTATGCGGCTGGCTGACGCGCTCTGATATGGAGTGCGGTTGCGCAGTGAGGAACGAACGGAGCCACCGCTTTTGACGTGCTGATCGGCTCACGCACGCCACCGATGATTCGAAGGAGGCATTTGGTGAGCTCCCTAAAGCCCCATACCCACGCCCACCCCAAGACGCACGAATGCAGCAGCTCCACCTCGTTCAAAAAACTCTCCGCATGCTCACACGCACCAAATCTACCGTGGGCGTGGTCGTGCTTGAACCGCAGACTCCGCCCTGGGATCAAGCAAAGAAAAAACAAAGAACACAGAACGAGAATTTGACGGCACCGTCGCCGCAGTTCCATCCGCGAATTTCCAATCTCTCCACCTTGCATCCTCCACGCTTCGCGCCATTAGCAAAGCATGCCTGATGACTACACACCCGCCACCATCGCCGACGTCCGGCGCATGCGCGACACCCTGGATCAGCAGGGAAAAAAACTGGTCTTCACCAATGGCTGCTTTGATCTCCTGCACGCAGGCCATGTGCGCTACCTTGAGCAGGCGCGTGCCCTCGGAGATGCCATGGTGGTCGCCTTGAATTCAGATGAATCTGTCCGCGCCTTGAAGGGTCCGGATCGTCCGCTCAATCCTGAAAATGATCGTGCGGAAGTGATGTCCGCGCTGCGTGCGGTGGATGCCGTGGTGGTGTTTGGTGATGAGCGCGCCACTTCGCTCATCGAAGCCATCAAGCCGCATGTGTATGCCAAAGGCGGAGACTACACCGTCGAGTCGCTCAATCGTGAAGAGCGCACCGCGCTGGAAGCGGCGGGCGCACAGATCTGCATCCTGCCGCTGGTGCCCGGGCGCTCCACCACGAAGACCATCAACAAGATGCAGGCGGGTGATTCCGGCGCGTCAGGCAGCGGCCTGCTGCGTCTCGCCGTTCTTGGCTCCGGTGCAGGGTCCAACCTGCGTGCGATCATTGCGGCCATCCAGGCGAACACTTTGCGTGCGGAGATTGCCATCACGCTCAGTGATGAGGCGGACTCAGGCTTTCGTGAAATCGCCCGCTCAGAAGGACTGCCGGCGCTGTATGTGAATGGCGGTGACAATCCACGCCGCCTCAGCGAAGCGGCGCAGAAAGAAATCTTCGAACACCTGGAGCGTGCGCGCGTGGATGTCGTCGTGCTCGCTGGATTCATGCGCATACTCAAAGAGCCGGTGATCAGCGCCTATGCCGGCCGCATTGTGAATGTGCATCCTTCGCTGCTGCCGAAGTTCAAAGGAGCCAATGCGCCGCAGCTTGCCATCGATGAAGGCGAGCTTGAAACCGGCTGCACCGTTCACCTTGTCACGGAGGAGATTGATGGCGGTCGCATTCTCGGCCAGGCCAAAGTGCCCGTGACCATCGGCGACACAGCGGAGACGCTGCATGCGCGGATCAAGGTGGAGGAGCACAAGCTGCTGCCGCATGTGCTCAATGAATGGCGTGAACGTGGTCTGCCCGTGCGAGGTGCGGGGGCGTCATGAGCGGCTTCACCGGAACACTCAATGCGCAGCAGCGCGAGGCCGCCACGCACATTCACGGCCCGCTGCTCATCCTTGCAGGTGCGGGCACCGGCAAGACGCGCGTGCTCACCGCGCGCATCAGCTACATGGTGAACGAGGGCATCAACCCGAAGAACATTCTCTCCGTGACCTTCACCAACAAGGCCGCCAATGAAATGCGCGAGCGTATCAAAGGCATGGTGCGCGACGGTCTCGGCAAGAAGGTCGTCGTCGGCACCTTCCATGCGTTCTGCGTGCGTCTGCTGCGCGAGTTTGCCGAGCACGTGGGCTACAAGAACAACTTTGCCATCTACAGCCAGGGCGAGCAGGAGACGCTGATCAAGCGCGTGCTGCAGACCCTGCTGGTGAAGGACGAGACGCTGGACCCCAGCATGGCGCTCTCCCGCATCAGCAAGGCCAAGAACGCCGGCGAGAGCCTGGGGAATCCCGAGGAAAACCTCGATGCCGCAGTGATGGAAAAGTACATGGACGAGATGCGCGGGCTGAACGTCATGGACTTCGATGACCTCATCATCCTCGGCGTTCGCCTGCTGGAAGAAAACGCCCAGGTGCGCGCCACGGTGCAGAGCCGCCACCATTACGTGATGGTGGACGAATTCCAGGACACCAACTCGCTCCAGATGCGCCTGCTGCGCGCCCTCGTGCCCGCGCCGTACAACGTGTGCGTGGTGGGGGACGACGACCAGTCCATCTACGGCTGGCGCGGTGCGGAGATCACCAACATCACCGAATTCGAAAACTTCTTCCCCAATCCGCACGTGGTGAAGCTGGAGGAAAACTACCGGAGCACCACGCCCATCCTGCATACGGCCAACAGCCTCATCAAAAACAACGTGGGTCGCAGGCCCAAGTCGCTCTGGAGCCGCAACCAGGGCAAAGACCTCGTCCGTCTCATCGCCAACGAGGATGACAAGGAAGAGGCGGACATGATCGCGAAGGAAGTGGAGACCGCCCACTTTGCCAACAAGCAGGCGCTGGAAGAGTTCGCCGTGCTCTTCCGCACCAATGAGCAGTCGCGAATCCTGGAGCAGGCCTTCCGCCAGCGCAAAATCGCCTACCGCGTGGTGGGCGCCCGCAGCTTCTTTGACCGGCGTGAGGTCAAAGACATTCTGAGCTACCTCAGCGTGCTGCACAATCCGCACGATGACATGGCGCTGCTGCGCATCCTCAACACGCCCACGCGAGGCATCGGCAGCGCCACCGCCGAGCTCGCGCGTGAACGCAGCATGGAGAAGCACCACAGCATCTGGGTGGCGCTGTGCGATGAGGATTTTTTGCGCCAGATCCCCGAAAAAGGGCGCAATGCCATCCGCACTTTCACGCAGCTCATTGTGAAATTTGCCGGACCTGCCACCACGCCCGGCACCAATCTCGTGGAAATGACGCAGGCGCTGATCCTGGAGGTCGGCTACATGGAATATCTCAAGAAGGCCGCCAAAGAGCCCGATGATTTCGCAGGCTGGGAGAACGGCATCAACGAACTGCTGAAAAGCATGACGAACCATGCCGAGCGCGATCGCGCCAGCGGCCTCGCAGGTTTCCTGGATGAAGTCAGCCTCAATGACGACCGCGAGGAGAAGGACGACATCGAAAAGAAAAAGGGCGTGTGCCTGATCACCATGCATGCCTCCAAAGGACTCGAGTTTCCCGTCGTGTTTCTGCCCGGCATGGAGCAGGGCATCCTGCCGCACAAGCGCAGCTTTGATGAAGGCCGTGTGGATGAGGAGCGCCGCCTTTTCTACGTGGGCATCACCCGTGCCAAGCAGAAGCTCACCATGAGCTACACCCGCACGCGCATGAAGTGGGGCAAGGTGCAGAGCAGCATGCCCAGCACCTTCCTCAAGGAGCTGGACCGCACGTACGTCGAGGAGCTGGACTACACCAAGCACATGAACGAAACCACCACGCAGGAGGAGAACACCAATTTCTTCTCCGGCCTGCGCGCCATGCTTGCAGATCCGAAGTAACCGCATCCCGCGTCGGGCTCACCAGTGATGCGGGCACTCCTGCCCGCAATGAAAACCGCCGCCTCAGCCAGTGTCCTCCATGTCTCCCTCCCGTCTCCGTTTCCAGCTCGATGCCCAGGCCGGCGACTCCCGCGCCCGCGCCACCACGTTTCACACGCTGCACGGCACCATTCAGTCGCCGCTGTTCATGCCCGTGGGCACGCAGGCCACGGTGAAGGCGCAGACGCAGGAGTCGCTGCACGCGTCCGGTTCGCAGATCCTCCTCGCCAACACCTACCACCTCCTGCTGCGTCCTGGTCCCGATGTCTTCACGAAGATGGGTGGCATTCACAAATTCATGAACTGGCCTGGCTCCGTGCTCACGGACTCCGGCGGTTATCAGATCTTCTCGCTGCCGCACTCACGTTCCATGACGGAGAAAGGCGCGGTGTTTCAAAGCTACGTGGACGGCCAGCGCATCCTCCTCAGCCCGGAGCTCAGCATTCAAACGCAGCGCGCCATCGGCAGCGACATCATGATGGTGCTGGACCAGTGCATCCCTTCCACCGCCGATGAGAAGACCGCGCGTGCCGCCCTGCAGGTGACGCAGCGCTGGGCCGTGCGCAGCCTCGCCGCGCGTGAGGACTCGCCGCAGTCCATGTTTGGCATCGTGCAGGGGGCTCTGTACCCACAGCTCCGTCGCGAGAGCGCCGCCGGACTCATGCAGCTCGACTTCGACGGCTTCGCCATCGGCGGGCTCGCCGTGGGGGAGGAAAAGAACGAGCGCGAAGATGTGTGCGAGCTCACCGCCGCGCTGCTTCCCTCAGATCGCCCGCGCTACCTCATGGGCGTAGGCACGCCCGTGGATGTGCTGGAGGCCGTGCATCGCGGCGTGGACATGTTCGACTGCATCATCCCCACGCAGGTGGCGAAGCGCGGCACCGCCTTCACCTCCCGCGGCATCGTCGAGCTGCGCCGCTCCGTGTACAAATTCAGCGAGGACAAGCTTGATCCCACCTGCACCTGCCCGGTTTGCGCCACACACAGCCGCGCTTATTTGCACCACCTTACCAAGACGCAGGAGCAGCTCGGCTGGACGCTCGTGGGCCAGCACAACATCCACTTCTACCACCAGCTCATGCGCGAGGTGCGCCAGAGCATTCTCGAAGATCGCTTCCTCGCGCTCTACCGCGAACGCCGCGAGATCCTGCCCATCGAGGATGTGGACCATCCCGTCACACATCCGAAGCGCACTTCCACCAAAGTGCATCACGAAGGCGACTACGAGCTCCACGGCCAGCCGCCCGCCATTCTGCACACTCCTTCGCTCCGTATCATCCCCACAAGCCCGCAGCTCGATCCCGCCATCGAGTCCCAGGTCGTTCGGCTTCTCCGCCAGCCCGCCGATTCACCGCCGCTCGTCGTCTGGGACACCCATCTCGATGCCGCCGCCACCGCCATCGCCATCATCCTCCTTTACGAAGCCGAAGCCGCGAAAGGCCCTCTCCGCCCCCTCCATCTCGTCAGCTTCAGCGAAGACCTCGCCCCGCTGAGGCTGGCGCTGCACCACAAGCGCCACTTCCCGTATCTCCGCCATGGCGCTGCCGACACCCTCATCCGACGCGATGCCTGGGAATCCCGCTACTGCCCCGGTTTGAAATGGAGCCTAATCCATGGAGCCCATGCCGAGATGAAGGCGCAGGCGCCCGCAGCGGACATTGTCGTGGAAAGTACTCACGAGCTTTAGCTCGTTCTGGAAAAGCGCCGCTCCTCCCAGAGCGAGCTAAAGCTCGTAAGTACTTTGGCGCTGGGGCGCTCGTCACCTTTTACTCACTTGGTGACATCAATGTCATGCGTCTTTGGCACCGGCTTCTCCTCCGTGCCCTTGCGCCGCAGGAAATGCCCGATGTCCACGCCGAAGTACGCCAGACAGTTGATCAGCAGCGCCGTCGCTGCCGCCTCGTCCAGATTGCCAAAGATTGGGATGTTGTCCGGAATGAACTCCGCCACGCCGAAGCTGATGTTCAGCAGATAAAGCGCGGACACCACGCCCGAGCAGAGCACCAAAAGATCGCGGATCAGTTTCATAAGGGAAGGGGGGCTGAATGATTCTACTGTGACAGTAATACGTCCCCTCCGCCAAAACATCCTCGGGCGAATTTTGGAATCGGTGCCGGAGCGTGGCGGCTTATCCGTAGGATGGGCGTGGCGAAAGCCCGCCCGTACACCGGCGCACCGCAATCACCATGGCGTAGGAACGTCCTCGCAGTCGGCCGGTTTGGAAGTACGACGGGCACTCTTGCCTGTCGATCAGCGGCACCGCAAACACACGGAGACCATTGGCATGGCCCAGCGGTCTGGCTGGCGGAGGACGAGGTGATTCGATGACGAGCCCGCCAGCGTGAGCGCCGATCGACAGGCAAGAGTGCCTTTCGTACCTCCCGCTTGCGGCACGGCCTGATGACTCAACGGCCCGAGTGCACGAACGAAGCCGATCCGTCCACCAGCGCACCGCAAACGCCATGGCGTGGGGGCGTCTTCGACGCCAAACACAGCCAACCTACGACCAGGCCGCGCTCAGGTTGACTCCGCCACGCACCATTCCCATCATTGAGCCATGAACTTGGAACAAATCGACCACCTCGCCCTGCGCTGCGCTTCTTTGCAAGCGACCGCAGACTGGTACATCCGCACTCTGGGCTTTGAGCACGTCTATCCCGGCCATGGCGACGGCGTCCCAGTCTTCCTGCGCCTGGGAAACACCTTCCTCACCCTCTTCCCACAGAAGGAGGGCGAGCCACCCGCCAAAAACGGACAGGCCTGGCACCTCGCTCTGCGCGCCAAGACCTACGCCGACTTCCAGTCCGCGCAGACCGAGCTGGAGGCCAAAGGCGTCCCATTCCAGTTCCGCGATCACGAGATCTCCCACTCCATTTACTTCTCCGATCCCGACGGTTTTTTGCTGGAGATCACGACGTATGATCTGGTGAAGTCATGACGGCTTGACCTTAAACATCTTTACGCTTCATGCCCATTAACATCTATTCCCGAGAGACGCAATCGCCTGAAAAGGTTGCCTGGCTATGTGAAAGCAATTGGCGTCTTCCTGATCAGGCTGCAGCGCTCGAAGCCTGGCTCATCGAGCATCATGCCACACTCCCACCCGGATGCTACGTGGCGGACATCGGTTTCATGCCGCGAGAAGACGCTTTGGGTGGCGGAGCAGCTATTTCGCCTGAGATGATGCGCTTGATGGCAAACCTTGGGATATCGCTTTTTTTATCAGAGTATCCGAGTGATCGTGACGAGCCATGATGATGTAGACCTACTTCTTCACCCACCCATCCTTCAGCGTCACCGTGCGGTTAAACACCGGCGTACCAGGCTTCGAATCAATCGGGTCAGCGTAGAAATAAGCGACACGCTCAAACTGCCAGTGCGTGCCGGGGGCGGCGTCTTTCAGGCTTGGTTCGAGTTTGGCGTTGGTGATGACTTCCAGCGATCCTGGATTGAGGAACTTGGTGAAATCTCCGTCTTCGCCCGCGTCCGCATCCGGCGTCTCCACCGTGAAGAGGCGGTCATAGAGGCGCACAGTGGCGTCGATGGCATGCCGCGCGCTGACCCAGTGGATGATGCCCTTCGGCTTGGTGCGGCCTTCCGGCTTCTTGCCATGGCGCGTCGCGTCATCATACGTGCAGCGCAGCTCCACGATTTTCCCAGCTTCATCCTTGATGATCTCCTGGCAGATGATGCAGAAGGCGAATTTGAGGCGCACTTCGCCACCGGGCTTGAGGCGGTGGAAGCCGTCGGAGGGGAACTCCATGAAGTCGTCGGACTCGATGTAAAGCTCACGGCAGAGCGGCACCTGGCGAGTGCCCGCCGCAGGGTCTTCGGGGTGGTTCGGCGCTTCGAAGTACTCGACCTGATCCTCGGGGTAGTTGGTGATGACGACCTTGATCGGGCGCAGAACACCATACGCACGATGCGAAATCTTGTTGAGGTCTTCGCGGATGGAATGCTCCAGCAGGGCGATCTCCGTGAGCGAGTTAAACTTCGTCAGCCCAATCGTTTTGCAAAAGCTGCGAATCGCCGCTGCCGTGATGCCGCGCCGGCGCATGCCGGAAATCGTGGGCATGCGTGGATCATCCCAGCCATTCACGAGGTCTTCTTTCACGAGGCGGAGCAGCTTGCGCTTGCTCATCACCGTGTAGGTGAGGTTCAGGCGGGCGAACTCGCGCTGATACGGCGCGCCGGGCAGGCCATCGACGTTGCTTATGAGCCATTCGTAGAGCGGGCGGTGGTGCTCAAACTCCAGCGTGCAAAGGCTGTGGGTGATGCTCTCCAGCGCATCGCTCAGCGGATGCGCGTAGTCATACATGGGGTAGATGCACCACGCGTCTCCCGTGCGGTGATGGTGCGCGTGGAGGATGCGGTAGAGGGCCGGATCGCGCATGTTCATGTTCGGCGATGCCATGTCGATCTTCGCACGCAGCACTTTTTCGCCTTCTTTAAACTCGCCCTTCCGCATGCGGCGGAAGAGATCCAGGTTTTCCTCCATACTGCGGTCCGCGCCGGCGCTGCGGGTGCCAGGGGAGGTGAGGGTGCCGCGGTTCGCGCGCATCTCCTCATGCGTCTGGTCATCCACATAGGCGAGGCCCTTGGAGATGAGCTGCTCGGCAAAGGCGTAGAGTTTTTCGAAGTAGTCGCTGGCGTAAAAGAGGTTGTCGCCCCAGTCAAAGCCCAGCCACTTCACATCCGCCATGATGCTGTCCACGTACTCCACTTCCTCCTTGGTCGGATTCGTGTCGTCAAAGCGCAGGTGGCAGCGGGAATTCGGCGCATGCTCCTGGGCGAGGCCGAAGTTCAGGCAGATGCTCTTGGCGTGGCCGATGTGCAGGTAGCCGTTCGGCTCCGGCGGGAAACGGGTGACGACCTGACCGCCGTTGCGACCTGCGGCGAGATCGGCAGCGATCATTTCACGGATGAAATCGAGGGAGGCGGGAGGTGTGGCGGCGGCTTCGGACATGGAAAAGGTGTGAGGGCGAAAGTAGGGGCCGGAAGTTTAAAGTTCAAAGTTTAAAGTTCAAAGTTCGCGGTTCTGTGTTCCCAGTTGCACAGGCGCAGAATCCGTTGTTTTTCCCCGGAACCATGTCCCATCCTGCTCCAGCGCCCACGCATCTCGATCTCTCAAAGCTCGGCGAGCCCGTTTATCGCGGCTCCGTGCAGAATCTCTACGCCGTGCCAGGTCATCCAGGCTACGTCGTGTGCGAGACCACGCCTGCAGGCTCCGTGTTTGACGTCGGCTCCATCTTCAACATCGAAGGCAATGACCTGAACCGCGCCATCTTCCGTCACGCCATGTACTCCCGTCTCGGCCAGCCGGAAACCTGGCAGCGCGTAAAAACAGCCATCGAAAACACGCCGATGGACCCCGCCTGGCGCAAAGAACTGCTCACCGGCCCCATGGAAACCATGCTGGAGCGTGGTGCGGCGACCCATCACGTCGGCATGGTGGATGCCGTGACAGGGGAGATCGTCCGCTCAGGCCTGCCCAAGCATCCGAGCTGCTACAATGTCGTGCGCCGATTCCCAGTCATGCATCCACCGCAACGCAATCTGCTGGGCACACATGTTTTCGACTACGCGCAGTTTCACCAGAGCGACACCTACGTGGTGCCGCTGGAGTACATCGTGCGCTTTGGCGTGACCAGCGGCTCGTCCATCTTGAAAAAATACCAGGGCCTCAGCGAAGCGGCCAAGCGCGGCTATGAGCAGGAGCTCGGCCTCTCCAAGCCCATGGGCGTGTGGGAAATGCTGGAGCGGGCCATCTACGACCTCACCAGCAAATACGAGCCTGAAGACCGCGCCGTCAGCAAGCAGGAAGCGCTGATGATGTCCGGCCTCAGCAGCGATGACTTCCTGCACACCGTCAAGCTGGCCATCCTCGGCGGCTGGGCCGTGCGCGAGCTTCTGGAAAGCGCCGGCCTTCTGCTGTGGGACCTCAAATGGGAATTTGCCGTGGATCGTGAGGAACTGCTCTTTGTTGATACCATCGACGCCGATTCCTTCCGCGGCACCACCTTCCTCGATGTGGAAGGCCGCAAGCTGGTCATTCACTACAACAAGCAGGCCATGCGCGACTACTACCGTCTTGTGCATCCTGACTGGTATGCCGGCATCAATGAGGCCAAGACGCAGGCGCAGAAGGTCGGCAAGCCCTTCAAGCAGGTGCTCAAAGCAGGGCAGGCAGACGGCAAATGGCCGCAGACCCCTGTGGTGGACATGGAGTTCCTCGATTTGCAGGCTCGCAAGACGGCTCTGATCCGTCAGCACGTCGCCGCAGAACGTGACGCCGCAGAGATCCGCGCCGATCTGGAGGCCGCCGGCGTGGCTGAAGTGGAGTTCTACCGCCAGCGCGGATTGCTCGCCGAGCTGTTGCAGACAAATGCCGTGGGGTGAGCGTGGACTCATTCACGTCGGGGCAGGCTGGACAGATCTTCACTGGTGGTGGCACGACGTTCATCGGCCACCATCTCCAGCCATCCCGATAGCAGGCTGGTGTCCCAGTAGAAAATGGACACCCGCACGTCGGCCAGTGTCTCCGGCACAGGGACCCGCAGGATGACATTGGAGAAAGGCGCCACCCAATGATTGTGATCGGTGGTGCAAAAGTTCATTCGCGCCACAGGCGTCGGAGATACGATCTCGTGGGCTGGCGTTCCGCCGCCATCAAGAGTCCAGTAGCGCACCGGCGTGATCCGGTCATTTTTCAGTTCGCAAACGAGCCAGCGTGAATGCCGGGCATCCGCCTTGTCGATCCAGATTTCTTTGGCGACGAGCTGCAATGGGCGGCGGTTCAGGTGCAGCGCCACCACCTCAAAGAGGAGCAGGGGCAGCAGCAGAAGAAGCATCAGTTGCTGCATGATTTTGGAGCGTGTCATTGGAATGCACCACGCAGTTTCGCAGTACTTCTTGGGGTTTTGTGGGGCGAATTGCCCAGGACTCAAAAAAGAACGCAAATCCTTCGGACAAAACGCTTGCGTGATTCGCGAGAACGTTTATCCATCTCGCCCCCTTCTTCGGAAGCGGGAAAAAGTGATTCCTGAGTAGCTCAGCGGTAGAGCGGGTGGCTGTTAACCACTAGGTCGTAGGTTCGAACCCTACCTCAGGAGCCATCGTCAATGGCAGAGTAGCTCAGGGGTAGAGCAGAGGACTCATAAGCCTTTGGTCGGGAGTTCAAATCTCCCCTCTGCCACCACGATAACCCCCCACGTGGTTGGCATCTTCACAGCCGATAAATTCGGCGTTTGCCCTTGGCTTGTCTCCCCTCGTATATTCACGGCAGATGAACCTTCCCATCCGTCCACGCCGCAACCGTCAGTCTCCCGCCATTCGTGATCTTGTTCGCGAAACGGAACTAACGCCGGGCCATTTGATCTACCCGCTCTTCCTTCAGGAGGGCAGCGAAAACACTCCCATCGCCTCCATGCCCGGTTGCACGCGCTGGAGCATCGCAGGTCTGGTCAAAGAAGCCGGTGAAGCACACGCACTCGGCGTTCCTGCCGTGGTACTCTTTCCACGCATCCCCGATGAATTGAAAACCCGTGGCGCCGAAGCCTGCCACGCAGACGACGGCCTCGTGCCACGTGCGATCCGTGCACTGAAAAGCGCTCATCCCACGCTGACCGTCATTACCGATGTCGCGCTCGATCCCTACAACAGCGACGGCCACGACGGCCTTGTGACTGACGATGGCCGCATTTTGAACGATGAAACCGTCGCCGTGCTGTGCCAGCAGGCGCTCTGCCACGCTCGTGCCGGCGCCGACATCGTATCCCCAAGCGACATGATGGACGGTCGCGTGGCCGCGCTGCGTGCTGCGCTGGATGGTGCCGGCTTCCAAGCCGTCTCCATCATGAGCTACACCGCCAAGTATGCCAGCGCCTACTATGGTCCCTTCCGTGGTGCCCTGGACTCCGCGCCGAAGGCCGGGGACAAGAAGACTTATCAAATGGACCCCGCCAATGCTCGCGAAGCCCTGCGCGAAGCCGCGCTTGATGAAGCCGAAGGCGCAGACATCCTCATGGTCAAGCCCGCAGGACCCTATCTCGACATCATCGCCAAGCTCCGCGCCGCCACCACGCTGCCCATCGCCGCGTATCAAGTCAGCGGCGAGTATTTGATGATCAAAGCCGGTGCCGCCGGTGGATGGATCGACGAAACCAAGATCGTCAACGAATCCCTCATCGGCATCCGCCGCGCGGGCGCGGACATGATTCTCACGTATTTCGCCAAGCAGTGGTCCGCGGCAAAGTAGCCATCTCGCTCCGCGAGATGAGCCGAGCATGACCATACCGCACAGCGCAGCGAAAGTAAGATGACGCCCCAGCCTGCGGCAGCGCTGGGTACCTCTCGCGGAGCGAGAGGACTACTGTACGCCTCGCGTCAAACAGCATCGTGGATTCAAAAACACGGCCTACTCCAGGAAACGGAACTCCGGCGTGGACCACAGCGTCTGAATGAACCGCGCCCAGAGGTCGCGCACGTCATCCTCGCTGGCATTCCCAGACTGGCTGGATTCGAAGAACTCGCGGACCTGTCCCCGCTCCTTCTCCGTGGGGCCACGCTGCAAGGAGTTCTGGAACGCGGTATCGATTCGCTTGTCAGTGTCTGGTGATGCTTTGAGCACCACATCGGCTGCATTGCGCGCCTGCTCGATGACCTTGGGGGAGTTCATCAGAAAGAGCGCCTGAGTGGCCACGGTGCTGGTGGTGCGCTGGGCGATGGGTTGGTTGATGTCCGCGAAATCGAAGACTTCAAACAGCGGGTGGCGCACATTACGGAAGGCGGCGGTGTAAAGGCTGCGGCGCGTGTCGAGGAACTGATAGCCATACTCGATGTTCTGAATCTTCTGATCGTTGGCATCCACCGCTTTGACTTCGCTGACACCGGGTCCGCCAAAGGCGCGATCCAAGGTGCCTGCGGCCGTGAGCATGGCATCACGCAGGCACTCGGCATCCATGCGTTTGCGGTTCATGTGGCTGAGCAGGCGGTTGTCCGGGTCCTGGCTGAGCATGGGTGCGCTGGAACTCATGCGATACGTGCGGCTCATCACCATCTGTTTCACCAGATGCTTCAGGCTCCAGCCGTCTTCGATGAACTTGAGCGCGAGATAATCGAGCAGTTCGGGGTGGCTCGGCGGCTCACCAGTGGAGCCGAAGTTGTCCGTGGTGCGGACGATGCCTGCGCCAAAAAGCCAGTGCCAGACACGATTGACCATGATGCGCGCCGTCAGCGGATTCTCACGGGAAGTGATCCACTGCGCCAGTTCCAGTCGACCGCTCGCCTCGGCGGGAATGCCAGGCGCGTTGCCATGGAGCGCCGCCTGAATGAAACCACGCGGAACACTGGCTCCCAGATTGCGAATGCTGCCGCGAATGTGGATCTTGGCGTCTTCGGGAGCACTGTCATCCGCCACGGACATGGCCTCAGGGCGGTCGGGGATGTCCTTTTGCAGGGCCTTGAGTTCTTTTTCCAGTGCTACAAGCTGCTGTTTGAGCTTGCTCGCCTTCGCGGATTCTTTTTTCGCCGCCGGCTCGGCCAAGGTTTCATCTGCCGGCACAAACTGCACCGCATCCACTGTCACGTAGCCCTGCGAGCCAGCATTGGAGATCAGTACAAAGCCCTGCCCATTGGCCTCAAAGCGATAGGTTCCCAGGGTGGCAAACTGCAGCCCCTTGAGCGAGTCCGTGGTCATCTTCACGCCTTTCAGCTCCTCGCCATCCGCATGCAGGATGGTGGCCGTGGCGCTCTCGGCGCGGTTGGGTCCGGCATTAAAAGCCACACGCACCTCGTAGCGTCCGGTCTTTGGAATCTTCGGGGTGAAGGTGATGGTTTTCTCGCCCTTGCCTTCGTTGTTGTCACTGAGATAGCCGGTGCCGATGTAGGGCGCATAGCTGGTGGACTGCTTCCAAAAGCCGACTTTCTGCGCGGCGCTGTCATCAACGACGATGCCTGGCAGATCGCTCAAGGCGATGTTTTTGCGCTTTCTTAGATCGGCGCTGCCCGCATCCCGCAGGTCGTCTTTGAGCGCGGCGATTTGATCCTTGAGCGCATTCACCTGCTTTTCGTGCTCTTGTTGAGCGACTTCCGCCTCACCATCCAGCGGCAGCGGTGTGTCGATCCAGTGCGCGACGTTGTCGGTGTAGTTTCTGAGCGTCTTGGTGCTGCGTAGAATGCCCGCCAGCGCGTAGTAGTCCCGCGCCGAGATCGGGTCAAACTTGTGATCATGGCAGCGTGCGCAGCCGATCGTGAGGCCAAGGAAAGCGCGGCCCATCGTGTCGAGCTGCTCATCCACGATGTCCATGCGCAGCATGCCTTTGTCCTGCTCCTCGTAGTTGGTGGGGCCGAGTGCGAGGAATCCCGTGGCCGTGACCTGCCTGCGGCGTGCGGCGGAGTCTGCGGCTGGCAGGAGATCACCCGCCAGATGTTCGGTGATCATGCGATCCACAGGCACATTGTCACGGATCGATTCGATCACGTAATCCCGGAAGCGCCACGCATCCTTGAAGGGCAGGGAACGCCCCCCGCCTGAGGATTCTGCAAACCGGGTGATGTCCAGCCAGTGCGAGGCAAAGCGCTCGGCGAAGGCACTGGAGGCCAGCAGTTCGTCCACCCGCTTCTCATACGCTGCCGGCGTCAGCGGCGCTGGCTGCGTCAGGTCTGGCGGCAGTCCCGTGAGATCAAAGGCCAGCCGGCGCTGCAAAATGGCGGCACTGGCATCAGGCGCGGGCGTAAGCTTATGAGACTCCAGCTTGGCAAGGATGAAGCGGTCGATGTCGTTCGCTGGCCATGCGGTGTTTTTCACGCCCGGCACTGGCGTGAGCTTTGGCGGCTGGAAGGACCAAAAACTGGCATCCGCACGCGTCGAGTTGGATTTTCCACCGGAAGTCGCCACCTCATCACGCGGATCCGGCGCGCCGGATTCGATCCAGCTCTTCAGATCGGCGAGTTCGCTGTCCTTGAGCTTGCGCTTGGGCGGCATCCGTAAATCCCGGTCCGCGTAACTCACGGCCTGCCAGAGCTTGCTTTCGGCGATCTTGCCGGGAACGAGCGCCGGGCCTGAATCGCCGCCAGTTTGCCATCCTCCACGCGAGTCGAGCCGCAGCCCGCCCTTCTGCTTGTCCGGGCCATGGCATTCGATGCAGTTGGCGATGAGCAGCGGGCGGATGCGCTGCTCAAAATGCGTCATGTCCGCAGCATTGGCGGCGGCGGTCAGAGAAGCAAGAACGAGGGCGCGTCGGATCATCTGGGAGTGCAGAGGCAAACGAGACGCCTGTGAAACCTCTTTCAGGCCGTAAATCGCAGAATGTAATGCTGCCCGTAGCGGCCGATAAGGTGCGGCTCGGACAGCGCCGCCTGCCTTGCCATCTGTTTCAGATCCTCCAGCGTCTCAGGAAAATCGTAGGCCGCCACATGGGCGCAGGCCTCATCCAGATGCTCGGGCAGAACCTCCGTCCACTGCGTGCGCATGAAGTTGAGGTAACCTTCCAGGTACTGCTCGCGCGTCTGCCCGTCCTCACGCACGACATCCACCAGAATAAACTGCCCCCCGGGAGCAAGGCGCTCGGCGCAGGCGCTGAAGAGGCGCTGCTTTCCTTCGGCATCCAAATGATGCACCGCAAAACCGCTGAAAATGATGTCAAAGGCAGAGTCCGTATCCTCCACCGCCTTCAGCATGTCCTTCTGGTGCAGCCCTGTGTTGGCGATGCCTTTCAAATATGTGTGCGCCTCATCCAGCGCGGAGGCGGAGAGATCCACCCCGTCATAGCTGGCTGGCGGGGCGCCTTGCAGGCAGGGCGCCAGGAAGCGCGCATTGCCACAGCCAAGATCCAGAATGTGATAGTCCCCCAACGCGTGGCGCTGCTTTAGCACCTCGGAGACGTGGCCGTAGATCTCCCGGTGGAACATGTAGTTCTTCTCGGAGATCGCGTCGTAGAGTGTCCAGGCTTTGCGAAAGAGGGCAGTGTTGTCTTCTTGAGTGAGGGAAAGGCTCATGTGTTGGCGAAATGGGCGGGCGCGATCATAGCGGCGTTGTCGTTGATAGGCCCTATAAACCGACATGATCGCACACAAACCTTGTTCATCCGTCCTTGGTTGACCAGCAACCAGAAAAAGGGATGAGCCTTCACGTCACCCTCCCAGAGGGGGGGCAGGCCTGCGTTCGCTTGCAACGATGCTCAATAAGGCCGGGGCACAATGATGTGACCACCGGCATGAGGGCGGTACCAAACTCCGCGATGGTGGTAATACCTCACGTGATTATGATAGTAAGGGCGTGCACCGACCGGCACCACCACTGGGCGGACAACCGGACGGACAATCGGACCGCCAACCACAGGTCCACGGTAGGGAGGGCCCACAACGCAGGCAGACAAGCTGAGCAATACGGCGGCAGAGAAGAGCAAGGAGTGAAGTTTCATGGTGTGAGTGTCTTATATTGACCCATTTTTGGGCGGTTCTGCTGAAAAAATATTCACGGCGGATTGATCGAAAGGCTGTGATTTCCACTTTCGTTTACTGCCGCCCGTTTCACAGTACGAGCTCCCATCCCCGACCCCGTCCATGACTCCAGCCGAAGCCAAAACCCAACTCGACACCCAAGTCCGTGAAATCATCAACTGGCATTTCTCGCCAGAAACCGGCTGCCCCTTCTGGCTCGACTGGTCCAAAAAGAATTTCGATCCCCGTGGCAAGGTGAACAGCTACGAGGACATCGTGGCCCATTTCCCTCACTTCGAGGACGAATGGCTGCGCGACCTTCAGCCGGAAGTTTGGGTGCCTGCCGCCTTCAAGGGCAAGCCCTTCAACATCTTCGAAACCGGAGGCACCACCGGCATGCCCAAGCAGCGCATCGGCTGGAATGACTTCCGCGTCGATTACGAAGAATTCAGCCACAAGCTCGACGACAAGCATTTCCCGCCCGGTGAAGCCTGGATCATGGTCGGCCCCACAGGCCCGCGCCGCCTCCGCCTTGCGGTGGAGCATCTGGCCAACTATCGCGGCAGCTCCTGCTACTTCGTCGATCTCGACCCCCGCTTCGTGAAGAAGGCCATCTCCAACAAGCAGTTCGATGTGGCCCGCCAGTACATGGACCATGTGATCGATCAGGCCGTGCTCATCCTGAAGAATCGCAAAATCTCCGCCATTTTCACCACCCCCAAGCTGCTCGAAGCCCTGGCTGAAAAGCTGGACCTCTATGCCGCAGGCATCCGCGGCTGCTTCGTCGGTGGCACCACGATGACGCCGCAGTACGTGCGCTTCATCGTTGAAGAAGTGCTGGAAAACCGCATCGGCTTCTACCCGACTTACGGCAACACCCTCATGGGACTCGCCGCCAGCGTGCCGCTGACCCCGGAAGACAACTTCTCCATCACCTACTACGCACCGCAGCCCCGCGCTGTCCTCCGCGTGGTCGATCCCAAGAACACCGACCAGACCGTCGAATACGACGCCTGGGGCCGCGTGGAGCTCACCACCCTGACCAAGGAATTCTTCATGCCCCGCTTCCTGGAGCGCGACGAAGCCATGCGCCGCCGCCCCCGCGCACCGTACGCCTGGGATGGAGTCGCCGACGTGCGCCCCTTCGGCGCGATGGAGAAGACCATCGTGGAAGGCGTGTACTAAGAGCTCTCTCACTGTCAGCTTTTTCCTGCCGGGGGTGCATCATCTGCACCCCCGGTTTGTTTTTGCCCCCGTGCCCAAAAACTCCCGTTTGCATTCCCCGCTCCGCACGCTTTAAGACTCGTCTCCCGATACTCTTGAAGACTCTCACGCAACCGCAGGAATGAAGATCGCACTGGACGTCATGGGGGGCGATTTCGCCCCGCAAAACCCCATCGGCGGCGTCAAACTCGCCCTCGAGTCGCTGCCCGCCATCACCAAGCTGTTTTTGGTGGGCAATCCTGCCGCCATTGAGCAGGAACTGCAAAAGCAGGGTGTCTCCAGCCCCAAACTGGAAATCATCCCCGCCAGCCAGGTTGTGGAAATGTCCGACAGCGGCATCGACGCCGTGCGCAAAAAGAAAGACAGCTCCATCAGCGTGGCCGTGGACATGGTCAAAGACGGTCGGGCGGATGCCGTCGTCAGCGCCGGGCACACCGGGGCCGCCGTTACCGCCTCGCTGATCAAGATGCGCACCCTCACGCACATCGAGCGGCCCGCCATCGCCTCCATCATGCCGTCCCTGACCAAGCATTGGGTGCTCATCGATGCCGGTGCCAATCCGGACAGCGAGCCCGCGCACCTGGTCCAGAACGCCATCATGGGCAGCGCTTTTGCCCGCCACGTCCTGCGGCGCGACAACCCGACCGTCGGCCTCATGTCCAACGGAACCGAGGAAGAGAAGGGCAATGCCCTGTGCAAGGAAACCAGCAAGCTGCTGCGCCACACCGCCGGCCTGAATTTCATCGGCAATGTCGAAGGCCATGACGTCTGGGAAACCCCGCCGGATGTCGTCGTTTGCGACGGCTTCACCGGCAACGTCATTCTGAAAAACGCCGAGGCCCTCGCGCACACCATCTTCAGCATGGTGAAGAGCGAAATTAAGAGCGGTTTCTGGACGAAAATGGGCGGTCTTCTTGCCAAGCCCGCCTTCAAGCGCGTCCACTACCGCACCAATCCCGACGAAGTCGGCGGCATGCCGCTGCTCGGCCTTCGCGGCATCACCATCATCGCCCATGGCAGTGCATCTCCGCTTGCCATGAAGAACGCCATCCGTCAGGCTTGCGAATCCATCCAACATCAGGTGGGGCCTCACATCGAAGCCGCTGCCACCGCCCATTCCATTTCCCTCCATGCCCGCTCCTAGTTCCCAGCCCTTTTGCGCCTCCAGCATCATTGGCACCGGCAGTTACATGCCTGAAAAAGTGCTGACCAACGACGATCTGTCCAAAATTGTCGAGACCTCGGACGAGTGGATCACCTCCCGCACCGGCATCAAGGAGCGCCGCATTGCTGCACCCGAGCAGGCCACCAGCGATCTCGCTTCCGAAGCTGCACGCCGTGCCATGGCCAGCGCCGGAGTCGCCCCGGAGGAAATCCAGCTCATCATCGTCGCCACCGTCACGGCGGACATGTTTTTCCCATCCACCGCCTGCTTCGTGCAGAAGAAGATCGGAGCCGTGAATGCCGTCTGCTTTGACATCTCGGCTGCCTGCTCCGGATTCTTGTACGCTCTCCAGGTGGCACGCCATTTCATCAACACTGGCAACCGCACCACCGCGCTCGTCATTGGCGCAGAAAAGCTCAGCAGCCTCATCAACTGGAAGGACCGCAACACCTGCGTCCTCTTTGGCGATGGTGCCGGCGCTGTGGTCATTCGCCGGGCCGATGAATCTGAAACCGACGCTCCCGGACGAGTTCTGTCCACAGTCATGGGCACGGACGGCACTCTCGCGGACGTCCTCAAGGTTCCAGGCGGCGGCTCCGCCTGCCCGATCACCCCCGAAAACGTCGAGTCGCATCCCAACACCATCCATATGGAAGGGCGCGAAACCTTCAAACATGCCGTCACCCGTATGCTGGAGGCCTCTCAGCAGGCTTTGGAAATCGCCGGCCTGACCGCAGCGGATGTCTCCCTCGTCATTCCTCATCAGGCCAATGCGCGCATCATCGGCGCCATCGCCGAACGCCTGAACCTGCCGCTGGAGCGCGTGTTCATGAATCTCGACAAATACGGCAACACCAGCGCCGCTACCATCCCCGTCGCTCTCGACGAAGCCAATAAAGCCGGCCGCCTCCAAAAGGGCGATGTCGTCCTACTCGTCGCCTTCGGCGGCGGCTTCACCTGGGCCAGTTCCGTGGTGCGGTGGTAAGACAAAGTACTCGTGAGCTTTAGCTCACTCAGGAAAACCGTACGTACCCCACAGCCCATTCGTCCGCCTTCAGGCCGAATGATTGAGTGCTTGCCGGTTTGGGACTGCGCTGGGTGCGCGAATGATTCCCGGAGCGAGCTAAAGCTAACGACTACTTTCACTTTCCACCTCCCCGCACCCCGCCATATTCGTCGCCCCTCGTTTCCCCTGACTCATGGCCTCCAAGCGCATCGTTCTTAAATTCGGCTCCGGCATTCTCACGCGCAAAGACGCGCCTGAACCCGATCCCGTCCAACTGCGCAAACTCGTCGAGGCCGTCGCATTGCTGAAGCGCGCCGGGCACTCGGTCGTCGTCGTCAGCAGCGGGGCCGTCGCCTCCGGCCTGAAACCGCTCGATTTCCAGCAGCGTCCCACTGACGTCACCACCCTACAGGCGCTCGCCGCTGTGGGGCAGACCCATCTCATGCACGCCTATGAATCGCTCCTTCGCGATCACGGCCTGCACGTCGCCCAGCTGCTCGTCACCCACGAAGACTTCGAAAATGCCGACCGCTCCCCCCGCGTCAAAGCCGTGCTCGACCGCCTCATGGAGTTCACGCAGGTCGTGCCGGTCATCAACGAAAACGACTCCGTCGCCATCGAAGAACTGCGCTACGGCGACAACGACAAGCTCTCCTCCCGCGTCGCCCGTTTCTGGGGCGCGGACGTGCTCATTCTCCTCACCAGCGCTCCCGGTCTTCTGCGCGACATGAAAAAGCCCGAGGAAGGTCCGATCCCAACCGTCGAAGATGTCGATGCGGTGATCCACCACGCCGAAGAGGAAAAATCCGCCCTCGGCACCGGTGGCATGATCTCCAAGCTGCGAGCCGTGCAGGACGCCGTCCACGGCGGTGTGGAGTGCATCATCGCCTCAGGTCGCCATGCCGAACAGATCCCGGGACTGATCGATGGTCACGGCATTTGCACGCGTTTTCCCGCCTCACGTTCGTAACCTGATTCACCATGGCCTCCTCTGACATCGCGACACTTCTCATCCACTGCCCGGACCGTCCTGGACTCGTGCATGATGTGACCGGTTTTATCTTCTCGCACCAGGGGAACATCATCGATCTTCAGCAGCACATCGACCCGGACCAGAACGCCTTTTTCATGCGCCTCGAATGGAGCCTGGAAAACTTCACGCTCGATAATGAAGAGATCGAATCACGCCTGCAGCCCATGGCTCGTCGCCATGAAATGCAGATGCGCCTGAGCTTTGCCAGCCAGCGCAAGCGCATCGCGCTGTTTGTCACCAAGGAGAACCACTGCCTCTACGACCTGCTCGCCCGTCATGAATCCGGCGACCTGCCGGTGGACATCCCGCTCATCGTCGCCAACCACGAAACACTCCGGCCTGCAGCAGAACGTTTCGGCATCCCGTTTCATCACTTTCCGATCACCAAGGACAACAAGCTGGCGCAGGAGGCCGCTCAGATTGAACTGCTGCGCCAGCACCGCATCGACACCGTCGTGCTCGCCCGCTACATGCAGATCATCAGCCCCGCGATGATCGCCGAGTTTCCGCATCGGATCCTCAATATTCACCACAGCTTCCTGCCTGCCTTTGTCGGGGCCAAGCCTTACCATCAGGCCTTCCAGCGCGGCGTGAAGATCATCGGTGCCACCAGCCACTACGTCACTGCAGATCTCGACGAAGGTCCCATCATCCATCAGGACGTCATGCGCGTCAGTCACGAAGACAGCGTCCACGACCTTGTCCGCCTCGGCCGCGATCTGGAGAAAACCGTCCTCGCCAAAGCGCTTTGGTGGCACGTCCGTGATCGAGTGCTGGTTTTCAAAAACAAGACCGTCGTCTTTGATTAAGACGCTCTGCACCGCCACAGGTCTGCGCCCGCCTACTTCTTGTTTGTCTTCGTTCCGCCCGTTTTGGAGGGCGTCGATTTTGCCGCTGCCTTGGAGTCACCGGATTTGGAAGTGTCTGACGACGGCTCGATCGGGGTAAGAATAATCGGTGCCGTGGCCGGTTGGGGCAGGGAAGGGGCCATGGCCGGCGGAGCCGCCGGCGCCGCGTTGATCGTTCCCGCTGTGCCAGGGGTGACTGCATCGTTGGTTGTGGGTGGGGCTGCCACAGCAGGAACAGCGGGTGGAGGCTCCGGTTTCTTGAACGGATCTTCCCAAGTGTGCAGCTCAAAGCCCGCACCCACGCCGCCGACTTCACCCAGCAGCGCCAGGCATTTTTCCCGCCATTTGACTAAGTCTGGCGCGCTGCGTTCCTTCTCAGCCGTGCCGGGAAAGATGAGATAGGTGACCTTGAGATCGCTCTCGGGCCGGATGTAGGGCGTGGCCTTGGGATTGATGGTTTTTGCCATTCGCAGCGAAGCCTCGCCCATCTTGAAGCTGGGGCCGTAGTCGCCGCAGATCGCAGGGTAGATTTTACCTTCGTGAATGACGGCGGCGTAGTCGCCGATCTGCGGCGTGAACTTGTTCTGATCGGCATAGCCTCTGAACAGCAGCGAGATGACGATAAAGGGGTCTTTGTCCGCGATGAGACTGCTGCGCACCTTGAAATCCGCGACCTCGAGCTTGAGTTGGTCGATCATGACCTTGAGTTCCCGGTTGCGTGACGCACTCAGCCCTTTTTTGGCATATTCATCCTGGGCCTTTTGCAGGCGGTCCTCCCATTTGGCGAGCAATGGGTTCGGATTTTTAGTCGTCTTCGCCCACGCATAGCTGGTGAAGGGCTGGTAGTAGTCGGAAAGGTAGATGTACTCGTCCAGCGTTGGCATCCGGTCGCCGTCAGACCCGTCTGCCACCACATCCATCTCGGACTGAACCAGCAGGGCACGGCGCTGCGTCGCAGGGTGCGTCAGTTCGAGGATCGTCTCGGTGTCGTAGAAGTTGTGGCGGTCGAGAATTTTACTCAGGCGTGTCAGGTCGTTCTGGACCCGGTTGGTTTTGTTCTCGTACAGTTTGTGGTAGAACCCGCTCACCTTCGCCGCCTGCAGCATGACTTCGAGTCCGGGCAGGATGGCAGGCAGGTTTTTATTGATGCGGGCAAGTTCGTCCAGGGTCTGGTTCGCCTTAGGCACACGGATGCTGAGCTGGAACTCGGCCTTGTACGCCTCGGGATCAAGGCGCTCAAGGCTCGCAAAGCCGCCTTGTTCGGTGATCAGGTTCGTTTTGACCGTGATGCCGTTGAAGAGCTTGGCCACATCGACGTCCTTGCGAGGAATGAATTCTCCAGGCAGCGGCGGCTGAACTTCACGGATGACCTCCTTGGTCACTTCTTTGACCACGGGAACCTCCCGGATCACATCGCGCAACACGTCACGCGTGACGATGCGCTCCTTCGTGGTCCGTGCGGACGTGACAATGTCCTGAATCGCTTTTTTGATCTTCCCGGCAAAAGGGGTGAATGGCAGCACAAGCGCGATGACCAGGGAAAAAAGAAACAGCAGGCGGATGAGTGACCCGAAACAGCCGCGCTTCCGACGCTGGGACTGATACGGGGCTGGGGAGTTCGTGGCTGGGGAGTTCGTGGCTGGCGTGGTAGGTTCCGAAGACATGCGCGTGCAGAAGGTTAATCTCGTTTCAGCACCAAGGCGGGTGTATCATCCTTCCTCCAGCCGGCCTTCTTTGAGAAGCAGGCGGCGGTCACCGCGCTTGGCCAGAGTTTGATCATGCGTGACGACAACGAGTGTTTTTTTGGCCTCATCGACCACCTGCATCAGCATGTCGATCACGCCGCTGCCCGTGCTCGCGTCGAGGTTCCCGGTAGGTTCGTCGGCGTAGATGATGCCGGGGTTGTTGATGAGCGCGCGGGCGATGGCCACGCGCTGCTGCTCCCCGCCGGAAAGTTCGGTGGGCAGGTGCTGAAGTCGTGCGCTGAGCCCCACCTTGTCCAGCAGTTCACGGGCCCGCATCTCTCCCTTCTTGCCGCCGATCATGGCCGGCAGCATCACATTTTCCAATGCCGTGAGCTCCGGCAGCAGGAAGTAATGCTGGAATACAAATCCCATGACCTCATTGCGCGTGCGCGCCCGCTCGGCCGCCGCCGCCTGATACAGCGAGCGCCCATGCACCAGCACATCTCCCGAAGTGGGCTGCTCCAGACCGCCGAGAACGTAGAGCAGCGTGGTTTTGCCAGCGCCCGACTGTCCGCATAAAAACACCTTTTCACCTGCGGCGACTTCAACATTCACGCCCCGCAGAACAGGCAGATCATGCCCGGCAAGGTGGTAGGTGCGATGCACATCGTGTGCGGCGAGTGGGGCTGCTTGCTGGCTCATGGATGAAAGGGTGTACGCTCCGCAGATGCCACGCGGCGTCAAGACATGATGCCCGCCAGCGTGCGTTGTCTGAGCGTCTCATACATCACGATGCCCGCTGCCGTGGCCAGGTTCAAACTCCGCGTGCCCTGCATCGGAATGCGCAGGCAGCGCTCCGCCTGGATCACCGTGGTCGGTATGCCACGCGTCTCCGGGCCGAAGACGAGGAAAATCTCATCCGCTGCTAAGTCTGCCTCCCAGTAGGTATGTTCGCCTTGGCATTCGATGAACCAGCACGCGGACCCGGCAGGAATTGCAGCCGCCAGCTCTTCCCAGCCATTCCAGACACGCACATCCACCTCCGCCCAGTAGTCCAGACCGGCGCGCTTGAGCTGCTTGTCATCAAGGCTGAAGCCAAGGGGTTTGATCAAATGCAGCCGCGCATTCGTCGCCAGGCACAGCCGCCCGATGGCACCCGTGTTGTGCGGAATCTCCGGCTGAAAGAGGACGACGTTCAGCATGGGGCCTCAGCCTTTGAAAACGAAAAGCCTCCGGCAGATGAAATTCACCAGCGTCGATGAAACGATCAGCAGCAACTGCGCAGTCAAAGTGCTGATGCCATACCACTTGATCAGATACGGCCCGGCAAGCAGGCCAATGGCAAACCCGGTCGAGCTGACCACCGAAAAGTAAAAAAACTCCAGCACCCGGTGATGCCGCCCAGGGGTGAACACCCATAGAGAATTGGTCACGTAGGCAAAGATATTGCCAAAGAAAAAGGCGATGATGTTGTTGTAGATGCTGTGCACCGCACGCACCTCGTCGGTCACACCGCTGCTGACCAGGGCCGGATACATGCCCCATCTCGACAGAGCATAAAAGATGGACGTCGTGAGGGTCAGCGATCCTATCCCGCAGATGCCGTACTTGATGAACTGGATCAGCGGATGGGTGCTGCGCGCGTTCAGACGCTCCAAAATCGTACGCCAGTCGTTCTCACGAAAAAATAGAAAAGCCTCACCGATTTTTGACATCATCAGGTGAGGCTCTCCGGGGATCGTTGCTCCGCAAGCAAAGATGCGATGCGTTTAGTAGTAGTGGTAGTTGCCGTTGCGGTCGTAGTAGCCCTGCTGCTGCTGGCGTCCACGGTAGCCCTGCTGCTGGCCTTGGTAGTATTGCTGCTGGTTGCGCTGGTCACGGGAATTGCCAATGGCATTGCCGCCCAGGGCTCCAAGGCCGGCGCCGATGGCCGCGCCTTCCAATCCACGACCGCTTTGATTGCCGATGATACCGCCGACGGCAGCACCGCCGAGTGCGCCAATCACGGAGCCTGTTTGAGCATTAGGGCCGGATGCACAGGAAACCAGCGAGAGGGCGGTCAGGGTTGCGAGGAGAGTTTTTTTCATATTGAGGTCAATGGATAGGATGGATCAGACGGGATTTGTTTAATAGTAGTAGCCACGGCGACGGTCACGGGCATTGCCAATCGCGTTGCCACCCAGGGCTCCGAGTGCGCCGCCAATGGCTGCGCCTTCAAGACCGCGGCCGCTTTGAGATCCGATGATGCCACCTACGGCAGCGCCGCCGAGGCCGCCAATAACAGCGCCCTGTTGGGCTCCCGGGCCAGTGGCGCAGGATGAGAATGAGGCAGCAGTGAGGATGGAGAGGATGAGGTGTTTCATAATAGTGTGATTGTTGTGATCAAGCAGACTCCTTTGTCGTTAAATAGGCTCTAATTGTTCATAAAGAAAAGCGAAATCCTGCAACTAAAGGTCATATTGGCACCTATAATACGCAGCCCGCCTGATCGCCGGCCTGCTCCGGCTTTCTTTATTTGACGTACATTCTGCCAGCGATTACAAACCTGTTCCCCCTCTCCAACTTTTCTATGCACGTGCGTCTCTTTCTTCGTTGCCTGTTTGCCGTTTCCCTTCTCAGCCTCACCGCTTTGCCGGTTCAGGCTGAGCAGCTGCCGCTTGATCACCCTTGCGCCGCTCTGGTGAAAAAGTATCTCACTGCCGTCGTCCAGCAGGACTGGAAAACCGCATCCCAGATGCTGGTTCCATCTTCCTTGGAGCGGCGTCAGCGTGAAACGGTCAACATCATCAAGTCCGCTCCCACCATGTCTGACGAGGAGAACATGCTCTCCGGTTACAATGTGAAAGGCGTCAGCGAACTGGAAAAAATGACCCCCCAGGAATTCTATCAGATCGATCGCGAAGCCTGGCATAAAAAACTCAAGCTCACCCCTGAAGCCACGAAGCGGAAACAGGAGACCCTCAAGGTCACCGTGCTCGGCCTCGTCCAGGAAAAGGACAAAGGCTACGTGCACGCCACCGTCCGCACCTCCCAGGAAACGCTGACCGACAAAATCGAAGAACTCTTCCTCATCTCCTTCATCACTGATCCTGCCAATCCAAAAAACTGGCTCATTTCTCCTGAGATGAAGGACCGCCCCGTCATCACCCCGCTGGATGGCTCGGCCCCGAAGGAAGACAAATAATTTTCACAGCAGCGTCCGCAGCTCGGCAAGCCTCACTTTGCCAAGTTCGCTGCGGGGGATGGCAGGAAGAATGCGCATCTCTTGAATCTGCTCAAAAGGCCTCAACGATTCGTTGAGGCCTTTTTGCATCCTGGCGGCTTCACTGCCATTCATGCCGCTCACGGCCAGCACCAGGCTGCTTCCCTTGCGGGGATCAGGGACATCGCAAACGGCGGCGTCAGCGGCAGTCAGGCCATGCCTGAGACGCAGCGCCTCGATGCGGTCCTGGATCGGGCCCAAGGCCACGAGCTCCCCCAGGATCTTCACGATCCCCGCCTCGCGCCCAATGAACCGCAGGCGGCTTCTGCCGTCTGCTTCGCTGATCTCCACCCGGTCGCGTGTGCGCAGGCCCTCCGCCGGCATCGGCTCCCAGCGCCAGCAGCCTTCCTCGCAGACCGCATAGCCCTGGGCCAGCGCGGGGCCGCTCACGCTCAGCACACCCTCGTCATCCGTGCGCACTTGCCAGATCGGCAGCACCTTCAGCGCAGCATCCGGATGTGGCTGCGCCGCCACGGTGGAGCCGGTCTCCGTCATCGCATACGTGCAGTGCACCTGCCAGCCCAGGGCCAGTGCTGCGGCCTCCAGTTCAGCATTCAAAGCACCGCCCCCCACCAGCACCGCGCGCATGGAGGCTGGTGCCCTCAGTTGCGCTGCCACAAGGTCAAAGATCTGCGTGGGTACCAGCGAGGCCAGCGTTGCGCCCACATTTTCACACGTCTGCACAAACGCTGCTGCATTCCATTTCCCCTCCAGCCGCGTGATCGCGCTGCCGCTGAGATGCGCACGTGCCAGGACGCCGAAGCCTCCCACATGATGAGTGGGCAGCACCAGCAGCCAGTGATCCTGTGAGGTGATGCCGAAGTGCTCATTCACCGCACGCGCGGAGATCAGCAGGGATTCCTTCGTCAGGCCCACCCATTTGCGCACGCCCTCCGTGCCGCTCGTTTGAAAGAAGCACCAATCTTTCACCTTCATCTCTCGTAGCGCCATTTCGGTCAGCCCCGCGTCTTCCGGCGCGTGCTCGGAAAGGCCCACCCACACGCTGCCGTCCGTCCAGAACCCAGGCTCGAAATTCACAACTGTCTCCATGGCAGCCCCTCCAGCACTTCACCAAATCCCAGCCCGCCTCCGCTGGGGTCCGCCGTGAGATACCCGCCGTGGGAGCTCACACGTTCAAAAAACGCGTCCTTCTCAAACAAGTGCTCCGTGCACAGCCCGCAGAAATCCAGTGCATGCCCCTCGGACAGCGCCACCGCCGCCTCATACGCCGCAAACATCTGCCCCAGCGCATGATCCATCGCCGAAGTAAGCACCAGCGGGTGCTCCTGGTGCCGCTGTGCCACCAGCCGCCAGTCGCGCCGCGCCGGTTTCACCACCACCGCATCAAAGCCCTGAGTGCCGTCCTTCCAGCCCTTGTCCAGTGCCAGCTTGATGCCCCACCTTTGCCGTACAGCCTCCCACGCCGCCGCATCATAAGGGAAGGGGTCCTCCACAAAGTCCAGCGCACGATACACGCGCAGCGGCATGAACTCGATGAACTTGCCAAACGTCAGCCGGTCCAGCACGCCGTTAAAATCCACACGCAGCCGCACGCCCTGCTCTTCAAACCGCTTTGCGCAGCCTTCCAAAAAGCGGGTGGTTTCGCCATAGTTCGCAAACCCCTTCGCCTTGATGGCCGCCCAGCCTTCCGTCACCACGCGCTCCATCTGCGCCTCCGTGTCCGTCGCAAAGCTCCAGGAGTAATGACTCCGCGGAATCTCCAGCCGCTCAAACAAGCTCACGCCCGAACGGCGCGCCGCGCCGTCGATCTCCGCACAACGCAGCGCCATGGCCGTCACGGGCGTTGTGACACCCTGGCGGAGCAGGCTTAGCTGCTCCTCCACCGGCGCATCGCCAAACTCCGGCCACGGATGCACGCAGCCGTAGCCGCCATCCACGCAGATCAGCGCCCCTGCAAACACCCGTCGCATCGACACCGCATTCAGCGCCACCCCACTGCGCAGGAGGTATTCGTGGACGTAAATGGAAGACATGGGGAGGGCAGGGTGGTTCGCTTCGGGGACAGGTCCTGTATGACTATACGACCTGAAGGGCCTGTTCCAGAACAGCCTTTCTCACCGCATCACATCCGCACTTTTCACAATCCCCCAGCACATCAGTCCCGCAAACATCAGCAGCTGTCCCCCGCTCATTGCCAGCAGGCGGTTGTGCCCCCGGCTGGGTGGCTCGGCGACCACCCGCCACGCCACAAAAAGCCCCAGAGGCAGCGTGATCAGCGGCAGCGTGAACGCACGCGGCCAGCCCTGCTGAAACCAGTATATCCCCGCCGCGTGCGCCGCGACAATGAGCAAAACTATCTCCACCCGCGCAAACCCCACGCCCAGCCGCACCGCCAGCGTCTTTTTGCCGCTCTGCCGGTCCTCAACCACATCCCGCAGGTTGTTGATGGCAATCAGGACCGTGCTCAGGCAGCCGATCTGAAACCCCGCCACCACCGCCGCCTCATACCACTCCCCGGTTTGTACAAAGGCCGTGCCCGTGACCGCCACAAAACCGAAGAACAAGATCACAAACAGTTCGCCCAGCCCGCGATACGCCAGCGGCATCGGCCCGCCCGTGTAGCCAAAGCAGAAATACAGCGATGGAATGCCGATGAAAAGAATCGGCAGCCCTCGCGCCTCAAACAGCGGCACTGCCAGCAGTGTCGCAACTACCAGCATCAGCCACGCCGCAAACTTAACGGTTCCCGGTGAAGCGGCACCACTGGCCGTGATGCGCCTGGGCCCGATGCGCGCCTCAGTATCCGCCCCTTTGATCGAATCCAGCGCATCATTGAAAAAATTCGTCGCGATCTGCAGCGCCCCGCAGCTCCCCAGCGTGCAGAAGGCCAGCCACCAGTCAAACGTCCCCGAAATCTTCGCTGCCAAAGAGCAGCCCACCACCACAGGCGCAACCGCCGCCCCCAGGGTTTTCGGGCGTGCGGCGGCGATCCAGTCGAAGAGATGAGGCATGGGGAAGGGGGATGGAAAAAGTACTCCAGAGCTTTAGCTCGTTCTGGAATCGCGAGCCAATGCGTAACCGAGCAACGAATGCAGAACCGAGCAAAGCCAATCAATGACGAATGACCACGCTTCCGCAAATCACTTCATCACTCGGACATCGGAACAACAACCGCCCACCCCGAGGTACCGGGGTCTCCCGACCCCGCGCCGCTCAGGCAGTGGATTCTGCTTCACGACAGAGCAATCTGACTCCCAGCCCTCCAGAGAAGGGCGGGAGCCCCCGCCTCCTCGCCATCACTTCGGCATCTCCACCTGCCCGTTCGACATCAGGTAGGAGATCAGATTCTTCACATTCTCATCTCCCAGCGCGGAGAGCAGCCCTTCGGGCATCAGAGACATGGGCAGTTGCTCCTGCTTCACGATCTGCGTGCGTTCAATGGTGATCCGCTCGGCCGGCGTCTGCACGGTCAGGGTGCGCTCGGTCTGCTCCGGAATCACGCCGGTGATGGTGCGCCCGTCCTTGAGATTGAGCACGCTCACGCGGAAATCCGCGGGCACCACGGCGCTCGGGTCCAGGATGTTTTCAAGCAGGTACTTCAGGTTGTGGCGATCGCTGCCCGTCAGCTCGGGGCCGATGGCGCCGCCCTGGCCATACATCTTGTGGCAGGCGCTGCACACGGCGGTGAAGATCATGCGGCCTTTGGCGGGGTCAGCTTTGGCCAGCGTGTCCTTGGTCAGGTAGCCCTCCCATTTCGCAAACTCGGCCTTCTTGGCTTCCGGCGTGTCCCGAATCTCACCCCAGGCTTCAGTGAGCAGCTTGTTCAGCGATTCATCACCCAGGCTGCGGATCTGCCGTGCCTGGAAAGGGGAGATGGCCGTCGTCGGCACCTTCTTCGCCTTCACCGCTTCCAGCAGCGCCTTCGCGTAACTCGGGCGTGAGGTCAGCGTGGCCACCGTTGCAGCCTGCTGCTCCTCGCTGCGGCCGGGCCACGGATTCAGCATCGCCTTCGGAATGTTCGGATCATCATAGGCAGCCAGAGCGTTGCGGGCCACGGTGCCCAGCACCTTGTCATTGATAAGCCCACGAATCACCGGCAGCAGCTCCGGCTTGGCGGTGCGTGTCACACTCTTAAAGGCGTTCAGCCGCGCATTCGCATCGCCCTCGACATTCTTCACAATCACGATCAGCTCGTCCGAGGCACGACCGCTGCCAAAGACGATCGAGAGATCACGCGTCAATTTAATGGTCCGCTCACTGCCGTCGCCGATAAGTGCACGCTCAAGTTCGCTGTCCCAGTGTTTGGGCTTCTTGGCGCTGCTGAAGCCCTCAAGACCTGCGGCAAGCCCTTCCAGAATATCGGTGAGCAAGTTGTCACTTTTTGCCGTCAGCATCATCGCCACCAGTGCATCCACGGCTTCCGGCTTCGCCTCGATCATCTCCGCGATCCTCCGTGCCACCAAGCGGCGGACCGTCGGGATCTTTGCCTCTTTGATCAGCTCCACGCCCCTCATCGGATCCGCCGCCACGGCAGGCTCGATGCCATACCAGATCATGAGCGGCTGCTGCCGGTCGTTGGCGTCTTCTTCGTGTTTCGCCAGCGCCGTGGCGATGGGCCAGCGAGACTCGAGGGGAAGACGTTGGAGCGCAGAGGCAAGATGGAGACGGACGAGGCCGGATGGCTCAGAGAGGACCACATCCCGAAATGTGTCTGCGTCAGCAGGTTTGAAGGTGGAAGGTTTTTCCATCATGGTGACAAACCCATTGGGAAGCCAAAGAGCACGAAGCGCGTCAACGTCCGCTGACTTTGCGGTGGAAAAGAATGTGCGAAGCTGCTGGTCGCCGGCCATTTGTCCCAGAGCGTCCGCAAGCTGGGCGGATCGTATGGCATTGCCCTGACCATCAAAGTTATTGATCAGCATAGGGATGAACTTGGCGGCCTCTTGGTTCGACAAGTAGGTGCCTGTGTGGGCGACGAGCTTTTGATGAAACCTCTCGGTCAATACCTGTGCTGCGGTGCGGCTCCACCAGATGTTCGTTGAGCGGATGGCCTTTAGGAGTTCATGATCCTTCATCGCCGCAACATTGATCGGCTCCGCCTTCTTCGACTCCCCGTACACGATCTTGTAAATCCGCCCGCTCGTCCGGTGCACGCCGTCGTTGTCGTGGCACTCTCCGCTGTCGCTCCAGTCGGACACGATCACGTTGCCATCGGGGCAGGTGAGCAGGTCGATTCCACGGAACCATTTGTCCTTCGCCTGCATGAAGTCAGGCGCATGCTTGCCCACGTAGCCGCAGCCCTCGCGCTCCAGCCGGTCCATGTTGATGCGGTTGCCGTGCAGGTTGCAGGTGAGCATGGCACCCTCGTATTCCTTCGGCCAGAGACCGCCCTGATAGATGAGCATCCCCACATGCGCGTGCCCGCCGCCCAGTTCCGAGGTCTTCGGGCTGGCGCCGCTTTTTCGTATGTCGCTCCAGCTTTCCGCACCGTTGTCCCAGTGAAAATGGTCCGCCGTCTGTTCGATCACCTCATACACATGAGGGTTCAAATGCGTGCCAAACATGCGGCGGTAGTAGGCGCCAGGGATCGCGTGCCAGAGATGGCCGATGACGGTGTTGATGAAAAAAAGCTCGCCATCCGCGTTCCAGTCATGTCCCCAGGAGTTCGTCCCGCCGTGGCAGACCACCTCCAGCGTCTTCAACGTCGGGTGATAGCGCCAGATCGCGCAGTTCATCTTCACCCGCTTGTCCGCAGGCGTGCCCGGTGCGCCGACGCTTGAGGTGTCCGTAATGCCGTGGCGGCCATACAGCCAGCCGTCCGGCCCCCAGCGCAGACCGTTCACGATGTTGTGGCCGATGGTCTTCACGTTGAAGCCGTCCAGCAGCACCTCCGGCTCGCCATCGGGGATGTCATCGCCGTTTTTATCGGCGATGAAGCTCAGCGTGCCGTTGTGCAGCACCCACACGCCGCCGTAGCCGATCTCCACGCTGGTGAGGTACGCTCCATTTTCCCAGAACACCTTCCTCCCGTCGTGCTTGCCGTCGCCGTCCTTGTCTTCCAGAATGATGATGCGGTCCCGCAGTTTCGTGTCCCAGCGCATGGGATTTTCGGCATAGGTGTAGTTTTCCGCCACCCACAGCCGGCCTTTCTTGTCCCAGCTCATCGCGATCGGCTGCTGCACATCCGGCTCGGCGGCGAACACCACGCATTTAAAGCCCTTCGGCAGTTCCATTGTTCGCGCCACCTCTTCCGCCGGCATCGGGTCACCCTTTTCAGTGTTGAACGGCTTCGGGAACTCATCCGCCAAGGCGGCAAGAGTTGAAAAGGACAAGAATGACAGAAAGGCGGCGTGACGTATGCTCATAAACGAAAGTGGACCTTTCCAAACGCCCGGTTCGTACGCAATCTTCAAATCATCCCATGAAACACACCCTCTTTTCCCTTGTCGTGTTTTCCATGGTTTTTGGGGGAACTCTCATCGCTGCCCCCAAGGGAGCCGCCAAACCCAAAAGCCCCGCAGCCCACACCGTCACCTCCCTGGCTGCAAGCATCCGCCCGTCGCTGGTCAAAATCACCCAGATCGGCCGCGAAGGCACCGACGGCATCGGTTCCGGCTTCATCGTGAGCGAGGACGGCCTGATCGCCACCAATCTGCACGTCATCGGCGAGGCCCGCCGTCTGCAGATCGAGATGCACGATGGCAAAACCCACGACGTGTCCGTTGTCCAGGCCAGTGACAGCCATCACGACCTCGCCTTGCTTAAAATCGACGCCAAAGGTCTCAAACCTTTGCCTCTGGGAGATTCCAGCAAAGTCAGCCAGGGCGAACCCATCGTTGCCATGGGCGCACCGGAAGGTCTGGGTTTCAGCATCGTGCAGGGCGTGCTCTCTGCCACACGCGATGTGGATGGCCTGGAGATGCTGCAAGTCGCCGTGCCCATTGAGAAAGGCAACAGCGGCGGCCCATTGCTCGACATGCAGGGAAACGTGCTGGGTCTGCTCACCCTGAAGTCCCTCAAAACGGACAACCTCGGCTTCGCCATGCCGGTGAACGACCTCAAAAAACTCATCGAAAAGCCGAATCCCGTGCCCATGTCCCGCTGGATGACCATCGGTGCCCTCAATCCCAAACAGTGGCAGACCCGTCTCGGGGCGCAGTGGACCCAGCATGCCGGCGTTATCCGTTCCGAATTGATCGGTGCCGGCTTTGGCGGCCGTGCGCTCTGCCTTTCGACGCAAAAAGTGCCCGACGGCACTTTTGAGGTCGCCGTGACAGTGCGCCTTGATGATGAATCCGGGGCCGCCGGCCTCACTTTCTGCTCAGATGGCGCGGACAAGCACTACGGCTTCTACGCCTCAGGCGGCAAACTGCGCCTCACCCGCTTTGACGGCCCTGATGTCTACTCCTGGACCATCCTCGCCGATGTCCCGAGCGATGCCTACAAAGCCGGTGAATGGAACACCCTCCGTGTCCGGGTGGAGCCGGAGCGCATCGTCTGCTTTGTGAATGGGAAACAAGCCATCGAAAGCGACGACACCGGCCTGCGTGGCGGTGCTGCCGGTTTGTGCAAATTCAGGACGACGGTGGCGCAGTTTCGCAATTTTCGCGTCGGTGCCGATCTCGCTGACAAGCCGCTGCAGCCCGAGCTTGCCTCCCGGCTCCGCTCCAAGGTGGAGGAATACGTTGCCGATTCAGCCACCGCGGACAAAACCCTCGATAGCCTGCTGGAAAACCCCGCTGCCGCCCGTCGCGTGCTGGTGGACCAGCGGCGCAGGTTGGAGGAGGAGGCTGCAAAGCTGCGCGAACTCGAGCACGAACTGCACCGGCGCGCGGTGACCAAGGAAATCCTCGCCGAGCTCGCCAAGCCTGAGCCGGAGATCAATCTGCTCCGCTGCGCCCTGCTGCTGGCGCGGCATGACAATCCGGAGATCGACATCTCCACCTACCTCAACAGCTTCAAGGCCATGGTTTTAGATCTCAAGGACGATCCTGAAATCAGCAAGGGCACCATTCCGGCCGTAAAACGCCTCAACCGCTACCTTTTTGAGGAAAACGGCTTTCACGGCAGCCGTGGCGACTACGGCAGCCGCTCCAACAGCTACCTCAATGAGGTCATTGATGATCGCGAAGGTCTGCCCATCACACTGAGCCTGCTCTATGTCGAGCTTGCTTCCGCGCTCGGCGTGCAGGGAGTGTTTGGCGTTCCGCTCCCCGGCAAATTCATGGTTGGTTATCGCGAGGGGCCTGAAGGCGAACTCCAGCTCGTCGATGTCTTTGAACACGGCAAACTGGTCACGGTCGAGCAGGCGGCGCTTGATCTCACCGATGACGGCCATTTCCCGGAAGGAGCACTCGCCCCCACCACAAAACAGGCCATTCTGCTGCGCATGCTTCGCAATCTGATGAGCAGCGTCTTCGATGACAGCCGCTCTCTGCGCGAGTCGCTCCCTTATTTGAACCTCGTCCTCGCCATTGATCCCCAGTCCGCTGCCGAACGCCTCACCCGTGCGCAGATGCGTCAGCGTCTGGGAGAAAAGACAGGGGCCCGTGAAGACGTGACCTGGCTGATCAACAACTTCCCCGAAGACGGCCCCCCCGAGCTGATGCAACAGCTCGACCGCTGGTTGCAGTCCTTGCGAGACTAAGTACGACAGACACTCCTGTCTGTCGATTCAGCGTTGTGCCACATCTGCAGCGTGCGAATTACTTTGCTCGCTGGCGCAGCAGACTGAAGCCTTGGACGGGCTGGTCTGGAATTGGTGAGTGCCAGATGAATTGTGGTGTCGCTGACCGACAGACAGGAGTGTCTGTCGTACTCCAATATTCACCCCTTAAACCCCGCCAGCCGCACACCAAACAGCCACCGAAACGGCGGCTTCAGGGCGAGCGCCTTGCGCACTCCATGCGGCAGCAGATCCAGCAGCTTTTCGCAAATCACCGCAGGCCAGGTGGGCAGCAGCATGAATTTGCCATGCCCGCCAAAGATGATGCGTGTTTTGGCGAAACCCACCTGCCGGAACAGCTCGGACAAATCCCCCACGGTGTATTCCTTGAGGTGAAACCCCTTCGCTTCACGATCAATGATGCAGCTGATGTCATGTGGTCCGGTGAGGCGGCTGGGGGTGATGCAAAGATAGACCCCGCCCGGCGCCAGCGCGGTATAAAGGTGGCGCAACTGCTCCACGGCATCGTCTGGATGCAGGTGCTCCATCAACTGGTTGCTGTACGCCACGTTCACGCTGCCCGGTTCCACGGGAATGGTGCTGCCGTCAGACAGCACAAGCCGCAGGTTCTCAGGAAGGGTGCGTTTGCGGGTGATTTCATCGGACACGTCCACGGCCAGCACCTGGGCCACTTGGGCCGCCACCGTTTTGGCCAGCTCACAATCTCCCGGCCCAACCTCAAGAAACACGGTTTTTGGCGTCAGAAAGGGCGTCAGGATCTCCATCTTCTCCGCCACATCGGCAGCCAGGCGCTCGGGGGAGGACTTGTTCGTGTGCTGAGGGTGGTCCGGCACTCGTTTGAAGAGTTCGTCATAGACTTCGGAATACAGCGTGCGTCGCTGCTCCTTGGTCGCATTTCGCAGCCGGTCGGCGAGCTCGCGCTCCACCTCGTAGTGCTGGCGGAGTTGTTCCGGGGTGCGGGAATCGGTGACGGTGACGGGCATGTGTGCCTAAAAGCTAAGCGTCAGATCCGTTTCAGGCAAGGACTCGCACTTCCTTGCTCATTGCGGAAGGCGAATTAGCATGGGGGCGATGCTGAAACACCTTCTTCTGCTCTGCTTCTTCACGGTGGCAGCCCGCGCCCAGGATCTGGGCCCCGCCAAAGACGATCCCTCCGTGCCCAAGGATCGCGACACCATCCTGCGCATTCAGATCTTCCTCGACAAAAACCTCTTTGGCCCCGGCAAGCTGGACGGTGCCGTCGGCGAGTTCACCTACAAGGCCGTGGTGAACTACAATTATGCCCATGGTCATAAAGATCTGTATAACTGGGCGCGAATCCAGGCGGCAGCGGAGGCCGAGGTTCCCATCATCTTCGCTGCATTCAAGATTCAGCCTATCCTGACCCGGTATGTGACCGCCGACCTGCCCGAAGACTACGAGAAGGCGTCGGTTTATCCTTTCATGGCATATCGAAGCATGCTGGAGCTGATTGCAGAACGGTTTCACACCGATGAGACCTTCCTGGCCGCCATCAATCCCAAAAAGAACCTGGCCACCCTCAAGCCCGGAGACATCCTCGTGGTGCCCAACGTCAAATCTTTCCGCATCGAGGACATCAAGCCCATGCAGGGCTTCAAAACGGATGCGACCCTCAGCAGTCACACCATCGTGGTGGACACCACCGAGCGCATGGCGGCGGTTTACAGTGACAAGGAGATGATGCTGGCCGCGTTTCCGATCACGCCCGGCAAGCCGCAGTTCATCCCCGTTGGCACCTGGAAAGTGGTGACCATGATGGCCACACCTACTTTTCGCTACGACAAGCAGTTTCTCGAGGAAGGCGTGCGCGGGGAGGAAGCCTTTCAGATTCCGCCCGGGCCGAACAGCCCCATCGGCGTCATTTGGTGCGGCCTGAGCAAATCTGGCATTGGGCTGCATGGAACGGCAATGCCGCGCACCATTGGCCGCACGCGCAGCGCTGGCTGTGTCCGCTTTGCCAACTGGGACGCCATTCGGCTTCCGCAACTCATCCGGCCAGGAACGCGCGTCATCGTGCGTTAATCTTCCACCATGCGCATCCTCATTGCCGGTCTCTTCCACGAGACGCACACCTTCCTCGACGGCCTCACCCCGCTTTCTGATTTCCAAATCCGGCGCGGAGAGGAACTCTGGGCCTTCAAAGGCGACTCATCACCCCTCGGCGGGGTCCTGGAACTTGCGGACGAATTTGGCTGGGAGATGATTCCCGCCGCCGACTACCGCGCGCAGCCTTCCGCCATGGTGGCTGATGAAGTCATTGAGCAGTTCTGGAACGACCTCGCCCCCTATGCCGCCAAGGCCGGCTACGACGCCATCTACCTGGTGCTGCATGGTGCCATGGTTTCGCAAACCATCCTGGATGTCGAAGGCGAGATCCTTCACCGGCTGCGGACCCTCACCGCCGTGCCCATCTTTGGGGTCTTCGATCTGCACGCCAATTTCTCCCCGCAGATGGCCGCGCTGGCCGACTGTTTGGTAGGTTATCGCGAGAATCCGCACACGGACGCACGCGAGGCCGGACTGATCGCAGCGCGTTTGCTGAACCGCTGCCTCACCACCGGCCAGCGACCCCATATGCAGCTCCTGCAGCCCGGAATCATCTGGCCGCCGACCGGCACCGGCACTGCGAATGATCCCATGCTGACGCTGGAAACGATGGCACGGCAGTTTGAAAGCGAGAACCCTTCGCTCTGGGCGATGAGCATCGTCGCAGGTTTCAGCTTTGCCGACACCCCAGACACGGGAGTCAGCTTTGTCGCCTGCACCACGGCGGATGCCATGCAAGAGTTGGAAGAGCTTGGAAAGCGTGCGCATGAACTCAGCCACCTCGGCCAGATCACCGATCCGCCAGCGGATGAAGTTCTCGAAAAGCTCAAGCCGCTGCCTGCGGGGCTGACCGTTCTGGTGGAGCCTTCTGATAACATCGGCGGCGGTGCCCCTGGAGACTGCACTGGCTTGCTGCGTGCACTGATTCGCCACGGCATTCCAAATGCTGCCATCTGCATCAGCGATCCGCAGTCCGTCAGCGAGCTCGAAGCGGGTGCGCGCAAGATCCAACTCGGTGGGAAAGGCAGCCGTCTGGATGAAGGCCCGCTTGAACTCGAAGTCGAACTTGTCGCCTTGAACGACGGGCGATTTGAACTGGAGGACAAAAACAGCCATCTGGCCAGCATGTGCGGGGATGTGTTCGACATGGGGCGCTGCGCGGTGGTCCGGCATGAGGGGCTTACCATCCTCATTACCAGTGTGAAGACACCGCCCTTCGATCTCGGCCAGTGGCACAGCCAAGGCATTGCGGTGGAAAATCTCTCGGTGGTCGCCGTCAAAGCTGCGGTGGCTCATCGCCGTGCCTATGACAAGATTGCGGCCCGCATGCTGTGGGTGGATACGCCGGGACCTTGCAGCAGCAATTTGCAGACGCTGCCGTACCGGCATCTGCGGCACGGTCGGTAGATTTACCCCAAGAGGCGGCTCAGTGCAGCGTCATGCGGTGTGATTCCACGCCGCCATGAACTCCAACGATCCCAAGCAACCGTCTGCGTATCACGTGCCACCCGGCTGGGAGAGGTTTCAACCGCCGCTTGTGGCTGAACCCGTGGTGCAGGCTGTCTTGGTGGAGGACAGGCCGCCGGCACCGGCACGCATTCAACCGCGTGCCCCGGCATGGCTGCGCTTCTGGAGGCAAATGGGGGGAGGTTCGCTCGTGCTTAGCATTGCGGTGCATGTTGGGCTGCTGCTTGTGGCAGGAATGATCATCGTCGGGACGCAGATGGCGAAGCCGGCGAATGATTTTATCCCGGCAGGTCAAACGCAGGCGAGTGTCGAGGCTTCGCAGGAGCTGGCATACAAGGTCAGCATGAAGCAGATGAATGCGATGGCGCACAAGACGCCGCAGACGCGCATTGGGGTGGAAGGGTTTGAGGGAGTGGTGCTGCCTGAGGCCGGGGTGGTGGAGCTTCCGGAGGCAGGGCATGGAATTGTCAGGCTGATGAGTGCATCCATTGGCAGCATGTCCCCGCCGGGGATGGAAGGCTCCGCCCCACCGACCATGCTGGCGAATTTGCCGAACATGTTTGGCGGAAGGTGCTCGATGCAGAGCAGGCTTGAGAAACTGAGGGAAAATGGAGGCACGGCAGAGTGCGAAATGGCAGTTTCGCGCTCATTGGCGTGGTTGAAGGGGCAGCAGAACAAGGATGGTTCGTGGGGGAGCAGGAACAAGGCGGCGATGACGGGGCTGGCGCTGCTTTGTTATCTGGGACGCTGCGAGACGCCAGAATCTGCGTTCTATGGCGACAACGTGCGCGATGGAATGCTCTATCTGGTGGAGCTGGCGCGGAAGAATCCGCATGGGATTTTAGCGGAGAATGTTGTGTCGAATTCCGCAACTTATGAGCATGGAATCGCGACTTACGCGCTTGGCGAGATGTATTCGTTTTACCGGCTGGGGAACCGGAGCCTGCCGGGATTGCGCGAGACTTTTGAAAAGGGGGTGAAGATCATCATCGAGGAGCAGAACCGCCAGGGGTCCTGGACCTATGGGGGGAAGGATGCGGGCATGCCGACTGCTTACAACAAGGACAGCCGGGGTGAGGATTTGTCGGTGAGCGGCTGGCAGTTTCAGGCGCTGAAGGCGGCTAAGCATTCGGGGTTGAAAATTGATGGGCTGGATGGGGCGATCAAACGGTGCTGCGATTATCTGGAGTCGAAGCAGACGAAAGACGGTGGGTTTGGGAAAACAAACCGGGACGAGCATTACAACCAGTGGAGCCTCACGGGCTGTGGGGTGCTGGGGTTGCAGACTCTGGCGCACCACAAGGCGACGCCGGTGAAGAAGGGGATCCGGTTTTTGCGGGAGTTTCTGACCAGCGAACCGCTGGACTGGGAGCGCAACTGCAACCTGTATTGCTGGTATTATTACACGCAGGCTTTTTTCCAGGCGGGCGGGGATGACTGGAAGTTTTATAACGCGCAATTTCTGCCGCAGATCCTGGGTGCGCAGCAGGCGGATGGCTCCTTCAAACGGGGGCGCCCGAACTGGCCTGCGGGGGATGCGGCGGACGCGATTTACCGTCAGTGCCTGTGCACTTTGCAGCTCGAAGTTTATTTCCGTTATCTCAAGGTTGCGGATCGTGAGAAGTCGTCGGTTTTCGAACGGTGATCGGCGCGGAAAGTGTGCAGGGATTGTGTCATGTCACAAGATCGGGTGAGGCATTACCAAGGGGGGGGGAGCGACGGGGGGGAATCTGCGCTTCTGTGAGGCCAGCGAGAGCCTGATGCTCCGCAGCCCCTTATGGAAGTTTTCGCAGTCACCATCTTCGTCAGCCTGATGTTCGCCGTCTTGTTTGCGGCCCTGTATCTGGCCGAGCGGGGACAGAGGCGGCGGGGCAGCATCGAGCAAGATGCGCTGCTGCCACTCGACGAACCAGGGGGCGCTCGCGTGAGCGTGCCTGCAACCCATTCCAAGCATTCCCTTTCCCATGACTAGCACCGCAGCCTCCAAAGTACCCATTGAATTCAACGACAAAGTCGTGCGCCAGTTTATGCTGGCCTCGATCATCTTCGGCGTCGTTGCCATGCTTGCCGGCGTTTTCATCGCCAGCCAGCTTAACTTCCACCAGCTCAACCTCGCGGAATGGCTGACCTTCGGCCGTCTGCGCCCGCTGCACACGAATGCAGCGATCTTCGCGTTTGTGGGGAACATGATGTTCGCAGGCATCTACTATTCCACGCAGCGTCTGTGCAAGTGCCGCATGGGCAATGACACGCTGAGCGCGATCCACTTCTGGGGGTGGCAGCTCATCATCGTGGCGGCGGCGATCACGCTGCCGCTGGGCCTTTCACGCGGCAAGGAATACGCCGAGCTGATCTGGCCGATCAACGTGGCGGTGGCTGTGATCTGGGTGGTGTTTGCGGTGAACTTTTTCCTGACGCTGCACAAGCGCAATGAACCGAGCCTCTATGTGGCGCTGTGGTTCTACATCGCGACGATTGTGACGGTGGCGATGCTCTACATCGTCAACCATCTCTCGATTCCCACGAGCTGGACACACAGCTACGGCATTTTTGGTGGAGTGCAGGACGGCCTGGTGCAGTGGTGGTACGGGCACAACGCCGTGGCCTTCTTCCTGACGACGCCGATCCTCGGCATCATGTATTACTTCCTGCCGAAGGCGGCGGAACGTCCGGTGTACTCCTACCGTCTTTCGATCGTTCACTTCTGGTCGCTGGTGTTCCTCTACATCTGGGCAGGCCCGCATCACCTGCTGAACACGGCGCTGCCGAAGTGGCTGCAGATGCTGGGGATGTTCTTCAGCCTGATGCTGTGGGCACCGAGCTGGGGCGGGATGCTCAACGGCCTGCTGACGCTGCGTGGCGCCTGGGACAAGCTGCGCACAGATCCGGTGATCAAGTTCTTCATCGCTGGTGTGACGTTTTACGGCATGTCCACCTTTGAAGGGCCGCTGCTTTCGATTCGTGCGGTGAATTCTCTCTCCCATTACTCAGACTGGACCATCGGCCACGTGCACAGCGGGGCTCTTGGCTGGAACGGCTTCATGGCTGCGGGCATGTTTTACTGGCTGGCACCGCGCCTGTGGGGCACCAAGCTGTATTCCATCAGCATGGCGAACTTCCACTTCTGGATCGGCACGCTGGGCATCCTGCTCTATGTGGTGGCGATGTGGATCAGCGGCGTGATGCAGGGGCTGATGCTGAACCAGGTCACCGCCGACGGGCTGGCCGTGAAGAACACCTTCCTGGACACGCTGCAGGCGATCCGCCCGCTCATGGGGCTGCGCATCATCGGGGGCGGCATGTTCCTGGTCGGCTGGATCGTGATGTGCATCAACCTGTGGAAGACCATCCGCAGCGGCAAGCCTGTGAACGAAGTGCGTGAGGTGGCGGTGCTGCAGCGCGGCGGCACCGACACGATGGGCATGAAGGAAACGTTCTTCAACGACCCCACGGCCTGCACCTTCGGAGCGATGCTGCTCATCTTTGGCTGGATCTTTCTCCCTCCGGGTGCTGACGTAGCCTCCCTGATCTGCGCAATCATCTTCGGCATCATGGCGGTGCGCCGCTTTCAGAAGACGAGCCACACCTGGGCGCTCTGGTATGAGAGCCTGCTGCACAACTACCTGCCCTTCACGGTGCTGACGTTTGTGGCCGTGGTGATCGGCGGTCTGATCCAGATCATCCCGACTGTGACGGTGAACAGCGCGAAGAACGTGGAAGACCGCGTTCAGAAGCTCTATGAGCCGCTGGAGCTGGCGGGCCGCGACATCTATGTGAGCGAAGGCTGCTACAACTGCCACTCACAGATGATCCGCACGCTGGTGCCAGATGTGATGCGCTACGGTGACTACTCCCGCCTGGGCGAGAGCATTTATGACCATCCGTTCCAATGGGGTTCCAAGCGCACGGGTCCAGACCTGGCACGTGAAGGCGGACAGCGCCCCGACTCCTGGCACTATGAGCATCTGATGGATCCGCGCTCGATGTCCCCGCAGTCCAACATGCCGCCGTATGCGCACCTTAACACGAAGCCGTTTGACCAGAAAACCCTTCCCAGAAAGATCGCCGTGCTGCGTCAGCTGGGTGTTCCATATCCGCCGATGGATGGCACGGAGATCAAGATGAAGGCTCTGGAGCAGGGCGTGAAGATCGCCACCGAGCTGAAGAAATCGAACATCGTGGTGCGGCCCGACAGCGAGATGGTGGCGGTGATCGCCTATCTGCAGAAGCTCGGCCAGTTTGAGCAGCCCGCAGTGGAGGAAGCGCTCGCGAAAAAAGGCCAGGGAGTGCCATTCCCCCTCACCCCGATCATTCCTGACAACGGCCGCCGGGCCAACGGTGCCGAGTAACCCCACGCCCCACCCAAGCAGCCATGTACAAGCGCATCATCTACGAAAACTGGCACGTCATCGTGCCCATCATCTCCTTCGCCACCACGGTGCTGGTCTTCGGCATCATGACCCTTCGCGGCATGCGGCTGCGCAAGGACAAGGCCGAGCACATGTCACGTCTGCCACTCGAATAAACTCTCCCGCCATGGACCCCAAGAAGCCATCCCCCAACAACGAGCCCCAACTGCGTGATCACATTTACGACGGCATCCAAGAGTATGACCAGAAGCTGCCGAACTGGTGGCTGTTCACCCTCTACATCGCCATTGCCTGGTTTGTGGTTCACTGGCTGTGCTACTACCAGCTTGGTCTGGGCAGCAGCGACACCGTCGTGATCGACAAGGCCATGGCCGAGATGCAAACGGCACGTGACAAGCAGATGGAAACGATCAGCGACGAGCAGCTCTGGGCGCTTTCGCGTGATCCTGCTGCGGTGGAGGCCGGCAAGGCCACCTTCATGACACCCGGCATGTGCGTGACCTGCCACGGGCCGGATCTGAGCGGGATGCTCAGCGGCGCGAAGCTGCCCGGCCTGCCGCTTAACGACCAGGAATGGAAGCATGGCGGCAAGCCGACTGAGATTTTCAAGATAGTGCGCAAAGGATCGCCTGACATCACGAAAGGCATGGCGGCCTGGGAACTGGTGCTGGGCATGAAGCGAGTGAGCGAAGTGGTGGCCTTTGTGCTGAGTCATCACAAGGAAGGCGAGCCGATCACACGCGCCGCCGATTCACCCGGCGCGGCACCCGCCGCAGCAACCACTGCTGCACCCGCCGCTGTCACACCACCGCCTGCTGCCAAATAGCCGCAAGGACTCCCATGCCACTGAACCCTCTGAACCTCGTTTCGCTCGGATCCATCAATGAAGATGGAAGCAAGAAGACACTGCACCCGGCCGATGTGTCCGGGAAGTTCACGCGGGGCCGGCGACTGGTGGCCTTGGTGCTGCTCATCACCTATGTGGCGCTGCCGTGGATTCCGGTGAACGGTTTCCCTGCGGTGTTTCTGGATGTGCTGAACCGGCGCTTTCACTTCATGGGGCTGACGCTGGCGGTGCAGGATCTCTGGGTGGGGTTCTTTCTTGTCACCGGCCTGGGGTTCTCATTGTTTTACGTCACCGCATTGTTTGGGCGCGTGTGGTGCGGGTGGACCTGCCCTTACACGGTGTTTCTGGAGCACATCTACCGCCGCATCGAGAGGCTGGTGGATGGGGATGCCGCGGCACGGCGCAAGCTGGATGCCGCGCCATGGACGGCCGGAAAGATCACGCGGAGAGTCACCAAGCACGGGCTGTACATTCTCTCCTCGCTCATCATTGCGCACATTTTCCTGAGCTACTTTGTGTCGCTGGAGAAGCTGTATGAGATGATGCACCATTCGCCGCAGGCGCATGCCATCGCGTTTGGTGTGGTGATGTTTCTCACGGCCGGGCTGTATGGAGCGTTCAGCTGGTTTCGTGAGCAGTTTTGCGTGATCATGTGTCCGTATGGGCGCATGCAGTCGGCTCTGGTGGACGACCACACGATCAATGTAGGCTACGACAAGAAGCGTGGCGAGCCACGCGGCAAGGCGGGCACAGTGGGAGCGGGAGACTGCGTGAACTGCCTGCGCTGTGTGCAGGTGTGCCCCACGGGCATCGACATCCGCAACGGGCTGCAGCTTGAGTGCATTGGCTGCGCGGCCTGCGTGGATGCCTGCAACACGATCATGACGAAACTGGGGCGGAAGCCCGGTCTGGTGCGTTACGCGTCCCTGACATCGTTCGAAGGTGGCAAGACGCGGTTTATCCGCCCGCGCACCATTCTGTATACCGGGCTGCTGTTTCTCGGCGTCGCGGTGTTTGCCTTTTCGGCGAGCCGGATCGAGCCGATGCGAGCCAATGTGCTGCGCATGCAGGGATCGCCTTATTATGTGACGAACCACATCGTGCGGAACCAGTTCTTGGTGCGCCTGATCAACAAGCGCAACGAGCCGCGCAGTTTCAGGCTTGCTTTGGAAGGAGAACTGCCCGCAGGACTGGCTGCGGCGGGTGCGGATGCGCCGATCACCATCGCCGCGCAAGGCGAGGAGCTGAAGCCGCTGATGATCACGCTGCCGGAAGCCGCCTTCAAGGCTCCGTTCAAGCTCAGCATCAGCATCACTGATACGAAGGATGGCAAAACCTACCGCACGAAGCCTTTCGAGTTTACCGGCCCTGACGCAACCCTGAAATCCAATGACTACCTCGACCCCGGACAATATCTGCAAAAGTGAAACTTTGGGCTGCATCGCGAGCCGGCCGTGGCTGTGGGTGGTGCTGGCCTTTGTGGTGCTGCTCAGTGCATGGAGCGTGCTGTTTTACATCGCGCTGAACAATCAACCGGAGATCGTGCCGCTGAAGCATCTGATACCGGCATGATGCAGATCGACACCAGCGCCGCAGCCTTTGTGGCCGGCATTGTCACGAGCGTCCACTGTGTGGGCATGTGCGGGCCGCTGTCGTGTTCGTGGGCGATTGGCCCTAAAGGAGGAGGCTTCATGCGCAGCACGGCGCTGTACCACACCGGGCGGATGATTTCGTATGGAGCCGCAGGAGCGATCGCCGGTGCGATCGGAGCGGTACCGCTGGCGTTTTTTCAGCATGGGGCGGGCATGGTACTGCCGTGGCTTTTGGTGCTGGCCTTTGCGTGTGTGGGGCTGGGGCTGGATGCCTGGCTGCCGAAGCCGCACTTTCTCTCAGCCGGACTGCGCCGGGTGCAGACGGCGGCGTTTCAAATGAAGAGCACGCTGCGTGCCGCGATTCTCGGGCTGGCGACGCCGCTGCTGCCGTGCGGACCGCTGTACATGATGCTGGCGCTGGCCTCAGCGAATGGCAGCGCGATGAAGGGTTCTGGATTTGCGGTGGCCTTTGGCCTTGGCACACTGCCGCTGCTGTTTCTGGCGCAGACGCAGCTTCATTTGATGGGGGGCAAGATGCAGCCTGCGACGATGCGGAAAGTGCAGAGGGGGCTGGCGCTGGTGACAGCGGTGATTCTGGCGTGGAGGCTGAGGGATACGCTGGATTTTGGGAGCAGTGAGGCGGCGAGCTGCTGCCATGCTATGAACTGATATATGATGCCATGAACGGGGAAATATTAATACGAGGCGTTGATCGCGGCAGGGGTGCGGCGGGACACTTTGCAGACGCTGCTGGTGAGCATGGGGAGTTGCGGAGTGCTGGGTTTGCTTCCCAGTCATTGACGCGTGGTTACCAGGGGAGCCTCGCTGAGGCTCGGCACCCCTTCGCTATGATGCGCAGTCCCTTTGGGACTGGTGTGAAGTGGAGCGGAATGGCGGATGATGGTGGCGGGATATTCAATCGATGCATTGAGCGCGGCAGGTGCGTGGCGGGACACTTTGCAGACGCTGCTGGTGAGCATGGGGAGTGGCGGAGTACTGGGTTTGCTTGCCGGATTGGCAAGGCAAGACCCAGGGAAGCACTCGCTAAAGCTCGGCATCCCTGGGCTATATTACGCAGCCCCTTCAGGGCTGGTGTGATGCGGAGCGGAGGGGCGAAAGATGGCGGTTCCTGTGTAGGAGGGGACAATGTGAAGCCAGTGACGCTGGGAGAATTTTTCATGGGCATGGAGGGAATGAGAACTGGAGGGCATCATGGCTTTTTAGAGCGCGAATCATTTATGGATGATCGTTTCTCCACGAGGCATGAAGAAAGCACGCCTGTTTTGAGTACGGTGTCTCACAGGCGATGTGGTCAAGCGGAGCGGATGAGGCTGGCGGAGTGCTGCGGACTCGGAGGTCCGCGCGCCTTGAGCGCTGGGTGCTTTACTGACGAAAATGCAATGACCTGAAATTATGAACACGAATTGCCAGCACTGCGGGACGCCGGTGCCAAGCACGCGGAGTGATGGCTTCTGCTGCGGGGGATGCCGCTCGGTACATGACCTGCTGCAGCAGCAGGGGCTGGAGCATTTTTATGATCTCAAGTCCGGACTGAACCTGCCGCCCGTGCCTGCGCAGGCCATGCGGCAGCAGGACTATGGGTGGCTGGAAACTGCCACGCTGGCTGCGGAAGGCACGCGGGTGAGCGAGGATGTGGCGGCGGAACTGAGCGTTTCTGTGCAGGGGCTTTCGTGCATGGCGTGCATCTGGCTCATTGAGCGGGTGTTTGCGAAGCTGGGCGGAACGCAGATCAATGTGGACATCTCCAGCGGTGAGCTGCGGATGGCCTGGCAGCCGGGGAAATTTCAGCCGGTGGAGTTTGCGCGTGAACTGCAGCGCTTTGGCTATCTGCTGGGCATGCAGCGCATGGACGGCGGGCAGAGCCGTGACAACGGGCTGGAGAGACGCACCGGTGTTTGCGGCGCCTTTGCGATGAATGCGATGGCGTTTTCCCTGCCTGCGTATTTTGGCATGCCGGCGGACTTTCCTTTTGCGCACTGGTTTGATCTGGTAGCGGCGGCCTCGGCGACGCTGGCTCTGCTGGTGGGGGGCAGTTATTTTGCGCAGCGTGCGTGGCATGCGCTGCGTGCGGGGGTGCTGCACATTGATACGCCTATCACGCTGGGCATTCTGGCGGCGTATGCGGGGTCGATCATCGGCTGGCTTAGCGGTGAGCCGGGGCTGAAGTACTTCGACTTTGTGGCGATGTTTATTTTCCTGATGCTGGCGGGAAGGCTGGTGCAGCAGATGGCCGTGGCTAGAAACCGTCGCAGGCTCCTTCGGGACCCCTCCATCCCTGAGGCGGAGATGCTGGAGTCGCTGCAAGCAGGTGAGTCCTTTACTGTGAAGCCGGGGCAGGCGGTGCCGGTGGCGGCCAAGCTGACGGATGCGCATGCGAGCATCAGCCTGGAGTGGATCAGCGGAGAGAGCGACTCCTGCACGCGGAGCAGCGGGCAGCTTCTGCCATCAGGGGCGCTGAATGCGGGCACGCGGGCGCTGAAAGCGGTGGCGCTGGAATCTTGGAAGGAATCGACGCTGCACAAGCTGCTAGAGGCTCGGCGTGGAGGGGACCAGCGCGACCTGCGACTGGAAAAACTGCTGCGTGGTTATCTGGTGG
>Ga0075012_10000227_pt1 | contig 61058 bp, 55 predicted proteins | sample All_14_2_FD_71474 | JGI IMG/M metagenome (GOLD analysis project Ga0075012, IMG submission 71474) | Freshwater microbial communities in response to fracking from Pennsylvania, USA - Allegheny Zone_MetaG_DW_15 | ecosystem: Environmental > Aquatic > Deep subsurface > Groundwater > Drilled... | reverse complement strand
GAAAGACCCACCCAGCCCCGACCCTGTGCCTGAAGACGGCACAGGGAAAGTAATACTGGAGTTTGCCAATAAGGTAGGCAGCAGTAATCTGTCACTCAACGACCAGTCTTATGTCAATGAGCATGGAGACACTTTTAAAGTGAGCATATTCGACTATTACATTACCAATGTAAAGTTGAATGGCTCAAAAGGTACCTATACCGAAAGTGAAAGCTACCATCTGATAAAACAGGAAGATGCCACATCGCTTTCGTTTGACCTTTCAGACGTACCCTATGATACCTATACCAGCGTAACACTTATGATAGGTGTAGACAGCCTGCGCAATGTATCCGGGGCACAATCCGGTGCGCTGGATCCTGCTCTTGGTATGTTCTGGACGTGGAGCACAGGGTATATAATGGTAAAAATGGAAGGTACTTCTCCTCAGTCAGGAGCATCCAATAAAGGACTTATATATCATGCAGCAGGATTTGCAGGTGCCAACGCTACACAGCGTACGGTAACACTTACTTTCCCCACTGCAATCACAGTATCAAAGAACGTAGAAAATCATGTGCATATAGATGCAGATGTAAATGCGATGTTCAAATCTCCCAATGTGATAGACTTTGCAAGCAAGTACACTATCAACTCTGTGGGCACCAACGCAAAAATGCTGGCTGATAATTATGCCAATATGCTCACTGTTACTTATGCCGGACTGTAATCTGAACATCAGGAATGAAAAAGATAATTATATCGGGCATATGCATACTGCTGCCCTTAGCAATATGGACAGCCGGCTGTAAGAAAGAAACAATAGACCCCGGAGCATGGGAGCCTGTGGCCCTTAATGTGCCAAAAGGGTGGCCGGAACCTGCATACACTTTTGCCAACAACGAGCTTACATGGGAGGGCTTTACGCTGGGGCGTAAGCTATTCTATGATGTGCGCTTTTCCAGAGACAGTACGGTATCCTGTGGCAGCTGCCACCAGCAGTTTGCCTCCTTTGCCCAGGCCGGCCACGACCTGAGCCACGGTGTAGATGACAGACTGGGTACACGTAACTCCCCCAGCCTGGCCAATATGGCATGGCATTCATCATTCTTCTGGGACGGTGGCGTAAACAATCTGGAAAACCAGCCAATAAATCCTATACAGAACCCTCTGGAGATGGATTTACCCATTACAGAAGCCGTAAACAGAATAGCTGATGATGCCATATATAAAGCTCACTTTAAAAGGGCATTTGGCGACGAGACTATAAACAGCCAGCGTATATTCAAAGCGATGGCACAGTTTATGGGCATAATGGTATCGGCAGACTCCCGCTATGATAAACATGAGCGGAATGAAACCGGGGGAACATATAACGCCAATGAAGAGCGTGGACTAACATTATTCAGACAGCACTGTGCGACCTGCCATAAAGAGCCATTGTTTTCTGATTTCTCTTTCCGTAATAACGGCATGGCACCCTCTATAGTAAAGACAGACAGTGGCCGTGCCCACATAACGGGGGACCTGAACGATATGTACAAATTCAAAGTACCATCGCTGCGCAACATAGCAATAACACAGCCATACATGCACGATGGCAGCGTGCGCACGCTGGAAGATGCAGTAGAGCACTACCGTACAGGAGTATATGCCACACCTACTACAGACCCACTGGTGAAAGATGGTATAAACATCACAGATGACGACAAGAAAGACATAGTGGCGTTTCTGAAAACACTTACTGACAGTACCTTTATTAATAATCCGCTATTTGCTGAACCCGCACAATAAACCGTACCATGCATATACGCACCATAACTCTGAGCACTTTTATAGCAGTATCGGCTATTGCTACAGGCTGCAAGCACGACCCTATGTATACTATTGGGGGTAAAGGCGGTAATGCAAGCATCATTGTGTATCCGACACACCATGGCGATGCCAGTAACCTTGACAGCATGGTAGTGTACATAAAATACAATGCTACAGACGCACCTGCCGATGGTGTATATGACGACTCTGCAATCTGCAGCAAGGTAAATAATCTACAGACATGTACTTTCTCAAACCTATGGAATGGTAACTACTATATTTTCGGGAAAGGATATGACTATGCCGTATTGCAAAAGGTAAGGGGGGGACTTCAGTACACCATCAAAAATCAGGCAGCCGTGACAATAAGTATGCCGGTAAGTGAGGATACACACTGATAATTGTTGAGTAAATCTATAAAAAACGCCGGGGTATACGCTCCGGCATTTTCTTTTCATTTCACCGGGAAACGACTATCTTACCGGAAAATAGCTGAACATGAAAGAAGCCGGACAGCCCGCTACCGGAAACTCAGTAAAGGGCGCACTGCCTATACTTGTAACTGTTTTTTTCTTCTGGGGATTTATAGCTGCCGGTAATGGTGTTTTCATACCATTCTGCAAGCATTACTTCCATCTGGATCAGTTTCAGTCGCAGCTTATAGACTTTGCTTTTTATCTGGCCTACTACCTGGGCGCACTGGCGCTATATGCGGTAGCATCTGTAGCACGTATAGACCTTATAGCAAAATGGGGTTATAAAAACAGCATTGTATTTGGGCTGCTATTTTCGGCAATAGGGGCTGTGGTGATGATACTGGCGGTAAATGCCAACACATTTGCCGGTATGCTGGCAGGACTGTTCGCTGTTGCACTTGGCTTTTCACTACAGCAAACCGCTGCCAACCCTTTTGCGGCGCTGCTGGGCACACCGGAAACCGGCGCTCACCGCATAACGCTGGGGGGAGGCATTAACTCATTTGGCACCGCAATAGGCCCCATAGTGGTAGCGCTGGCACTTTTTGGCACTACTGTAGCTGCCGACGAGCAGATACAATCGCTGGGACTGGATAAGGTAACCATATTGTATGCATGTGTAGGTGCCTTGTTTCTGCTGGCGGCCTCCCTGTTCTTCTTCTCCCGCAAGCTACCGGCGGGTAAATATGAGGCGGATGCTGAAAGCTCGCCCAAGGCACTGCGTACACTACTGTTCATGACGCTGTGCCTGGCGGCAGTTTTTATTCCTGTATTTAACAGCTATCGCGACCAGAGTACAGATACTGCTGTGGTAGCAGAGCTGCAGACAGAGCGCTTCCTGTGGCTGCTGGCAGGACTGGTACTTACTGTAGGCATACTGCTTGTGGCACTAAGCCGTGCCACCCGCAAACCCGAAGGATGGGGCGCTATGCAATATCCCCAACTGGTACTGGGTATGCTGGCCATATTCACATATGTAGGCGTAGAAGTAACCATACAGAGCAATCTGGGAGAGCTGCTGGGACAGGCAGCTTTTGGCGGATACTCATCATCACAGGTAGCACCATTCATATCGCTCTACTGGGGTAGTCTTATGATAGGCCGGTGGGCAGGCTCTATAAAGATATTTGAGCCCGGAGCTACCCTGCGTACCGTGCTGGTGGTATTTGTTCCTGTAGCAGCCTTTGGTGTAGTGCTGGGTGTAAATGCAGTGGCAGGTAATGATATCTCATCATTCTATGGCTACATAATATGTGTATTTATCCAGCTGATAGCCTTCTATCTCACTAAAGACAAGCCAGCTACCACCCTTATGGCTTTTGCCCTGCTGGGCATGGCAGCTATGCTGCTGGGCATATTTACTACAGGGCAGGTAGCTATATATTCATTCCTCAGCGGTGGCCTTTTCTGCTCCATTATGTGGCCTTGCATATTTGTACTGGCTATAGCCGGCCTGGGAAAATATACATCGCAGGGCTCGGCATTTCTGATAATGATGATACTGGGTGGGGCTATCATTCCTCCCATACAGGGCAAGCTGGCCGATATAGCGGCAATAGGCATCCATAAATCCTACTGGCTGCCAGCTGCGGGGTTTGTGTATCTGGCATGGTTTGGCTTTGCAGTACGCCGCATACTTCAAAAACAGGGAATAGACTATGATGCAAGCATTGACGGTGGGCATTGATGTAGGTGGTACCAATACTGCCTTTGGCATAGTAAACCGCAGAGGTGAAATAATATCAAAAGGCAGCATATCTACCCGCGCTCACGCTACGGTACAGGATTTTGTTCAGGCACTTGCGGCTGCATTACACCCTCATATGGTAGTAACCGGTACCGGAAATATAGCCGGTATAGGTGTGGGTGCACCAAATGGCAATTACTATACCGGGGAAATAGCATTTGCCCCAAACCTGCCATGGAGTGGTGTAATACCCCTGGCAAAACTGATAAGCGGAGAAACAGGGCTGCCATGCACTCTTACCAATGATGCCAATGCTGCCGCAATAGGAGAAATGACCTATGGCGCAGCACGGGGCATGAATGACTTTATAGTAGTGACACTAGGCACCGGTGTGGGTAGTGGCTTTGTAGCCAATGGCAAACTGATATACGGGCATGATGGCTTTGCCGGTGAGCTGGGGCATGTGATAGCAGTAAGAGGTGGCAGGGAGTGTGGCTGTGGCCGCAGGGGATGTCTGGAGGCTTACTGCTCTGCAACCGGCATTGTACGAACTGCAACGGAATGGCTAAGTAACAGAACGGATGAGAGTATGCTGCGCAAGGGTACACCTGATGCCCGCAGCATTCATGATGCAGCAATGAATGGTGATGCACTGGCGCTGGAACTGTTTGACTATACAGCAAGGATACTGGGAGAGACGCTGGCCGATACTGTAGCGGTAACATCTCCTGAAGCTATAATATTCTTTGGCGGGCTGGCCAATGCTGGAGAGATGCTGCTGACTCCGACGCGAAGATATATGGAAGAAAACATGCTGAACATATTTAAAAACAAGGTAAAACTGCTGCAGTCTGCCCTACCCGATGCTGATGCTGCCATACTGGGAGCCAGCGCACTGGCCTGGTAATTCATCATAGTTCATGCCATTGCATACCAACATATATTGTATCAGCGGTTTAGGTGCCGACCACCGGCTGTTTTCACAATTACAGATACCGGGCTGTCGTTTTGTAGCAGTACCATGGGTGCCGTGGCATGAGGAAGACCATATGACATCCTATGCCAAGCGTATGTTTCAGACCATACCCGAAGAAAACCCCATAGTACTGGGACTCTCTTTTGGCGGAATGCTGACAACAGAGATAGCCAAAGCATTCACGGTGCGAAAAGCCATCATTGTATCCAGTGCCAAAACACGAAATGAAGCAGGCTATAAAAACAGCTTCATTAACTGGCTTAACAGGTCTCAGCTGGTACCGGCAAACCTGTTTAACTATCCTTTCCGGTTTGAGTTATTCAGTCTGGGGGCTGAAACCCAAAAAGAGCGCAGCCTGCTGAGAAATGTGATACGTGATGGGAACCCTGCTTTTGTAAAGTCATGTGTGAATGCGCTGCTTACATGGGAAAATGACACGATACCGGCTGGTATTGTACATATTCACGGCACCAAAGACCGTGTTTTATATCCCGGCAATGTACATCCTGACCATTGGGTGCAGGGAGGCTCACACATAATGATATACAACAGAGCCGCTGAAGTAAGTGGTCTGATAGCTGCACATTTGTAATAGAACCTACCCTACCCTGCCAACTTTCTTAGAAGGGGCTCTTAAAATCACTGAGCGGGGCAAAGGAACAATCACGGGCAGAAAGAACAGGGCTTTCCGTTTGCCAGTCAAACCCAAAGCTATTCCATAAAATGCCTGTATCATGCTCCCTGCTGTACTCTGATGATACCAGATAATACGTCATAGCATCGTCTGTAAGCGCTTTGAACCCATGAGCAAAGCCCTCTGGTATAAAGTATGCTTTATGATTGTCTCTGCTGAGTTCCTGAGCATAATGCTGCCCATAAGTAGCCGAACCAGCACGGAGATCTACAATAACATCCAGTATAGCACCAACGGGACAGAAAACAATCTTGCTATGCTGGTGAGGGGGTAGCTGAAAATGCATACCTCTGATAACATTTCTGGCAGAAAATGAATAATAACTTTCTCTGAGCGTGAAGTCAATACCAGACTCCCGGAGTATCGTATTGTGAAAAGTCTTTACAAAACTACCCCTTACATCCTGTGAGAAAGGTAAGGTAATAAGGCATGCACCTTCCAGTGGCAAACGCTCTATATGCATACAGTAAGCAATACGTTATTTAAAATAGTTCTCTATCTGCCACATGCATTTCTCCTGTGCAGGAGTCTGCCGGTCGGCATACCATTCTGCTGTCCAGCGTATAGCAGTGCGTGCATCCATTACCGACTGCCAGCCCAGGTCTCTGAGTGCTTTGCTGCTGTCCAGCAGCAATAGTTTAGCCTCATGCAGCGCTTTGGCATCACCGGTAACCTCATAATTGCCCTGTCCGTAAAACTCAATGAAAAGCCGGGTAAGATCTTCTACCGTAAGCATATCATCAGGGTTAGGGCCAAAGTTATAAGCTGTGCAATACTGTGTAGGAGAAGCAGACATAGCCGCACCCAGCATCAGATATGCAGCCAAAGGCTCCAGCACATGCTGCCATGGGCGCACAGATGCCGGATTGCGCAGGCCTACGGTTTCATCAAAAGATATAGCGCGAACAATGTCGGCTACTATACGGTCATCAGAATAATCGCCACCACCTATTACATTCCCGGCTCTGGCCGAGGCCACAGACTTCAGGTGCTTATCGTATTGTGACGGATTAAAAAATGAACGCCTGTAAGACTCTATTACTATCTCTGCCGATGCCTTGCTGGCAGAGTATGGGTCATAACCGCCCAGCTTATCTTCCTCGGTAAACGGCACTCCCCTTTCCGGGTTGTCATATACCTTGTCTGTAGTAATCATGACCGCTGTCAATGGCCTTTCCACTGCCCGTATAGCATCCAGCACATGTGCAGTTCCCTGCGCATTGACCATAAATGTATATGAAGGCAACTCATACCCTCTCCTCACCAGTGGCTGCGCAGCCAGATGAAAGACAAAATCCGGCTCAAACCGTACCAGCTCTGTCTGCAGCCGCTGCTTATCGCAGATGTCGGCTATCACTGAGCTGTAACAAAGTTTATCCCCCTCTATCTGGTGATACAGGTCATTGGGCTTTTCCGGAGCCAGTGCATATCCTTTTACATTGGCACCCAGTGCGTGCAGCATCTGCAGCATCCACGACCCTTTAAATCCGGTATGTCCGGTAAGGAATACCCTCTTGCCTGCATAAGCCTGGCGCAGCTGTTCCATTCCTACCATTTTTTCCATTCTGGCTTGTTTTCCCACATTTGTTCCAGCTCTTCTTTATCGCGCAGCGTATCCATACATTTCCAGAATCCGTGATGACGGAAAGCGGCAATCTGCCCATTGGCTGCAAGGTCATTCATAGGCTGGCGCTCCCACATGATGTCGTCAGCATCATCATGCAGATAATCGGCAATGCCGGGTTCTACCACAAAGAAGCCTCCATTTATCCACGTGCCGGAATCGGCAGGTTTTTCCTCAAAGCTGGAAATGGCACCATTATCAGCCATCTTCAGCACGCCGAAACGGCTGGTGGCCTGTATGGCAGTCATTGTACATATGCGTCCGCTATTGCGGTGAAACGCCATCAGCTCATCAATATTTACGTTGCAAACGCCATCACCATAAGTAAGCATAAAAGGCTCATTACCTACATAAGGCAATACCCGCTTCAGCCTGCCTGCCGTCATGGTATCCAGTCCTGTATCAATAAGTGATATGCGGAAAGGCTCTGACGAGTTTTTATGAACTTCCAGTGAGTTATTGGAAAGATCTACGGTAATATCAGCGTTGTGCAGAAAGTAATTGGCAAAGTACTCCTTTATCATATGGCCCTTATAGCCCAGACAGATAATAAACTCTGTATGGCCGTATGCGGCATAAATTTTCATTATGTGCCACAAAATTGGTTTCCCGCCTATCTCTATCATGGGTTTAGGGCGCAGCTGAGACTCCTCAGATATTCTGGTACCCCGGCCTCCTGCAAAAATGACTACTTTCATCGGTAAGTGGATTGGCAACAAATATAACCAGTTATTGCGTAAAGCCGAGTCAGTAACATAAGCTTCAAAAGCGTGAAATGCATGTATAAACAGTAATTCAAGGGTTATGCACACATTGTTCCACAGGCTTCAAATTTATTTGGATACTAAATCTGTTTAATTAAATTTGTGACGTATTCATCACTAAAAACAGACTTTGTGGGTTACGATAACAAGAACTTTGACGACAACAGGAACGACAGCCGCAATGAAAGCCTTTACAGTAAACGTATAAAAGCAGGTAAAAGAAGAACTTATTTCTTTGATGTGCGTGCTACGCGGGGGAACGATTATTTTATCACAATTACTGAGAGCAAGAAGCGTTTTGATGATAATGGTTATGACCGTCATAAGATGTTCCTGTACAAGGAAGATTTCAATAAGTTTCTTGCCGGACTCACAGATACCATCAATTTTGTAAAGACAGATCTGATGCCTGATTTTGACTTTGACGCATTCAACCATGACCAGGAGAATGAAGAAGGCAACATGGTAGCATCTGCCGACACAGTAGCACAGGTAACTGCAGAAAGTGACAACAGTGCCAGTGTAGATGAGTGGAAGATGTAATAACTAAATATCTTTAACATAGAAAACCTTTGCAGTATCTGCTGCAAAGGTTTTTTTTGTGCCATAAACGAACAAAATGGATACCTGGAGGTACTTCATTCTGTTATTTATCGTAAATTAAAAGCTAAATCAATTCGCAGTCAATATGGCACACACTCACTCATGGCATTTTTCTACTGTTGGCGGCGTAAAGCGTGTCAATATAGAGTCGGCAGGTGATCTTACCCACCTGGCAGAACTGGACCCCAAATTATGGACAGCACTCAGCTGTCCTATAAAAGGGCTGGAAATAGATACAAAAACACTGGAACTCGTAGATACTGATAATGACGGGCAGATACATGTACCGGAGGTAATAGCCGCCGTAAACTGGATAGTGTCAGTACTAAAGGACCCTGCAGACATTATAAAACAAACATCTACATTCCGAATATCATCGATTAATACCGATACAGAACATGGCCGGCTGCTTTCAGAATCAGCGAAAGTAATACTAGGCACACTGGGAAAAAGTGAAGATGACGGTCTTACAGTAGAAGACACATCTGACACAACAAAAATATTTGCCAACACCCGATTTAACGGAGATGGTATAATCGCAGATGATGCAACCGATGATGCTGCAATCAAACAACTGATTTCAGAAATTGGCAAATGCATAGGAACGGTAAAAGACAGGAGTGGAAAAGATGGCATAGACGAAGGTATTGTTACCCGGTTCTACGAAGCCTGTACACAATATGCAACATGGCGGCAACAGCAGGAGCAGGCGGCTGATACCATTACCCCTCTGGGTGATGCTACCGGCGCTGCACATGCAGCATATACAGCCATAAAATCGAAAGTGGACGATTACTTTATCAGATGCCGTCTGGCAGCATTTGATGTACAGGCAACCAATGCACTGAATCTGCAGGTGGCCCGTGTAGAAACAATTACCGGCCGGGACCTCTCTCAGGCTATGGATGAAATAGCTCAGTATCCGCTGGCAAAAATAGAAGCAGGAAAAACACTACCGCTCACTATAGGGATAAACCCGGCATGGGAAAGTCAGATAAGTGCTTTCCGTACGCTGGTAGCAGAAAAAAAGTTTGGCACAGGACATAATGAGCTTAGCGAACAGGAATGGAATAGCCTGGCAGGCTACTTTAAGCCATATGTGGACTGGATGGCGGCAAAAGCAGGTGCGATGGTAGAGCCATTGGGTATGGACAGGGTAACAGCTATTATGGCAGAAAGTGGCAGGGAACGGATTGCAGAGCTTATTGCAGCAGATAAGGCAGTAAGTAAAGAGGCAGATAACATACTGGCCGTAAACCGATTGGTGCGCTACCATCGAGATCTGTATACACTGCTGAAAAACTTCGTAACCTTCTTTGACTTCTACTCACCGGAAGAGAAAGCGATATTTCAGGCAGGTACACTATACATAGATCAGCGCAGCTGTGACCTGTGTATAGAGGTAAACGATATGGCAAGGCAGAATGCACTATCATCCTACAGTGGTATGTACCTCATATACTGCAATTGTATCAGCAGGGCTACCGGAGATAAAATGACAATAGTTGCCGCCCTTACTAATGGAGACACTGACAATATGGTAGTGGGACGCAATGCTTTATTCTTTGACAGGAAGGGCCAGGACTGGGATGCTACAATAGTAAAGATAGTAGACAACCCTATCAGTATTCGCCAGGCATTTTTCTCCCCATATCGTAAAGCAGCCGCGCTTATAGAGTCTACCATCAACAAAATGGCCAGCTCGCAGAACGATAAAGTAATGGCTGACATGAATAGTAACATCACATCTATGCCGGCTAAGGCAGATGCACCAAAAGATGATAAAAAAGCTCCGGAGCAGCCATTTGATGTAGGCAAGTTTGTGGGCATATTTGCAGCCATAGGTCTGGCACTGGGAGCTATAGGCGGCGTGCTGGCATCATTTGTGGGTGGCTTCCTGAAGCTCACCTGGTGGAAGATGCCGATAGCTATTGTGGGGCTGCTGCTGGTAATATCAGGCCCGGCTATGATACTGGCATGGCTGAAACTGAGGAAACGTAATCTTGCCCCGCTGCTGGATGCAAATGGCTGGGCTATCAATGCCAATGTTCTTATCAACATTCAGTTTGGCAAAACGCTTACGCACCTGGCGGAGCTGCCTAATGGTGCCCGTATCAGCTTCAATGACCCATTCCGCAAAAAGAAGCAGCCTATACTGCCGGCTCTTTTTCTATTCGTAGTATTAACAGGCGTGGCAATGTATCTGCTGATAAAACACAACATCATAAACCTGCATTTGTGGTAACAAATACCAACGTATTAAATTGATACAATAAGAAAGGCGGTACAGAGACTCTGTATCGCCTTTCTGGTCTTTTATAACATAATCTTATACAGGAAAGACAGGAACTGACTTTACATTTGTTACACACACCCAACCTATGCTTGTTTTTCAGGAGTACAAAAAGAGTTACGGGAAACAGGACATTATCAGTATCGGCAATCTGGCACTGGAATCAGGTATCTACTGGCTTCGGGGAGAGAACGGTACAGGTAAGTCAACGCTGATGAAATCAATAGCCGGCCTGATCCCATTCAAGGGGAATATTACTGTTGCGGGCCTTAACATCCGGAAACAGCGGAGAGAATATACAGCAGTAGTTAACTATGCCGAAGCAGAACCACTATTACCCGGCTTCCTTACCGGCAATGACCTTATTTCTTTCTATGCCGATGCAAAAAATGCTCCTGAGGGCCAGGTAGAACATTTATGTGAGCTGCTGGGCGTAAGTAATTTTGCCGGAAACAGGATAGCAACCTATTCCAGCGGCATGGCAAAAAAACTATCGCTGGTGCTGGGCTTTATTGGTAATCCACGCCTTGTATTGCTGGATGAACCATTAATCACCCTTGATACAGCTTCGGTAGAAGTGCTGCAACGACTGATAAATGAATATGCACAGCGGGGTATCTCTTTCATCGTTTCCTCCCATCAGGATGTACATCCCGGTAGCCTGGTCATGAAACATCTCTATATCAGGAACAAAACCGTAGAGCCGGAATGAACAGGATACTGACGAGAGCCATAGTAACGCAGTTTTATAAAATAAACACAGGCTTTTTCCTGGTACTGTTTCTCATACTCTTTGGTCTGCTGAATGGTAAGGCTATGGTAGAGATGCATATGTATCTCATGCAGGAGATATCGGCCGACTATCGCTTTCTGCTGGCAGCGATGGTCATATGGCTGCTGTACAGCATTAAGTGTGTCCTGTATGTACATAAAGAGCTCAGAAACCCGGCGGGCAGCTATCTGTATGTACTACGCTCTGTAGCTGATGGCAGGCACCTGAGGCTGTGGTCCTTATGCCAGTTTCAGCTGCTACTTCCGGTTACCATCTACACATGCCTTACTGCCGCAGTGGGCTATTCTTCGGGTCATTACCTCTACCCTACGCTGTTTCTTCTGTATCAGACAGGGCTGTGTATAGGTGCTGCTTTTATATACCGCGATACAATCAATAATGTATGGCGACAGGTACTACCTGCCATGCCCGGCATCATGCGGGGAATGCGCAAGCCACCATACACCTTTCTCCTGTACTATGCTGTGCATATGCGTAAAGGCACATTTATAGGACTGAAGCTGCTATCTATAATACTGCTGCAGGGCATGGTGGCGGCCAATCAGGTAGAGATAAACAAAGAATCTGTTGCTATACTGATGATGTTCCTGATAGCGGCACATTCGTTACTGCCATTATACTTTATGCGGCATGCCGAAACAAGGCTGGCTTTTGTACGTAATATGCCCCTGCGCGACGTTTCAATACTGCTTACAGTAACATTTACCTATGCGGTTGTATTCCTTCCGGAAATTACGTTTCTCATCCTCAACGGACGGCATGCACTACCCCCGCTTGTAGTGGCTGAGCTATATGCGGTAGCGGTATCGCAAAGTATGCTGTACACCATGCTGCACTATATACCCCGCATGAATACCGACCGCTATATGCTGGTGGTGCTTTCGCTGTTTTTTGCTACCCTGCTGTTTCTTGCGTCATTCGATCTGGCACCTTTACTGGGCGTAGAACTATTGCTGTCTGTAATCCTGTTTGTGCTGTTTTACAGAAAATACGAGCTGCCTGCAGCCAGCTTATAATTACAATTGCTGATACTCCCATTGTGGAGTACCCTTAACACCAGACTGGTTGTAAAATCCGGTAAAATGCAGCTTGTACAGAATACCATCTGCATCTCTGATTATATAACTCTTACCCGCCAGCACTACGTATGCTCCTGATGAGGTGTACACCTTCCAGTCATACCCTATTGTGTTAAGGTCATTTGTTAGTTTTTCGGTTGTTACTGTACTCAGGGAAATGTCGCTGAATGCAGTTGTGGTATCTATGTAAGCTGTGGTATTATTCCTGTTGAGCAGGCAGCCGGTAACCAGATAGGGCGTAGGTGGGTCCTGGTCATAAAAAACATAGGTGTATTGTGTAAATGCCAGATCCCATGTAGCCTTAGGTGGCTCTGCACGCACCTGCTCACCTGTAGTAAAGGAAACAAAAGCCAGATTGTACAAGCTGTCTTTCTGCACCGTAAGCTCCCGTGACTCACCTCCCGGCAATGAAGCAAAACGGATATGACAACTGGTCTCTGTAACGTCTGTCATCTGCAGTTTAGCCCATCCCTGATGTACTCCTTTTTCATCCATACCCCGGTCTATGATATATACCGGCTTCAGTACCCGCCAGTCGCCAATGGCGGTGCTATCCATACTACCGGTATGTGAGTCCCAGCGCATACCTGCTGCAAAACCGGCAGAGTCTGCTAATGAAACACTGGCAAAATCTGTTTTTGATGTAGCAAATGCATACATAGCCTTTGCACCGTTCAGCACTACCCTGTAGCCCCCTGCCGACGCTTCAATGCCAATATCCCATATCGTTTTTTCGTGCTGGCCTACTACTGTGTTCGTCCTCAGGTCGTAATATATCTGATACTTGTAGTAGGGGTCCATATCTACGCTCATAGCGGTAACATTGCCACTCTCATGAGGCGCTACCGGAAGCTCATCGCGGGAGCATGAACTTATAGCTATAGTAATAACTAATGCTGACAGTGCTGGTGTTTTCAGGCGCATAGGTTATTTATGAAAGTTAAATTCTGTTTTGAAAAAATAATACCGTCCCATGCTTACCGCTGCAGAAGCTCCCTGCGACGAATGGGCTCCGCCACCACCCATAGTAGATGATACATTGCTGACATCGAACAGGTTTTTACATCCGGCAGAAAGTACAACACGTTTATGCCATAGCTTTTTAGAGACGGTAATATCTGCTATACTATAGCTGCCCATACGCGACTGCACTACATCACCAGCCGTATTGGTAACATATACAACTGCCCTTCCTGTATATTTATAGAAAGCAGATACAGATAATCCCTGTTTCTGAAATGACCATGTAGCACTACCCCGCAGTTCGGGCGAATAGCTATATGCAGGTGCCTGGTTCTGCTCCGACAACTGATTGTAAGTACCCATTACCGCACCTCCTACAGATAGTGTTAACGACCGCTGTGTAAAGTCGGCATTGGCCTGCAGCCCCCTGGTTGTAAAGTTGCTTATGTTCTGATACCAGTATTCATTAGCAGTGCCATTTATCCTGGGTACCAGCGTTATAAGGTCATTTACCTGATTGTAATAGGCTGAAACATTGAACTTATACCTTAATTGCCGCCAGCGGTTCAGATAGGTGGCAGATGCAAGAAAGTTATTAGAGTACTCTGCTTTCAGGTCAGGGTTGCCATGTATGTTATGGTTGATATCAACAAAGTCAAAGTAAAGGTCTTTAAGACCCGGCTGACGGAAACCGCGGGCATAGGATGTGCGCAGGGTAAGCCCGTCGGCAGGCTTATACATAAGGTTCAGAGAAGGGACAAGGGGCGCACCATAACGGGTATTATATGCATACCGGAGTCCCGGCCTCACGGTAAACTGTGCTACCGGCCGGTACTCTGCACTGGCATATAGCGCATAGTTGCCCATCTGCTGTTTCCGGTCTTCTATCTGGGTACTATTGGCATACTGAATATTTACGTCATACCCTATTTCATAATCCAGCCTGCGACCGGTATTGCCGGAGGTAAAAACACCCCGGCTGTTTATCTCACTGTAGCGCGATGTATCCTGAGCATCGGGCGGTAATGATTCGGCCAGCGTTGTAAGGTCTTTGGCAGCCTCTTCCTTTATACGCTTATATGCATTGTATGCTGCAAATACATTTATATGCCTGCCGTTGGCTACATCGGTATTCAGAAATATGGCATTGTCCTTGCGCCAGGTATGAAACCTGTTATCTATAGCCATTTCGCCATAGGGTGCCAGCGGGGTGCCCCTGTTGGTTATCAGCTCATAGAAATAATTCCCTTTGTAATTCAGCGATGTTTTGTTCTTTGTATATACATACTGCACACCACCCTGATACTGCTCACGGGGTTTCCATAACAATACCCGTGATGCATCGGCAGGGCGGGCTGTGAAGTCAAAAAATGAAATATCACTGCCGGGGTTCCACCCGCCAAAGAAATTACGGAAACCATCAAAACGCACACTATGCTTACCAGCTCTCAGGCCTCCGGACAGATTTACATTATAGGTGCCCGGGGTTTCATAATAGGTACCGGCCGACACTTCCCCACCTTTTTTTACTGTCTTTCGGGTAATGAGATTCACTGTGCCGGCAATAGCATCAGTACCATAAGATACAGACATAGGCCCCTTTATGATTTCCACTCTTTCTATATTGGCCAGGTTTATCTGAGACAAATCTATTGCGCCATCCACCTTACCTATCACCGGCACCCCATCTATCAGTATTTTAGCATCGGCTCCGTAACTGCGGCTCCCTTGCATATTGAGCGCTGTACCCAGTATAGGATCGTATGACATACGTATTTCCAGCTGATTGGTAAGTACATCTCTCAGGTTCTGGGCGGCCATAGCATCTATTTTCTTCCTGTCTATTACCTCTATGCGCTGCACGGCATTCTCCTGATTCATCTGCCCATACTGACCGGTTATTACGACCTCGCCTATAGTGTGCGACTGCAGCCATATTACCTTATCGTGACGGCTGGCAATAGTATCCCTTGTAGTCTCAATGTTCATACCAGATACCGTTATTTCATAAGGGTATCCGGCTGTGGGCAGTAGTAGCCTGCCGGTACTGTCGGGTACTACATTCAGTATTTTCTTACCGGTAGCCGGCTTCAGCATTACCCTTACACCGGCTCTCATGCCCCGCTCTGCTACCAGCTGCAGGTGTTGTGCACCTGCCCGTGTGGCAAGGAGGCTTACAGGCAGTAAAAAGTATATACTTCTCTTCATGAGTGTCAGTTTTCGCACAACTGCAGCAGTTGGTTATATGCAAGCTGCTGCTGACCATCGGCCAGCAGCATACGCAGTTTAGCAAGTTCATTAAGGGTAAACACCATTGCAACACTCTTTGCAGCAGTAGGTATCGTTATCAGTTTATGGTCAGGCGCAGCCGTATGGCGGTAGTGTAGAAAATGCTCTTCTACAACCATGATAAAATCCTGAAACTGAGTTATGGTAAATGAAACCACAGTAGTACCAAAACCTACCTGTATATGGTCGCAGCGGCGGCACTGCACCACATAGCCATCGGCACTGCTTTTAAGTGTATTATAACTGCACATATAAATGTTTACGTTAGTTGGTGAATGAGATAGAACAGGAGTGGTGGCAGCAGGCCCGCCGCTATGAGCCACTTGCCCCTGCCACCTATACCGTGTTTCCCTTTCAGTATAAACAATCCTGTTATGTTGATTACTATCAGCAGTACGGCAAAAACATCGGCAAACCACCGCCAACCCACCACACTATTACGGTGGAACAGGTTTGACTGATAAAACAGGGGGCGTCTTGCTACCTTTTCATAGATACCTGTATGGGTATCGAAGTTTACATGAAAGGAGGCATTGTCATAGTATATTTTCACCTGTCCTTTAGTAGGCACATCATATACTTTATACTTAGTCTCTCCCACCATGCGCCCCAGGCTATCTATCACATTCCTGTTTACATCACCGCCGCTCAGTCCGCTGCTTACCGCTACATGCTGCTTTGTTATGACAAAATCCGGATTCCAGTCATCTATATGATTCAGCGCCAGCCCTGAGAGGCAGTACACCACTATAAGCGACGAAAAAAAATATCCCAGATCCCGGTGCGTGGCTATATTCAGCCTGCGTAGTTTAGTGAACTTCTTACCTGCCATCTTACTGTTTTGCTACCGCCTCACCATTCATCACTTTATCAGCCAGCTTGCCGGTGATATCCACTACCCAGTTCTGCACGTTCGCATCGGGCAGTATGGCATCAGCCACATAAGTTACCTTCTCTTTAGAGCCGGGTATCTTTGCTATACCATCTCCTATGATTTTAACCTGAAACATTTCGTCATGTGCTACCAGCACAGGTACTACTATTGCTTTTTTGCTGTCTTTAAGACCACGCTTTATTGCCACTGTAGTAGAGTCTGGGCTATAACTGGCCACATGACCACACCAGCCATAAGCAAAGCCATGTATGCCTGTGTGCTCCTGTACATAACCACCCACTTTTGTAAGAAGGTCGGTCCATTCCGTATTATAGGTATGATCGCCATAAGCTATGAGCACCAGCGATTCGTCAGCAGCATTTTTCGACAAAGCAGCTGCCCGGCGCAGTATGTTTTTCTGCAGCACATCGGTAAAGTCCAGTAGTGGCGCTATATGTACCGATGCTTTAGCTGTATATCTTTCTATCTTCTCTATTTTCAGAGTTTCCATACTCTGAGGGTCCTCTTTCAGCCCCACTATGGTAGGAATATCGTCGAAGGAGTGCGTACTCACCGTAAGGAATACCGGCACAATCACAACATCAGTATAACCCTCTGCGTCAAACTCTTTCAGACGGGTAGCAATAGATGGCTCAGTATATTCCATGAATGCGGTTTTGATACCACTTATTTTCCCGGCACCCATAATAGTGTCTGTAACCCTCTTTTCCAGATCCAGAAGGGCATTACGCCATGTTTCGGAGCGGGAGCCATGGTTTACCATCAGCAGCCCTATTTTCTTTGTTGCTGCCTGCTCTGTATTACCTGCCTGCGATGTTTCATTGTTATTGTTTCCTCCGGCACAGCTGCCGAAAAGAGTAATAGCCACCAGTGCGGCTGAGAAAATAATAGTACGTAGTGGTTTCACTTTATTCTTTTTTGCTTTGATTTGTCTGTAATAATTCCGTGGCATGGTTTTCATGCCACGGAATATGTCTGTTATTCGTCTGTTATACTATTGCTTTATAAACTGCTGCATGGATGTATAGTTACCTCCGGTCACCTGTACCAGATACATGCCGGGCACAAGCGATGAAGTATTGATGATATGCTGCTGCAATCCTTCACCACCCTGTATTCCTTCACGCAATATCACTTTACCGGTCATGTCAGTTATGGTTACGGAAGCTGCTGGCACTGCCGCAGGGAAGCTGTACACAAGGTTTACATTGCTACCCGATGCAGGGTTAGGATAAAGTGCTACGCTGGGAGTAGCGGCCATTACACCTGTAGTACCTGCAGGCGGTGCAGTGTACAGCTTTTCTTTAGAGAACATCATAGCACCTGTACTGCTACCACCAAAGCCTGTAAATACTACTTTCCAGATATCGCCATTGGCTGGCTCTACGAAAAATACAGTTGAGTCTTCAATGTCATACGCTGTGCCATTGAATGTTTTCCAGTCATAACCAATAACATTGATAGCAGTATTGAATGTGGCGGTACTGTATGCTGTGAATGTGGCTACATCTGCTACTTCTACACATTTTGCTATGCGTACACCATTATTAGCCAGCACACCTGTTACACCATACTCTGATGGCAGATTGCGGGTGTAGGAGCCGAAAAGCAGATCCCATGATGCTGATGCAGGCTCGCGGTCCAGTGCAGCATTGGCAGAAAGTGAATAATAACCGAAGTTTTTACCGGTATAGGCCGATTTTGCAAGGGTTGCCGTCTGTGCATCTGTACCGTCTATATTGGCATACTTAAAGCTGTAACTACCGCCCGACAGGCTTTCTATCATCAGCTTTTTATAGCCTACCCCGGCTACCTTTATCACGTATATAGAGTCTCCGCTGATGATATGCGTGGTCATATTATATTTACCCCAGTCCAGGTCGGTAGCATCAGAGGGGTCGGCATAGCGGCCCATTGCGCCCATAGTCCATGAGGTATCTGCATTCCAGCGGGGTGTCCATGAGCTCAGGCCCGAGATATCTACTGTGCTCCATCCGGTAGCATCAGCCAATGGATATGCCCATAAAGTATCGCCTGCTGAATGGTTTACATAAATAGTAGAGCCGAAGCCTGACACATCAAAAGCCAGGTCCCAGTTGGCTTTGGGAGCCGATCCCTGGTCGTCTGATTCCAGACTGTACCATACCTGATTGGCATAGCCCGCGCCTACATATACTGTGTCATTTACCTGCGCTCCCGCTGTTAGTGCACTTAGTGCAATTGCTCCTGTAAGTAGCTGTTTTCTCATCTTGCTGTTGGTTTGTTGTTTCTTTGTTTGGTCTAATAGTTTATTGGTGGTGACCAGCTCCGTCCGCTTTCCATGACTACCCGCAACCCTCTTGCTCCCGGCTACGGGCGCAGAAAAGCAGGAACGGAGTGGTACACCATTTGTTACGACACAAACATGCAGGAGCAGTGCACGGATGCGTACGCTATCTTAAATACTTAATGAACATGTCAAAGCCACGTAGTGTGGCAATGGTGGGAGCAAGAATTGATGGCGCAAAGGTATACGCCACTTTTCCTTCCGGTTTTTGAAAGCGGGAAAAACCATTGACGAATTCGGGAAAAGTTTCGGAATTATAAATGACTACGTTTCCATATAAAACCATCCAGTACGTAGTGTGTGGTTTGCGGCAGGGACAGCAGCGGCACCAGTATAGCAAGCACATCGTGCGATGTTATTACAGGCAGTACAGAGAATAAGCTGAACACACTTTCCCGCTCTCTCCATACCAGCCCATCCCACAATCCTTCCTCCAGATAAGCGAGTCCGGCAATGGTAATAAGAAAGAAAATAACCTGAAATGCTATACGTCTGCGTTTGCGCACAGGAGTACCGCTGCGGGGCTTATCTACATCCCGTATCCATATCAGTGCCATATAGGGAATACCGTGAGCTACTACATTGAGCAGGGTAAATGCCATATCGCCATTGAAATATACAATCCCAAAGTACCATGACAACGCAGTACCCATAATGAGGACTATTTTAGGGAGGTTTGCTTTCCCTGTCCTGAATATCAGTGCTGCTTCCGATACCAGCCATACTGATGCTACCAGCACATATAGCATACCGGCTACCTGTTTCAGCCAGGTAAGGTCTGCTATCAGAAAGTCGCCCTGTACAAACCAGTCAAAGTTGCGCCCGGGGCTGCAATGCCAGTACACTATGGGGTATAGTGTGGCGCTGTATATCATGGCGGTATCGGCATATGCCTTCCAGCGGGGCCTGTTGTCCTTTCGTGTATAGAGCTTCAGAAATCCATATTGCTGCCTTATAAAGTGAAACACAGCCAGGTAAGCTATCACCCGCCAGAAAAGCCATGCACCTACAGAATAGAGCAGTGCCCCTACAATAAAACAAACCAGAGGAACGGCCAGATACAATGTTCTGTGCCGATGCATACGCGCTTTGTTGAAGTAAGTTCTGAACAGTGTACTGTACACATGCGCTACATCTATGAGCAGTACCAGCAGCACCCAGGCTGCAAGCGGCATCGCATCACTATGCAGGTACTGTGCAGGTAGTAATATACAAACAGTGAGCGCCAGCACCGGAGGCAACAGTATAAACACTGTATCAAATCCGGCACTACGCAACCACGGTTGTCTGTTATGTGCTACATCTTCTGTCATGACATTCCCGACAGCTCTTTTGCTGCCCTTATACCCTGATGAAAAGCTTCTTCAAAGATAGATATACCACTAAGGTCTGAGTGGGCAAAGAAAATCCTGTCATTTACCGGCCTCATTGCTGCTGCCCGTTCCCTGCCCCATATATAACCCGGCACAGGCTGTATCATACCATGTCCCCATACCCACACATCTATATTTTCCACAAACCTGTGTATATCCCGGTGAGCTATGGAGAGGTCTTCCATTATCACTTTTACCCAGTCATTCCATGTACGGTTATACACCTGCATCCGGGCATCCCTGTCACTCCCTGCCTGTATAGGGAGATACCAGGTTATTACCCCCTTTCCTACGGGTGGTGTGAGGCTCTGATGATTGGCATAAACATAGCCTACCGAGTCCCTGCCATATATAACATTGTCCCAGCATAGTGCAGTGCCTCTACCCTGCGGCAGAGATGAGAAGGTAATATTGGCTACTACCCAGGGAGCATAGGATGCCTGCCCGGATATGTGATTGCTGATATCACCTGCCAGCAGATGTTTATTTACATACCGGGGCGATGACAGTAACACCTTCTTTGCTCGTATACCAAAGCTTTTCCCTGTATCTGGCATCAGACAATGCAGTTCCACATAATCTGCGTGTGGGAGAACACGGTACAGCAGTACACCTGTCTTTATTTCAGTATTCCCACACTGTGCCTTTAATGCATCTGCCAGAAAACCATTACCCTGTGGCCATGTAAGTATAGATGAATGGTCGGCATTTGCAGCCCTTCCGCGCCGGGCAGCAAAGTAATGCAGTCCGGCCCATGCCGATGTATGCTCTATACCCATACCATAATCGTCCTTACAGCAATAGTTAAGATACCAAAGCAGATAGGCCGACGTATAACCCCGTTCTTTCAGATATTGTGCAAATGTGATCGTATCAAGACTCCGCCAGCGCTCATCGGCAGAGGAAGTATCCAGTGGAATGGAAAATGCATATTTCCCATCAGTCCCTTTTTCCTCTTTCAGCGCGGCTACATGCTGCATAAAGCCGGCTATCTGCTGCCTGTCCGGCCCAGGCACCCCAAAATGTGGCAGTAGTCCTTCCTGCCAGTGCCCGTGAATAAATAATCTTTCTTCCGGGTCGTGACAGAGATGGTACTCATTAAACACCGGCAATCCGTTTCTGTAACCGGTTATAACTCCGGCAGCCTGTAGAAATGTAGCCAGTTCCTCATCTGCCACATCGGGTACAGGCAGATAGTGTGCCCCCCACGGATATGCAGAAGCCTTATTCTGCCCCCATACGGCATTGCCGCCTGTACGTTCCCCCATTTCCAGCAGTAATATATCGTCATGGCCTTTCCGGCCCAGCCACCGGGCAGCAGATAGTCCTGATACTCCCGCACCTGCTATCACTATTTCCCGCTCCATATATTCATCAGGTGCGGGTATTGCTGCACCATCGCGCAGCAGATGGCCCACTTTATGATTAGCACCAGCTATACCACCCGTTATATGACTATATGGATTATTACTACTACAGGCAGCCACCGCAGCCAGCGGCATCCCTGCCAGCAGCCGCAGCCATTCCCGCCGCGAGGGCATTTCAGGCCGGTCAGTGTTCATATGGTGCCCATTCTTCTTCAAAGTAATTTACCAGTACCTGGTTATTCAGCTTATTAATATCGGTAGGCACTTCCGCCATATCCGGCGGAAAGCTGGTCATGGTTTTCATGACATTACGGTTTATGTATCTGAGCCCATCGGGCAGTGTACCCTCCGGATGCCACAGATGCCCCTTCATAGCCATTACATATCCCCATTCGCCAAAGGATGGCACATATACATGATAGGGCACTGTTGTAAAACCTACAGCCTCCAGCGAGTGTGCAATGCACCAGAAAGAGCGACGTGCTACCAGTGGCGACGTGGATTGTATAACCATGATACCACGCTCCTGCAGCAGCCTGCTCACTTCTTCATAGAACTTTACCGTGTACAGCTTACCTATAGAATAGTTTGAAGGGTCAGGAAAGTCCACTATTATCACATCATACAGGCTACTGTCAGTACGCACATAATTGAATGCATCTGTATTTACCACATGCACCTTATCAGAGAGCAGCGACCGTTTGTTTAGCTGCAGCAGCATTTCACTATTGCTGAACATCTGCGTCATGGCGGGGTCCAGATCTACCAGTGTTACAGACTTCAAAGCCGGGTACCGTAGCAGCTCCCGCACCGCCAGCCCATCACCGCCACCCAGTATCAGCACTCTGGCAGCTGCCGGCACCGCCTGCATGGCAGGGTGTACCAACGCCTCATGATACCGGTACTCATCGGCCGACGAAAACTGAAGGTTGCCATTCAGGAATAACCGAAGTTCACGATTGTTACGTGTCAGTACTATACGCTGGTAAGGGGTACTCTTACTGTAAATAACCTTGTCCTGAAAAGCAAGAGTTTCGGAGTAAGACATAATCCTTTCGGCAAATACAAATCCTGCCACCAGCACCAAACTGCCCCCGGCTACCAGTGTTGCCATACGTCTGCGGTATCTTACTGTTTCCCTGAAACTATACAATATATATACCGCCACCCCCACATTGAACAGGCCAAAGACAAGGGACGTACGTATTAACCCCAGATACGGTATCAGCAGCAGGGGGAATATGAGTGAGGCCAGCAACGCCCCTATATAATCAAATGTAAATACACGGGCTACCAGATGCCTGAACTCTACTCCGGCATTCATGATGCGCATAAGGATGGGTATCTCCAGCCCTACCAGTATGCCGGTAAGCGCTACAAATGCGTACAGCACCACGCGAAAAGAAGTAACATGCTCAAAGAGCAGAAACATAACCGGTGCGCTGCAGCCACCCACCACACCTACCAGTATTTCTATAAGAATAAACCACCGGAAAAGGTCTCCATCTACCTTCCCGGACAGCCACGAGCCAATACCCATAGAAAACAGATAGGCACCTATAACAGTAGAGAACTGTGTTACAGAGTCGCCCAGCAGATAACTGGCCATAGTGCCGGCCACCAGCTCATATATAAGCCCGCAGGTAGCTATTACGAAGACAGAAAACAGTAGTAATCTGTGACTCCGGTTCAGTGATTGCTGCTGGCTGCCGGCAGTACTATCCATGAATTGCCGAGCTGATTATCAGCGCCATGGCTATCATAAACCCTGCTGCCATTATAGCCAGCGCCTTATTCTGTTTTTCCACAATCTCCTTCCACAGGTTCTCCGGCGATATCTTCTCTACTATTACAAAGCAGAGAAGCAGTATAAATATGCCCAGCAGGGAATATACTGCCGATGCTATGATATATTTCATGTTTATCATTGACATAGCTGTTTAATTATTTATGATAATAGTGACTGTGACCATGATTCTTTCGCTGCAGCCGGTCTATATTCTTTACATCATTATCATCGGACGACAATTTGTATCCGGTGAACGTAGCCCATGCAAACCCACCAAACAGCACCAGCATTACTGCTGCATACCACCTGGCTGGCCATATATGTTTCAGAAGCTGCATATACTATATTGTTGAAATCCCTCTTAATTCATTTATCTGATGCTGCTTCATATATACAAATATCCATACTCCCAGCACCAGCAGCAGAAACCAGCCCATATTGGATGGTAATGTAGTACATTCTTCTACCTGCACACCCAGATCATACACCCTTGTACCATCAGAAAACGGAAAAACATTTACATGATACAGGCCTTTGGGCACTGTAGAAAACACACCGGATACAGATGTTCCCCCTTCAGACCACGACTCTCCACCATCCGTTCCATGATAATATTCAGCCAGCTTTGTGAACTCATACGACTCACCTGTCTTATCATTTACCAGTTCCACGGTCAGCTCCATCCAGTCATTATCTATAGTAGTATTTACAGTAAGATCTACTGCTCCGTCCCTGCTTATATGGAAAGCATCTGTGGTAACCGGGTGCAGCGCATCACTCCCCCATGCACTTGTATCTTTCGTAGCCTGATAGGTCTGATTGAATACATTCTTCGGCTCGTTTACTATAAACGATGCTATGAATGTTAGTATAATCAGTATTACCAATGCCAGGGTTAGCTTATTGATTGCCGGTGTTATGCCATCTATCCAGTGTGGCTCTATAATACCTACTCCCCTTTGCTGCGGTAGATAATCTATGGTAGTATTAAAGGCTTCTGCCACTTCTTTTTGCCGCACATAACGCCCTCTGTACCATTTTGTATCCCCTTTATACTTTTCAGTTACAACTATATCAGGGGCAGCCACATACTCGGTAATTGTAACTTTATTGTTCAGCTCAGTTATATCTTCATCAAACACCCCCATGCCCGAAACCAGCCTGAACTTATAATAGGTATACAGTCTGAATACATTAACAGTACCTTTTTCCACTACCTCTTTTGCCTTCCTGCCTTCCAGCGACTTCCCCTGCCGCAGTGTATATTTCTGCTCATCGTCGGGCCATATCAGCATCCAGTGGCCATTATATTCTGCCAGTGTCACATACTCAGCTGAAGCTTCATTATAGAGCATGTACTCTTTCCACACCACATCTTCCTTCGGGTCTTCCTTCTCTAGAAAGCCCGTCACCACATATTCTTTATTATCCAGCCGGGCGCGAACACCAGGCGCAAAAGTCATCTTCTGTACATCATTTCCATTGAGCCACCCCTGCGCCAGAGACGCATGACCCGGCGTAGCAGAATAGAATGTAAAACAATTAGTGCAACCGGCATAGCAACCATTGGGGTCATATACAGGTATGAGTGCGCTGCATGAAGGACAGGCTACGCTCCTCAGGCTACCGTCATATGATATGGTCATCCCCTGCTGATTCACCTGTTCAGTTTTTGTGTGTTTATTTCCTCTCCGTCAAAACAAGCTATAACTGCACTGAAAAAAGCCTCTGCCTTTGCTGTATTGTCCTGCTGAAAATTGGACAGGAACACATCAAATGTAGCAATGCCAAATTCCGGCCAGGTATGAATAGAGACATGTGACTCTGTAAGACATACCACTGCTGTAAAACCACCCTGCTCAAATGAATGATACACTTCCCCCACCCTGGTGAGTTGCTGCTGCGCTATAATTTCATTGAAAGCGGCTCTGCACCCTTCCATGTCCGTGAGGAGACTGGCCGGGGCCCTGAAGGTAGATACGATATGCCTGCCGGGATTGTACTGATTCATAAGGTAATGTAACCTTACAAATATAACTGTAGTGCAGATATTGCCCAAACTGTTTACACTGCTGCAGGAACTATCGTCACCAAACAGATGGATACATACCAGGATTGCTTTAATTTCGCAGCGCTCACAATGCAGGAGCATCTAAAAACGTATATGTATGCGTACTAAAATCAAAGAAATACTAAACAGACAAGACACAGATTATCAGGTAAACGTAAAGGGCTGGGTACGGTCATTCCGTAATAATCAGTTCATTGCCCTTAATGATGGCTCCTGCATGGCCAATATTCAGGTAGTTATAGAGCTGGGTACTGATGAGCATGTAGTAAGGAAGATTACCAATGGCGCATCCATAAGTGTAGATGGCACTGTCATAGCATCTCAGGGCAAAGGACAGCGGGTAGAGATAAAAGCGGCACAGGTTACTATACTGGGCGAGTGCGATACAGATAAGTTCCCGCTACAGCTTAAGAACCGTCCAAGTCTGGAATACCTGCGCGAAATAGCGCATCTGCGTTTCCGTACCAATACTTTCGGAGCCGTATTCCGTGTGCGCCATACCCTGGCATATGCTATCCATAAGTTTTTCAATGACCGTGGGTTCGTATATCTGCACACGCCTATAGTTACTGCATCTGACGCAGAGGGCGCAGGTGAGATGTTTCGCGTCACTACCCTCCCCTTTGACAACCCACCGCGCAAAGAAGATGGCAGCATCAACTTTGAAGAAGATTTCTTTGCCCGCAGCACAAACCTTACGGTAAGTGGCCAGCTGGAGGCAGAGCTGGGAGCTATGGCTTTCAGTGAGGTATATACTTTTGGCCCTACCTTCCGTGCCGAAAATTCCAATACAGCCCGCCATCTGGCAGAGTTCTGGATGATAGAGCCTGAAGTTGCGTTCAATGACATTACCGACAATATGGATCTGGCTGAGGAGTTTATCCGCTACATCATAGGCTATGCGGTAGAACATAACAGGGAAGATCTGGAATTCCTTACGCAGCGCCTGGCCGAGGAGGAAAAACAGAAGCCAATGAACGAGCGCAGCGAAATGGGACTGATGGAAAAGCTGGAATTTGTGCTGAATAATAAATTTGAGCGCATCACTTATACCGAGGCTATAGATATTCTGCTCAACTCTCCTGCATATAAGAAGAAGAAATTTCAGTATGAGGTAAAATGGGGCATAGACCTGCAGAGCGAGCATGAGCGCTACCTGGTGGAAAAGCACTTTAAAAAACCGGTTATCGTTATCGACTATCCTAAGGACATCAAAGCATTCTACATGCGTATGAACGATGATGACAAAACGGTAGCCGCCATGGATATACTGGCACCTGGTATAGGAGAAATAGTAGGCGGTTCACAAAGGGAAGAGCGGCTGGAAAAGCTGGAAAAACGCATGGCAGAGATGCATGTACCTGCCGATGAGCTGAGCTGGTACCTGGATACCCGCCGCTTCGGCACGGTGCCACATGCCGGCTTTGGTCTGGGCTTTGAGCGTCTGGTATTATTCGTTACCGGCATGACCAACATCCGCGACGTAATACCTTTCCCACGTACTCCCGGTAAGGCAGATTTCTAAGTAGGTACTAAAATGAGAAGCGGCCATCAGACTCATCTGATGGCCGCTTTATGTTATACAATGTAAGTATCAATATGCTACCTATTTCTTTTTGGTCTTTGCCTTGGTAGTGCTGCTTGTTTTAGCGGTAGTAGAGGCAGGTTGTGTTGCAGCTTTTTTATTGCTCAGGTCAGCTTTTGCCTTTGCCAGTATATCATTGGCAGATGCCAGAAACACCTCATCCTCACGGCCATTAGGTGCTCCTGCAGGATATCCCTGATTGCCATAGGCATTAATGTTCATCTTACCCGTGGCAGGATCAGGAGTTACAGAAAAATACCATATAGTAGGATATCCCTGTACCTGAAATGCCTGCTGCAGGCTGTTGTTCTGCTGCACCAGCTCTGGTGGCAGTTGCTTTCTGCGGGGGAAGTCCAGTTCCAGGAGTACCACATTTTCTTTAGCCCACTTTATAAAGGCAGGTTTGGCAAAAACATCATGCTCCAGTTTATGACACCAGCCACACCAGTCGCTACCCGTAAAAAAACCGAATATAGGCTTACCGGTTTTCTGAGAAATCTCATTTACTTTCATCAGGTCTGTGTGCCACTCCAGGCCATCGCCCTGCGCCAGAGCTGAAAAACTGAATAATATTACTGTGAATATTGCTAATATACTCCTCATGTTCATTGTCGTTATCTAACAAATGTAGGGACTTATGTACTTATTGCATGGGGGTTAACATAGTTTTTTGTAACACATCACTATTATATGACTATTATCAGTTACCTGCTATGTGCATGTCTTCCGTTACTTTTACATAATTGAACAGTCTTTTTATGACTATCCCTCCACAGCTACTATCTGATATTCATTCCCTGCCAGGCTTTGATGAACGACTGTTTGTTGCAGCTCATGATGTTCCGCCCCCGGTATCTGTGCGGAAGCACCCCATAAAAGGTGCAGGTCTTTTTGCTGATCATACTATGGTAAAATGGTGTAATGATGCCGTATATCTTAGAGAGAGACCGGTGTTTACACTCGACCCGGCTTTTCATGGCGGGGCATATTATGTTCAGGAAGCCTCATCCATGTTTCTGCAGCATATACTGCACAACGCTATCGGTGACCGGCGGGGCCTGCGTGTATTGGACCTTTGTGCCGCACCGGGGGGTAAATCCACACTTATAGCATCACTGCTGGATGAGGAAAGCCTGCTCATTTCCAATGAGGTGATCCGCAGCAGAGCTTCCATACTGGAAGAAAATGTGTGCAAATGGGGATATATAAATAACTGGGTATGCAGTAATGACCCACGCGACATAGGTAGGCTGGAAGGCTATTTTGACATCATAGTTGTAGATGCCCCCTGCAGTGGCTCTGGCCTGTGGCGTAAAGACCCTAATGCGCTTAATGAGTGGAGCGAAGCTAATGTGGCACTATGTGCTGCCCGACAGCAACGCATACTGGCCGATGTTTGGCCTGCGCTCAAAAAAGGAGGTATTCTGATATATGCTACCTGCTCCTACTCTCCACAGGAAAATGAAGAAGTGCTGGACTGGGCCGCCGGCACCTGGTCTTGTGAGCAACTACCCATAAATGTGCCTGAAGACTGGAACATTGATACCGTATATAATGGTAGCAGACAGCTGCAGGGGTTCCGTTTTTTTCCTCATAAGGTGGCAGGCGAAGGCTTCTTTATAGCCCCTATAGTAAAAACTGAAGAATCAGGTACTATAAAGAATAAACAGGCTTCCCGCCATACACCCGATAAAAATGCTATGGCTGCGGCAGCCCGTTACCTGTCTCATAAAGATATGACGGTAACTGCTCCCCGCGACAATGTATTTCACGCCATTGCATCCTGTCACCTGGCAGACATATCCATTCTGGAAAAGCATATATACCTGCGCCGCACCGGTACCACAATAGGTGAGCCGGCAGGTAAGGACTGGATACCGGCTCATGATATAGCGCTCAGCATTTGTGCAAATGAAGATATACCGGCGGCAGCGCTTAGCCGGGAGCAGGCCCTACGCTTTCTGAAACGGGAAGATCCACAGGTAAACGGATTACAGAAAGGCTGGTACCTGATGCGGTATAATGGGTTGGGATTAGGTTGGGTAAAATCACTAGGCAACAGAGTCAATAACTATCTGCCCAAACAATGGCGTATCAGGATGGAGATTGACGACAGCCAATAAAGAAATAGAAATATGAAATTTCGGGCAAAGAGATAACGAAAAAGTAAAAAAACTGACGTACATTTGCAGCACTGGTAAGTCTTATACGGCCAGCTCCCATTGAATCCCCCAGGACAGGAATGTAGCAAGGGTGTTTGGTTGTAGCGGTGCGATGTGAGTAACTTACCAGTATTTTTTTTGTACCTATTTCATCCTATCTTTCCGCCTGCTGCTTGTCTCTTTCCTTTTCTATATACCCGGGACGGTACCTCGCTATATGAAACGGAAATTATTCGCACTCCTACTACTGGTATATACACACTTACTCTGGTCCTGTACCGACGGTGAGAAGAAATATCAACATGTAATTACCAGAGCCAATATCTTATACGACTCAGCGGGATATATCACCGCCCGGCACTACATAGACTCGGTATATAACACTGGTGGTGCTGCATCTCATTATTTCATGCTATACAGGTATAACTGCCTGAGAGAATGGTCATTTCTGATAAAACATACAGACAGCAGCGCCATGTATGCCGATAGTATGCTCTCGTACATACTGGCCAACAGGCTGGAGACCCGGTACAATGATTTGTACACTGGCATGATGATAGTAAAGGGAAACTTTGCTTATGAAAGAGGTGATCTTGTAGCCGCTTTTGATTATTACTCCCGTGCACGGCAGATTACCGAACAGGTGAAAGACCAATGTCAGTTCATTCCACAGATATCCTGCCTGGGCATCATTACTTACCGTCAAAAGAGATATAAAGAAGCCATCAGTTATTTCCAGGAAGTATATCGTGCCACTGACAGCTGTACCGATGACCCATCTTCTTTTTATAAAAAGGAAGAAATGTGGATGAATATAGGCCTGGCATATGCGCAGATGAAAGAGTACGATAGTGCCATGAAGTACTATGCTGCCAGTCTGGACTATGTAGCTCAGGGCGAAAAGCTGTATCCTGGGTCAAAGGAAGTAAAGCACTTCATGGTAATAGCATATGGTGTATTAAAAGGAAATATTGCCAAACTGTATATATTAAGACAACAGCCCGATACTGCCATACAATTGCTGCAGGAGAGCATCAATGCTAATGATAGCTTCAACTTTGATATAAAAGATGCCATGTACAGCCGCATGCAGCTGGCAGAGCTATATTTTGACCTTGATAGTCTCATACAGACTAAGAATGTATTAAATCGCATTCAGATAACGCTGGATACAGTGCCGGTAAGTGATATAATGCTCCGTAAAACACATTTATGGTGGAAATATTATACCCGTACAAATGATCTGGTTGCCTCTACAAAGACATTTGAAAGATATAAGTCTCTTAAGGACTCAGTAGACGCTGCTGAAGAGAAAATGCGTCTTACCGATTACTCTATGCTGCTCAGAGAACGGGATACTGAGCATCGTTTAGCAATGGTAAAGCGGGATGCAGAGCTTAACAGATTATATCTGGGCATCTTTGCCCTGCTTTCGGCACTGGCTGTAGTCATTATCATGCTTATATACCGTAACTACAGCCGGGAGCGGAAAAATATAAAAACACTAACCAACCTCAACAGTCAGATAAATGAGCAGAAAGACGCGCTGGAGAATGCCATATCGCAGCTACAGGAAAGTATTACCGCAAAAGACAGAATATTGCACATAGTAGCTCATGACCTGCGTAGCCCCATCAGTGGTATCATGACACTGAATAAAAGAATGCTGGACAGGACAGAGGATGAACGCCAGCAGGAAAGTCTCAGAATGTGTATCAATGCAGCAGGAAGTGCCATGAGTATGATAAATGAGATACTGGACGACTACAGCAATGCTACTGCAGCTAAAAAGTATACCAGTCGTATTAACATAAAAGAGCTTGTATCCAATGCTGTGGCACTGGCACGGTTAAGAGCTGCCGACAAAGAACAAACAATAACACTTGACGTAGCATCAGACACAATAGCAGTAGCCGGTGATGAAGAAAAGCTGAACAGGCTTATGGCAAACATACTGGGCAATGCCATAAAATTCAGTCCGGTAGGGGCATCTGTGAGTTGTACTATATCCTGCACTGCTGATAAGGTACATATAGTTGTCATTGACAATGGTATTGGTATCCCGGAGCATCTGCAGCCACGTATTTTTGATCAGCTTACACCGGCCAGGCGCTCTGGCACAAATGGGGAAGTATCTTTTGGATTGGGATTGGCTATTTGTCGTCGTATCGTTGAGTTGCATAATGGCACCATAAACATTGAAAGTATTGAAGGACGTGGTAGCAGTGTCACTATTACACTTCCGGCGCTGCCGTAACTTTTTGTTACACATATAGGCTATCTTATCTTTGCGCCACATGGGACACAAAAAATTAAAGAAGTTTCAGGCTATACTAGGATACCGGAATGTATTGCAGTATCCCGAAAACATGAAAGGAAACTGGAATACAGTATTTGGCAATGATAATCCTGTTACTCTGGAGCTTGCCTGTGGTAAAGGAGAGTATAGTGTAGGACTGGGCCGGGAATATCCCAACCGCAACTTTCTGGGCGTAGATATAAAAGGTAACAGAATATATACCGGTGCAAAAACAGCGCTGGAAGAAGGGCGTACTAATATTGCTTTCCTGCGTACCCACATAAGCCATATAACACAGTATTTTAATGCAGGAGATATAGAGGAAATCTGGATAATTTTTCCAGACCCATTCCTTAAAAAGGAGTCCAACAGGCTTACACACCCCCGATACCTTTATCTATACCAGCAGATTCTGAAACCCGGTGCACGCATCAACCTTAAAACCGATTCGCGCGAGCTGTATGAGTTTACCCAGGAGGTAGTAAAAGAACAGGGGTGTACTGTTCATGCCGATCTTGCCGATATATATGGTAAAGGACTGGCTACCGGCCCACTGGCCATTCAGACTTTTTATGAAAAAATGCACCTTGCAGAAGGGCGTACTATATACTTTATATCATTCTCCCTGCCGGAAGACGGCGTAAAGCTTACAGGCAGATTTGCAAAAAATGCCACCGTTGATAATGAGGATGAAGCTGAGCAGGAAGATTAATTATTACTATCAGTATGCAGGAAGGTACAGATTATTACATCACTTCACAGGGGTTACTGGTGTTTACGGCTCATTATCTGCGCCAGCGTGGATACTGCTGTGGCAATGGTTGCCTTAACTGTCCTTATGAGTATGAGCAGGTAGCAGAACCCCGGCGCACTCAACTGTTGCAGAAAAGAAAAACCGATGAAAACAGAACCAAAGGACACGAGTGACATTTACGAGGCCATATATGATATGGTACGTGCTATACCTAAAGGAAGGGTAAGTACATATGGTGCTATTGCTGCCGCCATAGGAGCCCGCTCAGGTGCCCGACTGGTAGGATATGCTATGAACCATAGTCACAGTGCAAAACCAAAGGTGCCTGCTCACAGGGTAGTAAACCGTAACGGGATGCTTACCGGAAAGCACCACTTCTCCCCTCCCGAAAAAATGCAGCAGTTACTGGAAAAAGAAGGAATTAAAGTAGAAAATGATAAGATAGTCGGGTTTGAGCATATACTCTGGGATCCCATAACAGAGCTATAAAAAATGGCACCTGAGGATATCAGGTGTCATTTTTCAATATAAAGCACAAACTGGTTTTACAGTTTAAGGAATTTACCGGTTGTAGTTCCGTTTCTTCCGCGTAGTGTTACATAATACATGCCGGGTTTCAGAGATTGAATGTCAAGAATATTGGTACTGCCACTCAAATCTTTCTGTACCATTATCTGCCCCACTGTATTGGTAATTATAGCTTCATCATAAGTGTCGCTGGCAGCCAGTATGGATACTTCACTGGTGGCAGGGTTAGGATAAATAATAACATTTTCCCTGTCTACACTGGTTACTATAGATGGAATGTTGATAATGTTAGTGACCGTATTAGTCATAACCACTTCGTTATCGTCAAAGTAAATACCTGCACGTGCCGGAATGAGCGTGCCCGGAGGTAATCCTGTACGGTTTTTTGCCTTAAATACCACCATACCATGACATTCGTTGTGGTGAGAACTGTCTGGCAGGTTTATACCGGGGAAGTCAAACTTAACTACGGTATAGCCACCGCTGGCAGAGATTATAAGGTTCATTGCAGCCGATGCTCCTGTAACCTGTATGGAACCCGGTATCAGGTGTTCTGAAAGCGTATCTAATATATGTATGTTCTCTGCCGGTGCATTGCCCATATTTTCAAAATCTATAGTATAGGTAAGCTCTGTACCGGCAGCTATATAGCCTTCAGGTGATACGGAAATTGCATTCGGGTCCCATGAAGAGAATACGGTATCTATACGGTGCGATACATTGTTGGTTGGCGCTATATCTCCGGTTACAGGATACGTAGTGTAGTCACTGGCCACTGTATCTCCCGGTGTCAGCCACACAGTAGATTCATGAAATGATGCGTTTATATTAAATACACCGGAAGTAGCTGACAGAGGCGGCAATGCCCATTTGACATGATTGCCATATACAGCAGCAGGCGCAGGGAAAGAGCTGGTAAACGTATAGTCTGGACTGTAGCTCATACTTACAGAGTCGCCACTTGCCGCACAGTATGCATTCATAACTACAATATGAGCCAGCCCCATATGCCGTCCTGCTCTGAATGACACCAGCTGGGACAGGTCAAACACAGATGCGCCGGTACATTGCAGCCCAAACTGCAGGCTACCCGGCAGGTAACTTGTTGGTCCGGCTACGTCGGTCAATACTGCGGTTGCAGGACAGGTAACTGTTAGCCCAGGAGAAGTACCGATAACTCTATACGTATATACCGTACCGGGACCACCATGGCAGGTATAGTAAAAGCCACCGGTAGCCACTACCGTGTCAAGAGGCACTCCGTTGGAATCTATTTCTGTGGTTACCGGCAGGAAGTTTACATTATCACCTGCATCATATACACAGTTGCTGTTATTGTCAGTATAGAACTGCACATGTCTGGTAAAGCAGAAGTTATAGGTAAGCGGATATGAAACTGAGTCTATAGCACTGGTACCGCTATATAATACATGCTTTATAGTATATGTACCCGGAAAGCTATAGTTGTGAGTCAGATACGCAATTGGTACTGCTGGCACTGCCAGTACTCCCGACAATGCACTGGTGCCATCTCCGAAATAGGTACGTATTGTACCTCCCGATGACATAGAACATGCTTTCATCTCAAAATTTACTGCCGAGCAGGAAGTACCCGATGGTAGCTCTGCCAGTACGCTGAGGTTTCCGGCTGTGCCTGCGGCACGGCATATGATGCCACTGTAAGCCGACTGTCCGCTGGATATACATACAAAATGGCACCTGTAGTATGGTCCGGGAGCACTGGCTGTAGGACATTCAGCTCCTGTGGCTCCTGCTATAATGCTCCATGTAGCGCCATCAGCACTCCACTCCCACTGCATCGTTACCCCAGCGCAGGAGTAACCAGTCAGGGTCAATGTATCGGCTGCACTACATACACTGTCATATACATATGTCCCGGCCGATGGCATGCCGGAGCATGGGGTAACTGAGCTGCAGCTTCCGGTGACCAGAACAGTCATTTCGCGCTGGCTGGTGCCTACCAGCACCCCACCTCTGTATTCCCTTATGTTGTACACAACTACAGCCCGCTGTAGCGTATTAGGAAAAAAAGAAAGCTGACCATCTGTATTATTGAAACTATAAGTACCCGCAGCCACCTTTATTGGGTTTGTTCCGGAAAGTGGAACTCCTGGCCATGCATCGGCAGATACATAGGACACTGCACTGCCTATGCTGGTACAGGTAGTTGTAGCTGATGTGGCATCAATAAGAGCGTATGCCAGTGCATCACCATCTGGGTCCGATGCCATTGGGTTGTAATTATTATAATCGTTTAGGCAAAAGAAAGTAGATTGTGATACCAGCAGTGATGGGCTGGAGTTGTTGTACCCGGCATTATTAAGTGTATCGGTGAGCTGCATAATAGTGCTACCAGCACTGGCTATGTTAGTAATAGCTGCAGCACGCCCGGCAGAGCTGGGACCATAAGCACCATTAAAAATAAACCGCCATACAGATGAAGTATGTGGCAGGGTATACATGGTGCTGTAAGTGAATTTTTTTATTGCTGGTGTAGTAGATGACGGATTTACACACTGAGATACTACCCCCGAGCATAATGGAGTAATCTCGGTGCCTGTAGTTGGTGACTCTATTGACAGATTTAGTGTAGTTACATAAGTTCCCCCATCATAAATACATATTACCGGGGCACCACTGGGTAAAGTGGCAAATGCTCCGGCACTGGCAGGGCCGCAATCGCCATACAATGCAAGTGTTATCTTGTAGGTACTTCCACTTATGTGGGTGTAATAGAGATCACCACCTACAATGTGAGAGGCAGAAGCAGATAGCGATGAAGTAAAGAGCAAAAAGAATGCACAAAGCAGGCGTAGACAGAAAAAGGGATTAGATCTCATAAGGTTATTTTTAAGGTGAAATGATGAATAAGACTACAGGTGATACTGAGATTTATGGCTACAAGCTCATAAACGTCAGGCATACTGCAACTTATACTATCAACAGACAATAATGGGTTTGCATTTCGTTGGGTAAATGTGAATATATTTTCACTTACAAATTCACGTTATACCGATTTCGCTTTTTGCCTATTATCACTACATTTGCAGTCCATATAACAAAACTGATTTTCATGGCTACAACAGCAGATATGCGCAATGGGCTTATTATTAAGCTTGATGGCAACCTTTATTCAGTAGTTGAGTTCGGGCAGAACAAAACCGCCCGTGCCGCTGCAAAAGTTTGGGCAAAGCTCAAAGGCGTAGACAATAACCGTACCATAGAACATACCTGGAACTCAGGTGACAATATTTTCCCTGTTCGCGTTGAGCGTCGCAACTACCAGTATCTCTATAAAGACGAAACCGGCTTTAACCTCATGGACAATAACACCTTTGAGCAAATCGTTATTGCTGAGAATATGATAGACAGGCCAGAGCTGTTTAAGGATGGTCAGGAGTGTTTTGTTATCGTAAATACCGAAACAGAAACTCCTATGAGTGTGGAGCTTCCTCCTCACGTTGTTCTGCGCATTACTTATTCTGAGCCAGGCCTTAAGGGAGATACTGCTACCCGTGCGCTTAAAGCTGCTACAGTAGAAACAGGTGCTACAGTAATGGTTCCGCTTTTTGTGGAAACAGATGAGCTTATTAAAATTGATACTAAAACCGGAAACTACGTAGAACGCGTGAAAGAGTAATATTCACCACATATTTCACTGTTTTTTCTGAAAATAGACTTACCTGAACCATTATTTTTTTTAACTTTCGGATAAAATCAATTACTCATGGAGTATAAACAAATACAAGAGCTTATTAAAACCGTAAATAAATCCGGTATTAGTGAGCTCAGCATAGAGCAGGGCGACTTTAAAATTACTATCAAACAGGAATTGAGCGCTGCTCAGCCTACATATGTTATGGCTCCCGCAGCTGCACCTATGCAGATACCTGTAGCAGCAGCCCCACAGGCAGCACCTGCAGAAGTTGCTGCACCTGTAGCTGCAAAGCCTGCTGCTGACAATGCCGCAGCCGGTGTTACTATCAAATCTCCTATGATCGGAACTTTCTATAGAAGTCCGGCACCTGATAAGCCTGTGTTTGTAAACATAGGAGATGAGGTGAAGAAAGGCCAGAAGCTTTGCATCATTGAGGCTATGAAGCTTTTCAATGATATTGAAGCCGATATAGATTGCCGCATACTGAAAGTGCTTGTTGACGACTCTACACCTGTAGAGTACGATCAGCCACTTTTCCTGGTAGAGCCTCTCTAACTCAGTAAAATGTCCCTGACAGAATGTTAAATACGGAAAGTGGCCTTTAGAAGGCCATTTTTCAATAAAAGCATATATTTTTATATCTATATAAAACTCTGAAAAAGTGTTCAAAAAGATACTGATTGCCAACCGTGGAGAAATAGCCCTGCGCATTATCCGTACCTGTCGTGAGATGGGTATCCGCACTGTAGCTGTTTACTCCACTGCCGATAAAGAAAGTCTTCACGTCCGCTTTGCCGACGAGGCAGTTTGCATAGGCAAGCCTCAGAGCGCCGATTCTTACCTGAACATGCAGCACATTATGGCTGCTGCTGAGATTACCAATGCTGATGCAATACATCCTGGTTATGGCTTTCTGGCTGAAAATGCCACTTTTGCCGAAATCTGCGCGCAGTATAAAATCAAATTCATTGGCCCCACTCCTGAAATGATCAGGTCTATGGGCGACAAAATAACTGCCAAGGAGACAATGATTAAGGCCGGAGTACCTGTAATACCGGGCTCTGAAGGTCTTCTGGAGAGTGTGGAAGAAGCCCGTAGTATAGCTGCTCAAATGGGCTACCCTGTTATCATTAAGGCTACTGCCGGTGGCGGTGGAAAAGGTATGAGGGTTGTATGGGCAGAGAGTGAGCTGGAAGATGCCTATACTCTGGCCAAAGCCGAAGCACGCGCCTCATTCAAGAATGATGGCATATATATGGAGAAGTTCGTAGAAGAGCCCCGCCATATAGAAATCCAGATAGCTGGTGACCAGTTCGGTAAAGTATGTCACCTTAGTGAGCGCGACTGCTCTATCCAGCGTCGTCATCAGAAGCTGGTAGAAGAGTCGCCATCGCCATTTATGACACCGGAGCTGCGCCAGCGTATGGGTGAGGCAGCTATTAAAGCTGCATCTGCTATCAACTATGAGAGCGTTGGTACCATTGAGTTTCTGGTAGATAAGCACCGCAACTTCTACTTCATGGAAATGAATACCCGTATTCAGGTAGAGCATGGGGTAACAGAAGAAGTAATCAGCTATGACCTTATCAAGGAACAGATAAAGATAGCTGCCGGTGTTCCTATCAGTGGCCGTAACTACGAGCCTAAGATACATGCTATCGAATGCCGTATCAATGCAGAAGACCCGTATAACGACTTCCGCCCATGTCCCGGCAGGATCACTACATTGCATACTCCCGGTGGCCATGGCGTACGCGTAGACTCGCACATATATGCAGGGTACACTATCCCACCCTATTACGACTCCATGATTGCAAAAGTCATAGCTGTAGCACAAACCCGTGAGGAGGCTATAGATACTATGGAGCGTGCACTCAGCGAGTATGTAATAGAAGGTGTAAAAACAACTATTCCGTTCCACCTGCAGCTCATGCGCAATGAAGACTTCAGGAAAGGCAACTTCACTACCAAGTTTATCGAAACATTCAAGCTTGTCTGAGACTGAAAAAGTACAGGTAGCAGCTATTTATACAGCATGAACAAGACTATTCTTATTACCGGTGGCGCTGGTTTTATTGGTTCCCATGTAGTGCGTCTTTTTGTTAACTCTTATCCTGAATACAGGATAGTGAATCTCGACGCCCTTACCTATGCAGGTAACCTTGAAAACCTGACAGATATTCAGGATGCCCCTAATTATATATTTGAAAAGGCCGACATTACAGATGCCGCCCACATTACCCGGCTTTTTGAGCAGTATAAGTTCGATGGTGTTATACATCTGGCAGCAGAAAGCCATGTGGATCGCTCCATACTGGACCCAAACGCATTCATAATGACGAATGTAATGGGCACAGCCAATCTGCTTAATGCTGCACGCACTCTTTGGAAAGATAATATGGAAGGCAAGCGCTTCTATCATGTATCTACCGATGAGGTATATGGCTCACTGGGGGAAGAGGGTTTCTTCCTGGAAACAACACCATATGACCCACAGTCACCCTACTCTGCATCAAAAGCAGCCTCTGACCACCTGGTGCGTGCATATGGCAATACATACCATCTGCCATTTGTACTTACAAATTGCTCCAACAACTACGGGCCAAACCATTTCCCGGAAAAACTGATACCATTGTTCATTAACAATATAGTGAACAAGAAACCGCTGCCGGTATATGGTGATGGTAAATATACACGCGACTGGCTCTATGTCATAGACCATGCCCGTGCTATAGATATGGTATTCCATAAGGGCAGAAATGGCGAAACATATAACATTGGTGGTTTTAACGAATGGCAGAATATTGAGCTCGTAAAACTCCTTTGTGAAAAAATGGATGCAAAGCTGGGACGTAAACCCGGTGAGTCGGCAGAGTTGATTACGTATATCAAAGACAGGCCGGGACATGACCGTCGCTATGCTATCGATGCCAATAAAATCAATAAAGAGCTGGGCTGGTATCCTTCTGTTACCTTTGAAGAGGGTTTGAGCAAAACTATCGACTGGTATATGGACAATCAGGAATGGTTGGATCATGTTACTTCAGGAGATTATAAAAAGTATTACGAAACTCAATACACACACAGATAATGAAAGGTATTATTCTCGCAGGCGGTTCCGGCACACGTCTTTATCCACTCACCATAGCTGTGAGTAAGCAGCTGATGCCGGTTTACGATAAGCCGATGATATACTATCCGTTATCTACGCTTATGCTTGCCGGTATCCGTGAGATACTGATAATCACTACCCCCGAAGACCAGACCGCTTTTAAAAAGCTGTTGGGCGATGGTAGCCAGATAGGTTGCCGGTTTGAATATGTGGTACAGCCTAAACCAGAGGGTCTTGCACAGGCATTTATCCTTGGTGCAGACTTTATTGGGAATGACCCCGCTGCACTCGTTCTGGGCGACAATATTTTTTACGGCTCTGGCATGGGTACCCTTCTTAAAAACAAGGTAAACCCCGATGGTGCTGTAGTTTTTGCATACCAGGTACACGACCCCGAGCGCTATGGTGTAGTAGAGTTCGACAAGGGCTTTAAAGTACTTAGTATAGAGGAAAAGCCGGTAAAACCAAAATCAAACTATGCAGTTCCCGGCCTGTACTTCTATGATAATGATGTGGTTGCGATAGCTAAATCTATTAAGCCATCACCAAGGGGCGAACTGGAAATAACAGATGTAAACCGCGTATACCTTGAAAAAGGTAAATTGGAAGTGGGTGTACTGGATCGTGGTACAGCATGGCTGGATACCGGTACATTCGATTCGCTCATAGAGGCTGGTGAGTTTATAGAGGTGATTGAAAAACGTCAGGGCCTGAAAATAGGTTGTATAGAAGAGATCGCTTACCGCAATGGCTGGATAAACGACGAGCAGATGGAAAAGCTTTCTGCTACCTATTTCAAGAGCGGCTATGGGGTGTATCTGAAAAAATTGATTGGTAATATCTGAAAATAACGCTGATACAGGTCTTTTTTTGATTTTCGGGTTTATCCCGGCATGTATTGGTACATATACAAATGTCTTTAACCGGTTTTCTTTCCCGCATTTCACTGGTCATTACCTGTGCGCTTATGGCGTGTGGTAAAAAAGAACAGCCTATTGAGCCATTTGTATCTGCCACCGCAGGTAGCTTTAAGTTTTACTCCTCCGGGCAGATGGTTACAAATACAAAAACTACTGTTGGCCCCACTACTTCCATGCTCATCCAGGCAGTTATGCCAGGTAGTGGGGCTACTCTTACTATATGGATTAAAAACTATTCTGGCGCACTGGATACTATTAGTATAGATAGTGTACATGCATCAGTTACGTGGCTGCCCCCTACCCCCAGCATTGAAACACGGTCTGTATCAGGCACACTCATAATTACTGAGTCTACGCCTTCTTATAAAGGCATTTTTAATTTTATTTGCTCTGATACCACAAGGGTTCAGGGCGAGTTCAAGGTGCCGCCAAGGTAGCCTGTTTTATATTCTTCTCTCTTGTTATCAGGGGTATTAATAGTGTTGGTATTTTTATTTTGTGTTCAAGGAAAGCAAATCAATAACATTTCTTTCTTTTATCTGATACCTCACACCTAACTTTGATAAAAAAATCATATACATGTCACAGCTTCCCGTTCCTCAGAATGAGATGGACAGGCTTCTCGCGTTTTCTGATCTCAATATTGACATCTCATCATTTACAAATAATTATAAGGAACTGGCAAGACTTGCCGCCAAAATTGCAGGTACCGAGATATCACTTGTCAATCTTATAGACTCTTATACACAATGGTCCGTTTCTAACTTTGGTCTTGATATTGAGCAGATGCCCCGGGAAGACTCAGTATGCCAGTACACCATTATGGGCGATGGTAGTTTTGAAATAGATGATCTTTCTGCCGACAGCAGATTCTTTGATAAGTTTTATGTCACAGACAACCCCCATCTCCGTTACTACTGGGGTATTCCGTTGCGCATACAGGACTATAATATGGGAGCCCTCTGTGTACTGGATAAAAACAAACGCGAAATAACTCCTGAAAAAGCTGAAATGCTTGTTCTTATTGCTGAAGAAATTGTTACCAGACTCAAAGTTCAGAAGCATATTGAGGCACTGCATAGCAATCTCAGCGATATGAAATCTACCCAGAACAAGATTCTGCATGATATCCGTGGACCTATTGGTGGTATCATAGGCCTGGCAGAAATAATCAGAGAGCAGGGCGAAGAAAATAAACTGGAGGAGGTCCTTGAATTCATTCAGCTTATACAAAAAGGCGGGCGCTCTGTACTGGAACTTGCAGATGAGATACTGGAAAATGATAAAAAACGGAATAGAGATGTGAAGCCGAATGAGCTGACCATGGTCATGTTTCGCGAAAAGCTGGAAAAGCTATATGTACCACAGGCAAAGAGTAAAAACATCCTTTTCATCATTAACACCAACCGGGAAACAGAGGAAGTGGTATTCCCTAATAACAAGCTAATGCAGATAGCAGGAAATCTTATTTCCAACGCAATGAAGTTTACACCACGCTTCGGACAGGTTACTGTTGATCTTGGCTTAAATGTGGATGTTGAAAATAATTGCAAAACGCTGACCATTGCCGTATCAGATACCGGAACAGACATTTCTCCCGACCGAATAGCTATGCTTCTGGATGATAACACACAGTCTACTGATGGTACTGATGGCGAAAAAGGTTTTGGGTTTGGACTTGCATTGGTAAAACATCTTATAAAAGGTCTGGGTGGTAGCCTCGCTATCTCATCTGTGGAGCATGAAGGGGCCAGATTTACCGTTACTATCCCATGTATTTATAAGTGATTTTTTAGTTACTTATTCATAAGTTCTGTTATCGTCTGGTATGATGCCGGAGGTATATTCATTTTGCACTTACAATAAACTATTTTTGCAGCCATGCAAGCAACACTTAGCGAACAGGAACTGGTGCGCCGCGAAAAGCTGGCCGAACTGGAAGCTATGGGCATAGACCCATACCCCGCCCCATTATATGACATTACACATACGGCAAGCGATATAAAAAAGCACTACTCTGAGGAGACAGCTGCTGATTTTCAGAGTGTTTCTCTGGCAGGCCGTATTATGAGCCGCCGTGATATGGGCAAGGCAAACTTTGCCGTATTGCAGGATAGCACAGGCCGTATTCAGGTATATGTGAAACGCGATGATATCTGTCCCGGCGAAGACAAATCGCTGTTTGATGTACTCTGGAAAAAGTTGCTGGATATAGGAGACATCATTGGTGTTAAAGGATATGTGTTTACTACCCGTACCGGTGAAATATCTATTCATGTTACATCCTTCACACTGTTATCAAAAGCCCTTCGTCCACTACCAATAGTTAAGGAAAAAGACGGTGAGCAGTTTGATGCAGTTACCGATCTGGAATTCAAATATCGTCAGCGTTATGCCGATCTCATTGTTAACCCAGAGGTGAGAGATACATTCGTCAGAATCACCAAAATGAAGAATGCTATCCGCTCTTTCCTCAATGAGCGTGGCGCACTGGAAGTAGATACGCCCGTACTACAGAGCATCCCTGGTGGTGCAGCAGCAAGGCCTTTCATTACACATCATAATGCGCTGGATATGCCTTTGTACCTGCGTATTGCCAATGAGCTCTACCTGAAACGCCTCATAGTAGGTGGTTTCAACTGGGTGTATGAGTTCAGCCGCAACTTCCGCAATGAAGGTATGGACCGCACGCACAACCCCGAATTTACTATTCTGGAGTTCTACGTTGCATATAAAGACTATCTGTGGATGATGGAAACTACAGAGCAGTTACTGGAGCAGACCGCCATTGCTACCAATGGCAGTACCGCTACATCTGTAAATGGTGTTTCTGTGGACTTCAAAGCGCCATACGCACGTGTCACCATATATGATGCCATAAAAGAGCATACAGGTACTGATATCACTAATATGGATGAAGACGGATTGCGCACATTGTGTAAGCAACTGCAGATAGAGGTGGACCCTTCAATGGGGCGCGGCAAACTCATTGATGAGATTTTTGGCGCAAAATGTGAGCATCATTACATACAGCCCACCTTCATTACAGACTACCCTGTAGAAATGAGTCCGCTTACCAAAAAGCACCGCAGCAAAGCAGGATTGGTAGAACGTTTTGAGTTGATAATCAATGGTAAGGAAATTGCCAATGCATATAGTGAGCTGAATGACCCTATCGATCAGCGACAGCGTTTTGAAGACCAGCTGAAACTTATGGAGCGCGGCGATGATGAGGCCATGTTTATAGATAATGACTTCCTCCGTGCACTGGAGTATGGTATGCCACCTACTGCAGGTATAGGTTTCGGTATTGAGCGTCTTGCCATGCTGCTTACCGGTAATGTTTCTATTCAGGATGTACTATTCTTTCCGCAGATGCGGCCCGAGATGAAATCATGATAATAACACACAGGCATATAGCAAAGGTCATGCTGGTAGCGATGATGTTCGTTGCCCACATGACCTTTGCTCAGTCATATACAGAGGAGATAGCTGCATGGCGTAAAAATTACCTGGAAGAATTACATGCCGAAAAGCGCCAGCCGGTTAAGCCCAGTCAGTTTTCGCGTATATCATTCTATCCTGCCAATGCCGACTATAAGGTTGTAGCAACAGTAAAGGAAACGCCCGGTAGCAAGCCATTTATGATACCTACACATAGCGGGAAGCAAAAGCCTTTCCGCGAATATGCTACATTATCATTCAGGCTTAATGATCAGGAGCTTACATTACACGCATATCAGAGTATAGACCTGCTCACCGATTCAGTTTCCGGTAGCTACCTGTTTATTCCTTTCCGTGATTACACTAATTATGATGAAACCTATGGTGGTGGCAGATATATAGATATCCCGGTTACAGATATCAGAGATGGGAAAGTAATACTGGATTTCAACAAGTGCTACAATCCATACTGTGCTTATTCCGATGGTTTTAACTGCCCTATACCTCCCGACGAAAATGTACTGGCCGTAGAGATAAAGGCAGGCGAAAAGAACTTCATTCACTAAACAACTACAGATATGAACGTAAAAGAACTATTTGAGCAGGCAGTAACTAACAGCAAACAAATTACATCACGTCCTGACAATGATACCCTGCTGAAGCTGTACAGCCTTTACAAGCAGGCTACTGAAGGCAATGCCCCGGCTGAAGGCCCTACCAACCCGTTTGATTTTGTAGCCAAAGCAAAGCATAATGCATGGACTGCACTCGATGGGCTGGATGCAGAAGCGGCTATGCAGCAGTACATAGACCTTGTCAATTCATTACGCGGTTAATAACCATTCGGTTATCCTTATAAAACGAACGGGCGGGAGTATTACTCCCGCCCGTTCATATGTTATGTACATTGTGAGCAATTATCTCACTTCAAAATTAGCCAGTGAAATAAACTCATTGATGCGGCAGCTGATATCCTCGGCATTGATTTCTTTGAGGCGTGTAGGTCCGAATTTCTCTACACAATAAGATGCCATTGCAGAGCCGGCTATAATACCTGCTTTCATGCTCTCAAATGAGATGTCATTGATACGTGCCAGATAGCCTATGAATCCACCGGCAAATGTATCACCGGCACCAGTTGGGTCAAATACATCTTCCAGCGGCAGCGCAGGGGCTGAGAAAATCTGCTCGTTATAGAATAGCAGTGCACCATGCTCACCTTTTTTGATGATGATATATTTAGGCCCCATCTGCTGTATCTTCTTAGCAGCTTTTACCAGAGAGTATTCACCACTCAGCTGGCGTGCTTCGCTGTCATTCACCATCAGCAGGTCCACCTTGGCCAGTACCTTGCGCAGGTCGTCCATGGCTATATCCATCCAGAAATTCATGGTATCCATGATTACCAGTTTAGGACGGTTCTGCAGCTGGTCCAGTACGCTCATCTGTACAGCAGGTGCCAGGTTACCCAGCATCACATACTCAGCGTTCTGATAGCTGGCCGGGATCTTAGGGTCAAAGCGGGCCAGTACATTCAGGTCTGTTACCAGCGTATCACGGGTATTCATATCCATGTGATACCTGCCACTCCAGAAAAAGCTTTTCTCATCAGGTACTATTTCCACACCTTCCAGTGCCACACCGCGAGACGACAGCGCTTCCATTTCTTCCTCAGGAAAATCTCCGCCCACTATTGAAACCTGATAGATGGGGTTTGTAAAGTTAGAAGCTGCAAGAGCTGCATAAGTAGCAGAGCCACCCACAATGCGGTCTACCTTACCAAATGGTGTTTCCAGGGCATCAAAAGCCATGGTACCTACTATAAGTAATGACATTACAATAAAATTTTGTGCAAATGTAATAGATAACTTTCAGGAACTTAAATCCATCGTATAGTATATGCTTTATGCGTTGCAGTATCGTTAATTCTGATACGCTTATTAAGGTTGGATGGCCAATACTGTAGATATTTGCAGTCGTTTAAGGGTATTATAAGTAATGCCCGGCAGTAACTTACAGCGAAATGAAGATAGGTATTGTATGTTATCCCACATTTGGTGGGTCGGGTGTATTGGCTACAGAATTGGGTATAGCTCTGTCCGACAAAGGATATGAAGTTCATTTCATCACGTATGAGCAGCCCGTTCGGCTCAATCAGAGCTTTCACCCCAATCTCTATTTTCATGAGGTAAAGGTCCCCACCTATCCTTTATTCGACTTTCCACCTTACGAAACTGCGCTTGCCAGTACAATGGCACACGTTATTACTAATCAGAAGCTGGATATACTCCATCTGCATTACGCCATACCCCATGCATCTGCTGCTTACTTTGCACGGCAGATACTGCGTAAGACTGGGCAGGATATTCCATTTATTACTACCCTTCACGGCACCGACATTACGCTTGTAGGCCGTGATGCTACCTATGCGCCGGTTGTTGCATTTTCCATTAATGAGTCTGATGCTATCACAGCTGTTTCTGACAACCTGAGGGAAGAGACCCTGCGCTCATTCAATATAGAAAAGGAGATACATGTCATTCACAATTTTGTGGATATAAAACGATTTCACCAGTCCGACAAGAATCACTTTAAGCAGATGCTGGCCCCTGAGGGAGAGCGTATCCTTGCACACGTATCCAACTTCCGTACAGTAAAGCGTGTACCCGATGTGGTGAATATATTTGCCGAAGTGAAAAAGAGTATCCCGGCCAAGCTGCTGATGATAGGTGATGGCCCTGAGCGCCAGGCGGTAGAAGAGCTGGCACGTAGCATGGGGCTTTACAACGATATCCGTTTTCTGGGCAAACAGGAGCAGATCAGTGAAATACTAAGCATAGCCGACCTCTTTATACTACCCTCTGCCACAGAAAGTTTTGGTCTCTCTGCACTGGAAGCTATGGCCTGTGGTGTACCCGTCATTTCTACAAATGCAGGTGGCCTGCCGGAAATTAACATACAGGGCAAGACTGGCTTCATGTCAGAAGTAGGCAATACCAGTGATATGGCAGCCAATGCCTTGAAAATTCTGTCTGATGATAACACACTGCATCATTTCAAAAAGGCAGCTCTGGCACAGGCACGTCGTTTTGAAAAACAGCACATTATTCCACAGTACGAGCAGCTGTATAAAGATGTAGTAGCTGGCTATAAGCGCTCCAGATAACGACTGTTGTTATGCCGAATGTTAACATGACCAATATCATGTAGTTACATGATATTTCATTCATGTATTTTTCAAAATGCATGCTTACATTCGCACGCTTCAGGTGGGGGCATTGTAAGCGGCCCCTTTATTGTGTATCATAAGGGGAAATTGCAGATGATTGAAAATACGGATATCAGAGACCTCAGATATAACCTGTTTCTCAATTCCGACGACTATATTCTGATAATAGGTGCCGACCGTAAAAAAAAGCTGGTAAATAAGGCTTACCTGGACTTATGGCGGTCTTCAGAAGAAGACCAGATAGGCCAGGATTATACACATGGTTTTGCTGAAGACCGTGCACGGTGGTATGAAAGTCAGATTCAGTCTATGACGCCACAAGCCCCCTCTGTTTCTTTCACTATAAAATCAGGCCCTGAAAACTATAAAGAATGGGTTCAATGGAAAGCTACAGGTCTGTTCGATGCTGATGGTTGCCTGGTAGAAGTAATGGTGGTAGGCAGAAATGTCAATGACACTATAGCGATAAAACAGGACAGGGAAAAGCTTTTCAATACACTCACTGCATTTAAAACAGCTATTGACTCTCACATTATCTGTACCATTACTGATGAAAAAGGAGTTATCAACTATGCCAATCGTAACTTCTGTGCCATTTCCAAATACACACAACGGGAAGTTCACGGCAAGACACACAGCATAATTAATTCAGGTCATCACCCCCGTGCATTCTTTGCCAATATGTGGCGGACAATATCTTCCGGCAGAATGTGGACCGGTGAGATAAAAAACGTTGCTAAGGATGGTAGTATATATTGGGTAAACTCGGTTATTATTCCCATTAAAGATACGCGCAGGCGTATATCCGGCTACCTGTCGCTCCGGGTACTGATTAATAAACGGAAGGAGATGGAGGAAGACCGGAAAATATATCAGAAATCACTGGAGCAGATGCTTTTTATGGTATCGCACGAGATACGCAGGCCCATCGCTACACTACAGGGGCTGCTGTATCTGCTTCAGGACGAGCAGCCTGCCGATCCTGTAGCATATCAGGAATATATCTCTTATCTTACTGAGACAGCGGGTGAGCTCAATGATTATTCATACAAACTCAACGACTATCTGGAGCAGCACGTAACGCGTGAACCACTTTCTGTATCACGTACCAGAGAGTAAGTAGATGCATTGAATTATTTCACTTCCCATTCATTTCATCCGGCTATCAGGTCTATGGTTTTTGCTAGTTTATGATCCCGTTCCGTCACCGTGTTTCCGGCATCGTGGCTGCACAGCCATATCTCCACAGTATTCCAGGTATTAGTCCATGTAGGGTGATGGTCCTGCTTTTCTGCCGCCAGCGCTACCCTTGTCATAAAGGCAAATGCCTCACTGAAGTTCTTAAATGAAAACTTCCTGTATAGCTTATTGTCTGTTTCCTGCCACATAATAGACGTTTAATCTTAAAGGTAACATCATTTGTATTATGGCGTGTGCATGATGTTTACAGTAATCTGTACCACAGCTTTAACAGGCATCAATCTTTATACCATACACGAAACTTCACTTTACCGGCATACTCTCGTACCTTTGCGCCGCAAACAATACAAAAACACAATACATACGCTTTTATGGAATTCAGAATTGAGAAAGACACAATGGGCGAAGTGAAAGTGCCCGTTAATGCCTATTATGGCGCGCAGACACAGCGCTCCATCGAAAACTTCAAGATAGCTCAGGACATCAACCGCATGCCTAAGGAAATCATTCAGGCATTTGCGTATCTGAAGAAAGCAGCAGCCATCACTAACAGTGAGCTGGGTGTACTCCCTGCAGAAAAATCTGCGCTTATAGGTAAGGTGTGCGATGAGATACTGGAAGGTAAGCTCGACAATGAATTCCCCCTGGTAGTATGGCAGACCGGCTCAGGTACTCAGAGCAACATGAATGTGAATGAGGTGGTAGCCTACCGCGCTCACGTTATGAATGGAGGTCAGCTTACTGATAAGGATAAGTTTGTACACCCAAACGATGATGTGAATAAGTCACAGTCGTCTAATGATACTTTCCCTACGGCAATGCACATTGCAGCATATAAAATGCTTATTGATGTAACTATTCCAGGCATCACTAAGCTGCGCAATACCCTTGCTGCAAAGTCTAAGGAATTCATGCATGTGGTGAAGATAGGTCGTACCCATTTCATGGATGCTACCCCACTCACCGTAGGCCAGGAACTGAGCGGTTATGTTTCTCAGTTGGATCACGGTCTGCGTGCTGTCAATAACAGCCTGGCTCATCTTAGCGAGCTGGCGTTGGGTGGTACTGCCGTAGGTACGGGCATCAATACGCCTAAAGGTTATGCTGTAAAAGTAGCAGAGAATATAGCTCAGCTTACCGGCCTGCCTTTCGTTACTGCCGAAAATAAGTTTGAAAGCCTTGCCGCTCACGATGCCATTGTAGAGGCACACGGTGCGCTTAAAACAGTTGCCGTTAGCCTTATGAAGATAGCTAACGATATCCGTATGCTTAGCTCCGGCCCACGCTCCGGCATAGGAGAGCTTTACATTCCTGACAATGAGCCGGGTTCATCTATCATGCCAGGCAAGGTTAACCCTACTCAGTGCGAGGCACTTACTATGATTGCCGCACAGGTTATGGGCAATGATGTGGCCATTAGCATAGGTGGCAGCAATGGCCATTTTGAGCTCAATGTGTTTAAGCCGGTGATGATTTATAACTTCCTGCACAGTGCACGCCTCATAGGTGAGGGTTGTGTTTCATTCAATGATAAGTGTGCAGAGGGCCTGCGTCCGCTGGAAGACAATATCCGCAAGCATGTGAATAACTCACTGATGCTGGTTACGTCACTCAATACAAAGATTGGCTATTACAAAGCTGCCGAAATAGCACAGACGGCACACAAGCAGGGCAAAACGCTGAAAGAGACCGCTATAGAGCTGGGTTATGTTTCTGCAGAGGATTTTGACAACTGGGTTAACCCTGCCGATATGGTGGGCGAAATCAACGGATAACCACAACTGCACAGCAGTACATTTAATTATAAGCCGCCGCTACCGGGATGGGTAGCGGCGGTTACTTTTGTACAATACTTACTTTTTGCATTCCATATACACTTTACATACAATTATCAGGTATGTCTATTATTTACAGCACATTATATTTTGGTATTTCAGCATAAACTTCTTTTCAACGTATTAACTTTACCAACGAAATAAAATATACGATATACTTGCTATATCGTTGATTAACCTGAAAATATTTATCTATGAGAGCAGGTTTATACAAGCTTTGTATTATCACTATAGCACTTGCATTTTTACCAGGTCTGTCGGTTGCACAGTGTTTTGTCTGGAACAATGAGGGCACGCCCGGCTTCTCTGCCGGTGGCGCCTTATTCACAGCCATAGCTTCCGATCCATCATCCGGCACACCATATATTGCCTATATGGATGAAAATGCAGGGTTCAAAGCTACAGTGAAGAAATTCACATCCGGGGTATGGGCAGATGTAGGCCTGGCCGGTTTTTCTGCCGCCCGTGCCGACTATACTTCCATTGCCGTAAACAACTTCGGCAATCCATATGTAGTATATATGGACGAAAATGCACTCTATCAGGCTACCGTTAAAAAGTTCAATGGTACCTTCTGGGAAAATGTAGGTATCCCTGGCTTCTCTGCTGGCAAGGCCGAGAAAACCAGCATTGCGCTTGATGCCTCAGGCACTCCCTATGTCTCATTTATTGACTGGGGCAACAGCAAGAAGGCAACTGTAATGAAGTTTGATGGTGCTACATGGGTCAATGTTGGTACAGCAGGCTTCTCAGCCGATGAGGTTACAGATATAAGACTGGCTATAAACAGCGCTGGTGTTCCTTATGTAGTCTTTCAGGACTGGGACAACAGTAACAAGGCTACTGTTATGAGGTTCAACGGTACATCGTGGGTTGTAGTAGGTGTACCCGGCTTTTCTGACGGGCAGGCAGCCTACACATCTATCGCTTTCTCTAACGATACGCCATTCGTTGTTTTCTCCGACTGGACCAACAGCCGCAGAGCTACTGCAATGAAGTTCAACGGGCTGGCATGGGTAGCCGCGGGCACACCAGGCATTTCTCCTGACCGTGCCGACTTTACCGAAATTGTATCAGATGCCGGTGGCGGACTCTACATAAGCTATTCAGACTGGTTTGCAGGTGATGAAGCTACTGTGGTAAAATATACAGCTGGCAGCTGGTCTTTGGTAGGTGCCGCCAACTTCTCTACAGGCTCCACATCTAATAATTCTATCTCAGCCTCACCCAATGGCACTATCTACACGGCCTATACCGATGGCGATGTAGGCGGTCATGCCACAGTGATGAAGTTCAACAATAACATTGCACCTGTTACAGGCACCTTTACGGTTTGTACCGGCAGTACCACTACCCTCAGCAATTTTGTTGCCGGTGGCACATGGAGCAGCAGCAATACTACCATAGCTACTGTGGGTAGCGCCACGGGTGTTGTTACCGGTAATACTCCGGGTACAGCTACTATTACTTATACACACTCAGGTTCCTGCGGTGTTGTGAGCGCTACTGCTGTAGTTACAGTAAATGGTGGGGCAGGCAGCATTACAGGTTCGCTGGTAGTATGTACGGGTTCCACTACTACCCTGTCTGTTGCCTCTACCGGTGGCTCATGGAGCAGCAGTACGCCATCAGTTGCCGGCATTGGTCCGCTTACGGGTGTGGTTACAGGTGTGTCTGCGGGTACTACTGTTATTTCCTATATTTCTACTGTAGGGTGCAGTGCCTCAGCAATAGTTACAGCATCCTCCACACCGGCATTTATCACCGGGCCGCTTACACTATGTGCAGGCACTATTGGCACGCTCAACTGTGTTACGGCTGGTGGCACATGGAGCAGTGATAATCTGGCGGTAGCTACCATCAGCAGCACTGGCGTTGTGTCTGCCGGGGTTGCAGGCACCAGTATCATTTCGTATACCATGCCAGGTGGCTGTTATCGCTCAGCCATCCTCACCGTATCTCCAAATCCTCCTGCCATCACGGGTACACCTGTAGTATGTGCTACCAGCAGCACTACTCTTGCCAATGCCAATCCCGGCGGCATCTGGACCACCAGCAACGCTTCCGTTGCATCCGTTGTCTCTACTACCGGCGTTGTGGTAGGTGTAGCTTCCGGTACAGCTTCCATATCCTATTATCAGTGTGGCTGCTATGCCTCTGTAGTAGTTACGGTCAATACTATGCCTACAAATATCATAGGTGCCACATCGGCCTGCGTGGGTAGTACTGCAGCACTGTCCAGTACACCATCGGGCGGCACATGGAGCAGCAGCGATGCTGCTATGGCTACCGTCTCTGCATCGGGTGTGGTTACAGGTGTTGCTATCGGCAACCCTGTCATTACCTATGGCTTTCCTACGGGCTGCTACCGGGTGCTGCATTTTAGTGTAGGTCCTGCACCAGGTGTTATTTCCGGCAGTGCATCTGTTTGTGAAGATGCATCCACTACACTGGTTTGCTCACCCGCCGGGGGTATATGGAGTAGCAGTAGTGCCAGTGCTACTATAGGCACATCGTCCGGCATAGTTACCGGTGTTACTGCCGGCACTGCTGATATTACTTATTCTCTGGGTGCTGGCTGTCAGTCATATGCCACTGTCACAGTACAGGCATCACCTGCTATCATTGCCGGCCCTTCCAATGTATGCACAGGCTCAGGCATCACCCTCACCAGCTCGGCAGGGGGTACATGGAGCAGCTTTAATCCGCTCATCGCTTCAGTAGATCCTGCATCAGGTGTCGTAACAGGCATGGTACCCGGGGCTACTTACATCAGCTATACATACTCATCGGGCTGTCACCGTACCAAAGTAGTAACGGTTGTGGCTACACCGGCAGCAGCCACCATTACAGGCGCTGCATCTTTATGTGTAGGTGCCAGTGCGTCACTGTCTGCCAGCGAGCCGGGCGGTATATGGAGCATTACTACCGGCAGAGCCTCTGTATCCACATCCGGTATTGCCACAGGTGTAGCCGGTGGGCCTGATACGGTTAAGTACAGTATCCCTTCAGTATGTGGGCTCATCACATCCACACATCCGGTTACCGTCAATGCACTACCGTCAGCAGGCGCTATCGCAGGGGGCAGCGACCTTTGCGTGGGCCAGACCATGACACTAACAGCTACCGTTGCCGGTGGTACATGGAAAAGCAGCAATGTTGTTGTGGCAGTTGTTTCCCCCGATGGGGTTGTATCCGGCATAGTGGCGGGTACTGCTACTATCCGTTACCGTGTGGCTAATGCCTGCGGTGCCGATACCGCTTTTGCTGATATTACGGTCAATCCTCTGCCTGCAGCAGGTACTGTTTCCGGTAGCGACTCAGCCTGCCCCGGCGATATCATTGATTTTGCCAGCACGCTCCCCGGTGGTACATGGAGCACATCAGATGCTGCTCTTGCTACCGTCAGCGCTGCAGGCAATGTTACTGCAGTGGCATCAGGTGCCGTAACCGTAAGCTATATCGTTACCAATGTCTGCGGAGCCGATACTGCTACTGCCTCATTCTTCATCCGTACTACAGAAGCCTGCGAACCGGCATCTGTTACATCAGTAGATGCTGTTAGTGTCAGCATATTCCCCAACCCCAGCAAGGGTACGCTGCATATAGCTACACCGGAGGCGGGTATATTGTCTGTCAGCACCATTGATGGCCGCGAAGTAGCCCGATTTGATATCAGCACACCTGCAACTTCTGTTACCCTGCCCGACATGGCATCAGGATTTTATATGTGCCGGTTCACCGGAGTATCAGGTGCTGCAAAAGTTGTGCGTCTGGTATATGAGCGGTAGATGAGGCAAGCGCAAACTTGCTTATTTTGCAGCCATGTACAATAAGCTGGATGAAAAGCGCCTTTATGAGCAGGCCATATATTTACTGAATGCCGATGCTACCGATGCCGCTACCACTGTAGCACAGCTCAGGGATTGTATCAATTATGCCGACTGGAAGTACTATGTACTTAGTGAGCCGGTACTGGCCGATGTGGAATATGACGCACTTTTCCGTAAGCTGAAAGAGCTGGAGCAGGCACACCCTCAGTTGCTCACGCCCGACTCTCCCACACAGCGTGTAGCTATGGGACTCAGCGAGCGTTTTCCTGCGGTGAGCCATCTCGTACCCATGCTCAGCCTGGATAACACCTATAATGCTGAGGACCTGCTGGACTGGGACCGTAAGTGCCGTGAGCTGGCCGGTACCGATGATATTACGTACTGCATAGAGCCTAAGTATGACGGAGCCAGTGTATCTGTCATTTATGAAGATGACCACCTTACCCGTGGTGCTACCCGTGGCGATGGTGTGATGGGCGAAGATGTTACCGTGAATGTAAAGCAGATTCGCGCTATTCCGCTATCAGCAAGGCTTGCAGCGTATGGCATAAAGCAGATGGAGATACGCGGCGAAATAGTTATACATAAAAAGGTATTTGAAGCATATAACGAGCGCCGCATAGAGCAGGGGCTGGAGCCACTGGCCAATCCCCGCAATGCCGCATCAGGAACACTACGCATACTGGACCCTTCCGAAGTTCGCAAACGTGGACTTAACGCCATCCTGTATAGTATCAGCGACTACACATTGCTGCCCGGTGCTGAGCGTCCCGATGAGTTAAACACACATTACAAATCATTGCAGTGGCTGTACAGCCTGGGCTTCCCTGCCCCGGCACGTGAGATGAAGGTATGCACCCACATTCAGGAGGTTATCAGCTACTGCACAGAGTTTGAAGCCCGCCGCGACGATTTGCCATTCGATGTAGATGGTCTGGTTATTAAAGTCAATGACTTTGCACTACAGGACAAAATGGGCATGACCTCTCACCACCCACGCTGGGCTGTTGCCTATAAATTCAAAGCCCGTCAGGCCGAAAGCGTTCTGCGTCGTGTGGAGTTTCAGGTGGGTCGTGTAGGCTCGGTAACACCAGTAGCCAAGATAGACCCTGTACCCATTGGTGGTGTTACCGTGTCGTCCATTTCACTGTTCAATGAAGATGTCATAAAGGCAAAAGACCTTCATATAGGCGATACGGTAATTGTAGAGCGTGCAGGAGATGTCATACCCTACATTGTACGGTCCATGCCCGAAAAGCGTACCGGCAATGAGGAGCCGATTATATTCCCCACACATTGCCCTGCCTGTAGCAGTCTGCTGGAGAAACAGCAGGACGAGGCCGCATGGCGCTGCATCAATGCCACATGTCCCGTACAGGTAGTAGAGCGTATTATACACTTTGCCAGCAAAGATGCTATGGATATCCGCAGTATGGGCGGTGCTAATGTGCAGAAGTTTCACGATGCCGGCCTCCTGCCCGATATTCCGGGCATGTACAGCATAGAGTGGGATAAAGTGAAAGGTATGGAAGGCTTTGGCGAAAAGTCGGTGAGCAATCTGCAGCAGGCCATAGAGCAGTCAAAGAAACAACCGCTCAACAGGGTCATCTATGGCATGGGTATCCGCTATGTGGGTGAAACCACTGCCAAAACACTGGCGGCTGCAGTATCTCACATTAGCGACTTTTACAATTGGGATGTAGAGAAACTGGCCACACTTTCCGATGTAGGCCCCAAAGTAGCCACCTCTGTTGCAGACTTCTTTGCACGCCCCGAAAACCGGAATATGATAGATAAGCTGGCTGCTGCCGGTGTAAATCTCACTAACGACCACAAGGCACAGCAGGCCGCTGCCGATGGCATACTGGCAGGAAAAACATTCCTGTTCACCGGCACACTCAGCCGCTTTAAGCGCAGCGATGCCGAGGCGCTGGTAGAGTCAAAAGGAGGTGTGCTGCTCAGTGGTGTCAGCAGCAAGCTCAATTATCTGGTAGTAGGTGCCGATGCCGGCTCCAAGTTGGAAAAAGCTAAAAAACTGGGCAGCGTCAGCATCCTCTCAGAAGAGGAGTTTATGACCCTCACAGGTATGGAGTAGTAAGCAGTAATGATATCATAAACTTTGCCCGCTATCAGTGGGCAAAGTCTGTATCAAAGTTGGTCATACGCTCTATAGGCGGGTTAAAGTAGCCATACTTCACATCCGGAAACTCTTCGTGTATCAGATCCATCATCTGCTTTATACCCATGCACTCACCGGTATCGGCTACACCTATTTTACCCAGATACCAGTCAGGGTCTATATTGAAGTTGCGCCACTGTATCATACTCAGCCCTGTTTCTGATATCAGCTCCCGCAGTGCCTCATATTCATCTATATTATCCGTCATGCCGGGGAAGGTGAAGTAGTTGATAGACGACCACCCACCATATCTGCGCACCACCTTCAGGCTTTCTATCAGGTCTTCAAACTTATAGTTGTTTGGCTGATAATAGCGGGTATAGATATCTGCACGGGCCGAGTTCAGACTCACCCTTATACTGTCCAGGCCGGCCTTCATCAGTTCTGCTACCGCAGCGGGCTTGCTGCCATTGGTATTGATGTTGATACTGCCTTTGGAAGTATGCTTGCGCATTTCTATGATAGACTCTTTTATAGTCTCCCACATGAGCAGCGGCTCACCCTCACATCCCTGCCCAAAGCTCACTATAGGGTAAGGAGCCGTTTCCAGATGCGGTACGGTAAACTCTACTATCTCTGCCGCAGTAGGCTTAAAGCGCAGCCTGTCCTGGGTAGATACAATGGTTTCTTCCTCTGGCTGAAACGAAATACAGCCTATACAATTGGCATTACATGCCGGTGACGTAGGTATAGGACACTCCCACCTGCCTATGAAGTAGTTTCTTGCTGCCGGACAGTGATAGGTCAGCGCGCAGTTATCTGCCAGATGTTTTACAAGACGGTTGTGGGGATATGCTTTCACAAAATTTTCCACACCCACATGCACCTTATTCTGGTCAAAACCGCTGCACTCCTGCCTTATATCGCGCTCTATGCGCACAGCCGGCACATAAAATTTATCATCCAGCCATCCCGCAGCCGTGTAGCAAAACAGGGGCAGCGTAGGCGCATCCGGCATCGTTTCATATGCCGCCAGGTAAAATCCCGTATGTGCCGGTGGTATAAATGCGGCCACCGCCCATCCTTTTTCACATATACGCATCTCTCCTGTCTGTACATCTATGCCTATACCACGGCGCCCGGGCAGCTCATACAGGTTGCCGCCATCCGGTAGCTCTATCCAGTCCTCTTCAGGTATGGGCATAGCATCCCAGCCACTGCGGCCTACCACATACAGGCTCGTATCTTCAAATATTTTTCCCGCTCCGTCAGAGTATAGTATATATGGACTTGTCATTTCCTGGCAGTATTTAGCCCCGGCACCTTTTCGGTCCGGCCTGCAAAATTACGTTATTACATGCTGTAAAGTGTGCTGTAGGCCATCAGCATCAGCTATTACGCTTTTGCTGCATACTGTACATGCGTATTTTGGTGTACTTCACAAAGGCTGCATATGCCGACAGACGGCATATTACCCACCCATGAAATCCATCCATAAAGCCCAGCTTCAGAAAATACTCGCTGATGAAATGCCACAATGGTGAGAAGATTATTTTCAGCAGGCTGGCCTGTTTACCCCGCTCCGCCGCCGCTATCGCCGCCAGCTCAGTATAGCGCTCTATCTTTTGTATATGCTGGCTCACACTCGTAAAGCTATAGTGTAGCAGGTCGCCTCGCAGCACACCCGTCACCGCCTGTGCATCGTCCGCCTTCCAGTATTCATGCACCCTCAGCTCCTGCCACCTTCCGGCCCTGCGGTCATACAGCCGTGTCTGATGGTCCGGGTACCATCCGGCATGGCGTATCCACCGGCCGCAGTAATTGGTAAGCCGGGGCATCTTATACACGCTTTTTTCCGGAGCAGCCTTTACCTTCAGGATACTCTCCTTCAGTGCCGGTGTCAGCTCTTCATCTGCATCCAGCGATAGTATCCAGTCATGAGTAGCCTGTTCTGTGGCAAAGTTCTTTTGCTGTGCATATCCTTCAAATGCATGCTGCAGCACCCGTGCGCCATACTGTGTCGCTACCGCTACCGTATCATCAGTAGAGTTGCTGTCCACTACCAGCAGTTCATCTGCCACACCAGTTGCAGATGCCAGACACCGCCCCAGGTTCTTACCCTCATTAAATGTGATTACTATGACGCTGATACCTACCATGCAACTATTACTATGCCCACCGGCCGCACAAATTTAAACGATAGTTTCCCGTTTATCACTATTTATCCGTCTCTATATTAGGATGAGAGTTGCATTATACCTAATGTACTCTCTCCCGCTTTAATTACGTACATCTACGCAAAATATTACGTGTTTCTACGTGTCTGTATGTCTGAAAACAATCAATAGACTTGAACAGGAAAACCAAAGCCCTTTATCTTCTTTTACGTCTTGTAATACATACTTGCTATATTTATCTGTAAACGCTATGTTATGAATAAAATTACCGCTACCTTATTACTTACACTATTCCTTCATGCCGCACAGGCACAGATTATTACTACCGTAGCAGGCTCTGCCAGTAATTCGTACACAGGTGACGGCGGCCCTGCTACCGCCGCTGGTCTCAATAATCCACTTGGTGTGGCTGTAGATGCATCCGGAAATATATACATCTCTGATACCAAACATCACTGCATTCGCAAAGTAAATACCTCCGGTACTATTACCACCATTACCGGAAATGGCACCGCCGGTTATAGTGGCCTGGCTACTACATCTAGGTTTAATCCCCCCTTAGGTATTGATGTAGACAATGCCAGTAACATTTTCATAGCTGAATACAGGAACAATTGTATCAGTAAGGTCTCCACACCAGGCATCATTAATACGCTTACTGCTGCTGTTTCCACATGCTACAGCGGGGATAATGGTCCTGCAACTTATGCAAAACAGAACCGCCCCTTTGATGTAGTTGTGGATAAGTTTAGTATAATTTATGTGGTCAATAATAACAATGGTGCTGTAAGGAAAGTTGCATTAAATAGCATTATTTCTACAGTAGTGGTACTTATGTAAACGGCTTTAGTGGTGATTGACCTCCCCCCACTTTTCGGACATAGCTAAACTGGAGAAGCGGGGTTAGAAAATACTTATTCAACCACTCCGTCGAGGCTTATGTTTTCACTTGTCCCAGATGATAAGACTCCTTCCGCTGATGAAGACATAAGACTCGGCGGAGGCTCCCCTTGCACGGTTATTTTCTGTATCTGAGTAAGATGCTTTTCAATAAACTCATCGGGTGTTAAGCCATCCAAAGAACTATGTGGACGATAGCTATTATATTCCACCTGCCATGCTTCTATTTTCCTGCTGGCATCATCCAAAGATAAGAACCAGTGGGCATTCAGACACTCATCCCTAAAGCTGCCATTAAATGATTCAATGAAAGGATTGTCGGTTGGCTTTCCCGGCCTTGAGTAGTCCATTGTCACCCCATGCTCATAAGCCCACCGGTCGACATCCTTGCCAATAAATTCACTGCCATTATCGGTTTGTATCCGTTTGGGCACCATGCCTTGATGTACTCTTAACCCCTCCAGAACAGTCACAACGTCGCTGCCTTTGAGGGACTGCCCGACCCGAATAGCCAAACACCGGCGGCTATAATTGTCCACTAAAGTTAACGCCCTGATCTTTCGCCCGTCAAACAACGCATCAAACACAAAATCCATGCTCCAGCATTCGTTTAAAGTAGAGATATCTGGTCGATCCAGCCTGTGTGCCGCTGTTTTACTGCGCCTCGGACGCTTACTTCTTAAGTTCAACCCCTCTTCTTTATATACCCTGCGAACTCGTTTGTGATTGTCTTCCCACCCTTCGCGACGCAACAATGTATATACCCGCCACATCCCGTAGCGAACCCGCGTTTCTGCAATTTCTCTTATCCGTTGCCGTAGGGGATAATCTTCCCGACGATGCGCTTTATAGTACCAGGCGCTACGGTGCAACAACACTACCTCGCAGGCTCTTGATGCAGATACCCGGTAGTTATCTATCAGGTCCTCGGCCAGCACCCGTTTCTGTACTGGCCTCAATACTTTTTTTTGAGCACATCCTGAAGCATCTGTTTATCAAGAGTAAGATCTGCTACAATGCTGCGCAATTTGCTATTCTCTTCTTCCAGTTGCCGCAATCTACGCAACTCGGGGACCCCTAAACCACCATACTTTTTCTTCCAATTGTAAAAGGTAGCCTCAGACACTCCCATCTTCCGGCATACTTCCGACACTGCAATCCCAGTCTCGGATTGCTTCAACGCAAACAATATCTGCGCTTCTGTGAACTTGCTTCTTTTCATAAAGACATTTTCATTTTTTAATGTATGAATAATGTCCCACTTTCTCTAATTTACAATTGTCCGGTTTTTCGGGGGGAGGTCACCTAACGCAAATTATGTTTAACATTGTTTAACATTGTTTATCATTTTTTAGAAGGTTAGGCGAATTCAGAAGCAAGTATACTATAACACTTAATTGATAAAAAACATAACATATCTCAATAC
>Ga0075012_10000226_pt1 | contig 61115 bp, 66 predicted proteins | sample All_14_2_FD_71474 | JGI IMG/M metagenome (GOLD analysis project Ga0075012, IMG submission 71474) | Freshwater microbial communities in response to fracking from Pennsylvania, USA - Allegheny Zone_MetaG_DW_15 | ecosystem: Environmental > Aquatic > Deep subsurface > Groundwater > Drilled... | reverse complement strand
TCATTATGCTTTTAAAAAGTTAAAAAATGCATAATTTTGGTTATTTTGTTACGCGTCTGGTGTTTGAGGTGCTTAAGTACCCGTTACTTTGCAGAATCTTTTTGTCTAAATATCTGAAATCAGTTATGTTTCGGGCAAGATTTTGCTTGAAAAAGTGTATCCAACTCCCATATTAATCAGGACTTAAAAGGTCTCCTTTGGGATAACAGGAAGGGCCAGCAAAGAATATGATCAAACTTGGCAAATTAACAGATTACGCCGTCGCCGTGATGGTACAGCTGGGTCGCGATGGTGTTGATGCCGCGCGCTCTGCTCATCAATTGGCAGAACGTACCGCAATCCCCGAGCCGACAGTCGCCAAGGTTCTTAAAAAGCTCTCCCGTCAGGGGCTTGTTGAATCTGTACGCGGAGCGGCGGGTGGTTACCGTTTGCGCCATGCGCCGGATAAACTTTCCGTGTGCGATGTGATCGAAGCTCTGGATGGCCCGATTTCTATCGTCTCTTGTGCCAGCGGCGGTGCGGAAACTTGCCGTGCTGAACCAAAATGCCCGGCCAAGGGCAAGTGGGGGCCTGTGAACCAGGCTGTGCGCGCGGCTTTGCAGGCTGTCAGTCTTGCCGATATGGCGCGCGCTGAGGGCAGCCAGTCTTCTTGCGGCAGTGCGCATCCGTCACTGGTAAAAATCACGGAAGGTCTGGATCATGCCGGTCACAAGTGAAACACGCCAGACTGTTGAGCAGCTGGATCGTAAATATGAAGCTGGCTTTGTGACCGATATTGAATCCGATATCGCACCGAAGGGTTTGAACGAAGATATTATCCGCCTGATCTCCGCCAAAAAAGGAGAACCGGACTGGATGCTGGAATCACGCCTGAAGGCCTATCAACATTGGCTTTCTATGCCGGAGCCTTCTTGGGCAAAAGTAAGTTTTCCGCCGATTGATTATCAAGATGCTTATTACTACGCCGCACCAAAGAATGCAGATCGTCCCAAAAGCCTGGCGGATGTAGACCCGAAGCTGCTGGAGACCTACAAAAAATTGGGTATTCCCCTGCGCGAACAGGAAATGCTGGCAGGCGTTGCGGTGGATGTCGTTTTTGATAGCGTGTCGGTTGTCACAACGTTTCGTGAAAAATTGCTGAAAGCCGGCGTTATTTTCTGTTCCATCTCCGAAGCGGTGAAGGACTATCCGGATCTCGTTAAAAAATACATGGGCAGTGTTGTGCCCTATACCGATAACAAACATGCGTGTTTGAATGCGGCCGTGTTTACCGATGGTACGTTTGTCTATATCCCTGAAGGCGTGCGCTGCCCGATGGAGCTTTCAACGTATTTCCGCATTAATGAAGCCAAAACTGGCCAGTTTGAACGTACATTAATCATTGCCGAAAAAGGCTCTTACGTGTCGTATCTGGAAGGGTGCACTGCGCCCATGCGTGATGAAAACCAGATGCACGCGGCTGTGGTCGAATTGATCGCAATGGACGATGCCGAGATTAAATACTCGACCGTACAAAACTGGTACCCCGGCGATGAAAACGGTAAGGGCGGTATTTATAACTTTGTGACCAAGCGTGGCATTTGCAAAGGCAAGCGCTCAAAAATTTCATGGACGCAGGTTGAAACAGGCTCTGCCATCACCTGGAAATATCCATCCTGCATTTTGCTGGGCGATGACAGTGTGGGCGAGTTTTACTCTGTCGCCATCACCAATAACTACCAGCAGGCAGATACGGGCACGAAGATGATCCATATCGGCAAAAACACACGCTCGCGCATTGTGTCCAAAGGAATCTCTGCAGGCAAGTCGGATAATACGTACCGTGGTTTGGTGCGCATTGCCGCCAAAGCAGAGAACGCCCGTAACTACACACAGTGCGACAGTTTGCTGATCGGCCAGACCTGCGGTGCACATACCGTTCCTTATATTGAAAACCGCAGCCCGTCGGCCACGCTGGAACATGAAGCGACAACATCAAAAGTCAGTGATGACCAATTGTTTTACTGCCGCTCCCGCGGGATTCCGGATGAAGAAGCGCTCACGCTGATTGTCAATGGTTTCTGCCGTGAGGTATTGCAGCACCTGCCCATGGAATTTGCGGTGGAAGCGCAAAAGCTGGTGGCGATTAGTTTAGAAGGAAGTGTCGGATAAAATGTTAAAGATTGAAAACCTCCATGCCACGATTGATGGCCGCGAAGTATTAAAAGGCCTGACGCTTGAAATGAAAGCGGGCGAGGTACATGCCATTATGGGGCCGAACGGTTCCGGCAAATCGACATTGTCGTATGTTTTGGCAGGCCGCGCAGGCTATGAGATTACATCTGGCACCATTACCTTCATGGGGCAGGATATTACCGAGATGGCACCGGAAGAGCGCGCGGCCCTTGGTTTGTTTCTGGCATTCCAGTATCCTGTTGAAATTCCCGGTGTCACCACAACCACTTTTTTGAAAACGGCTGTCAATGCCGTGCGCAAAGCGCGCGGTGAAGCTGAAATGGGCCCCGCTGATTTTCTGAAAATGCAAAAACAAAAAACCACCGAATTGGGTATGGATACAGATATGCTCAAGCGTGGCGTGAATGTTGGTTTTTCAGGTGGTGAGAAAAAGCGTAACGAGGTTTTGCAGCTTTCCATGCTGCAGCCCAAGCTGGCTATTTTGGATGAAACAGACAGCGGTCTTGATATTGATGCCTTGAAGGTCGTGTCGGATGGCGTGAATACACTGCGCGCGGCGGACCGTTCTTTCCTGATCATTACGCACTACCAGCGCTTGCTGAACTACATCAAGCCCGATGTTGTACATGTACTGGCCAAAGGCAAAATCCAGCGTACCGGCGGGCCGGAACTGGCTTTGGAACTGGAAGAAAAAGGCTATGCCGATTTTGTTGATGAGGCCGCTTAAATGAGCACGGCGGTGGCAAAAAACTTTAAACCGGCGGAAGCAGTGCTTGCAGAAGCATTGCCCTGGTTGTCTGCGACAGCAAGTCTTGCGCAAGACAAAGCACCCGCATGGATCAAGGCCCTGCGCGAAACAGGAGCCGAAAGTTTTGCTGCAACAGGCCTGCCCACACCGGCATGGGAAGGGTGGCAATATACAAACCTGCGCCCGTTGACCGATGGCACTTTCAGTTATTCATCAGCGGCGGTAACGGCCGTTGAAAATTTACCAGCACCTTTGCTGGCCGACAGCTACCGTATTGTACTGGTGAATGGTCAGCTGCAAACGGCACTGAGCCAGTTGCCAGCGGAAGTGACGCTAACATCTTTGATGGATGCGCAAGACGCTGAAGAAGAACTGGCGACTGTGGGCGATCTGGCGGCGACACCTTTGGTAGCGTTGAATACAGCCTATATGCGCGATGGGTTTGTGTTGAATGTCGCACGCGGCAAAGACATTGATAAGCCGATTGAAATTCTTTACTGGCACCAGCCGGCCGCGAACGGAGAGGCCCCTGCAATCTATCCGCGTTGTTTGATCCGCGTGGCCGAAAACAGCGGCCTGACGGTGCTGGAACGGCATATGGGGCAGGGCGCTGCCTTCACCAATATGTATGCGGGAATCGTCTTGGAACCCGCGGCACGCTTGCGTTTTTATCGTTTTATTGACGAAACAGGTGATGCCAACCACTTCAGCCACATGATGGTCAGAAGTCAAAAATCATCGATATTTGAAGGGTTTAGCGGTGTATCTACCCTGCGCACAGGCCGGCAGGATGTGCGATTGCAATTGCTGGATGCAGGTATTTCGAGTAGTATCAGCGGCATATATATGCTCAACGGTCAGCAGAGCCATGATTTTTCAATACTTGCAGATCATTTTGAACCGGACGGAACGTCCGAACAGCATTTTAAAGGAGTTATAGATGACCAAGCTCGTGCAATATTCCAAGGGAAAATACACGTACATCGTCCTGCACAAAAAACAGATGGCTACCAGTCTCATCATGCGCTACTGCTATCCGACAAAGCAGAAGCTTGCGCAAAACCAGAACTAGAAATTTACGCAGATGATGTGAAATGCAGCCACGGCGCAACCGCCGGGATGCTGGACACGTCCGCCCTCTTTTACATGCAAAGCCGCGGCATTCCTGAAAAACAGGCCCGCGCGTTGCTCATTTTATCTTTCCTCTCTCAAACGCTCGAACGTGTATCGCATGAACCTGTACGCGAATTATACCGCGCACGCGTGACGGCATGGCTTGATGCCTTGCAGGGGGCGTAGATGAACTCAGCCGCTGAAAACATCAACTTGCTTAAACCGACGCCCCGCCCTGTGGGCGCGTTGAAGGGGGATTTTCCGGCGCTTGCCCAAAAGGTTAACGGCTATCCTGTCGCGTATCTGGATAGTGCCGCCAGCGCCCAAAAGCCACAGGCTGTGATTGATGCGATGGCGCGTGTTATGACGGATCATTATTCCAACGTGCATCGCGGTGTTTACAGCTTTGGGGCGAAAACCAGCGCAGCGTTCGAAGCGGCACGGGTGAAAGTCGCCAGGTTTTTGAATGCCGCGAGCGAGAACGAGATTGTGTTCACGCGCAATGCAACGGAAGCCATTAATCTGGTTTCGGCCACGTGGGGCCGTCAGTCTTTAAAGGCTGGCGATGAAGTCATTGTGTCGGAGCTGGAACATCACGCCAATATTGTGCCGTGGTCTTTTTTGCAAAAAGACAGCGGTATTGTGTTAAGGGTGATCCCCGTCTTGCCAGATGGCAGTCTTGACATGCAGGCATTTGATGCCTTGTTGTCACCCAAAACCAAACTGCTTGCGATCACGCATATGTCGAATGCCTTGGGTACTGTTGTGCCTGTGGCTGAAATGATTGCAAAAGCCCAAGCCGTGGGTGCCAAAACACTGGTGGATGGCAGTCAGGCGGTTGTGCACCAGAATGTCGACGTACAGGCGCTGGGTGCTGATTTTTACGTCTTTACGGGGCACAAGCTCTATGGCCCGTCCGGTATTGGTGTTTTGTATGGCAAAGCTTCTGTGCTGGCCGATATGCCCCCCTATCAAGGTGGCGGCGAGATGATTGAGCAGGTGACGTTTGATCATGTAACTTTTAAAGAGCCACCCTATCGTTTTGAGGCAGGCACACCGGCGATTGTTGAAGCGATTGGCCTTGGCGCTGCTATTGATTGGATGGCGGATACGGATAAAGCCGAAATTTTGGCACATGAAGCCAAACTGCTGCAAGCAGCCGAAGAAAAGCTGGCAAGCCTTGGCGGCGTGAAGGTTTTTTCTAACGCGCCGGACCGTGCCAGTATTTTGTCATTTAACATTGATCAGGTGCATCCACATGATGTCGCCACAATTTTTGATCAACTAGGGCTTTGTGTGCGGGCCGGCCACCATTGTGCACAGCCTTTGATGAAAGTTTTGGGTGTGCCAGCCACAGTGCGCGCATCTTTTGCGGTTTACAACACGATGGATGATGTGGACCGTTTGGCTGAAGGTATTTTGAAAGTAAAGAGGCTGTTCCAATGATGCAGCATGTCGCAGATGAAGAAATGATCCGCAATGCGCTTGGTGATGACGAAACCGAGCAAATGATGATGCCGCCAGAATTGGAAGCATCAAAAGATCATCCGCTATGGCCCAAAGTGCAGGCGGCCCTGCGTGAGGTCTATGACCCTGAAATTCCGGTCAATATTTACGAACTGGGTTTGATTTACAAAGTCGATATCCAGCCCGAAACGAATAATATTTTCGTGGAAATGTCGCTGACGTCACCAGCCTGCCCGGTGGCCGGTGAAATGCCGGGCATGGTCGAATCTTCGATCAAAACACTGGAAGAGGCAGGTGATGTGGTGGTTGAAATTATCTGGGATCCGCCGTGGGATCCGTCCCGCATGGCAGAAACAGCGAAGCTGCAACTGAATATGTTTTGATAAAATGTATGGTATAATCAAAGAACAAGGAGAGCCGAAGATGACACAATTGATGACACTGACTGCAAGTGCTGCCGAACATATCAAAAACCTGATGTCGCAGGCACCTGAAGATGAAAGATTTGAAGGTTTGCGCGTGGGCGTAACAGCCACAGGCTGTTCCGGCATGAGCTACAGTCTTGAATACGCCAAAGAAGCAAGCCCGATGGATTTGATGATCGAAGATAAAGGCGTGAAGCTTTTTATCGATCCCAAAGCCCAGCTGTATATTGCGGGCATGGAAATGGATTACTTTGAAGACAAGTTCGAATCCGGCTTTATCTTTAATAACCCGAACGCAACCGGTCACTGTGGCTGCGGTAAATCATTCAAGGTTTAATTAACGCCTTGATCCTGAATACAAAAGTGCGGCACTTCGGGTGTCGCACTTTTTGTTTGTCTGCCTCCTGTTGACAGGATTCAAAGAGGAGCGTAGAGCTTGTCCCTTATCAATCAAGGAATATGCAGATGAAAAATGAATTTAACCACGAAAGCCGCAGCCAGTGGCGCGTTGTTGCCGAAGAAGCCTTCACACAAGGGAAGAATGAACACGCCGCCCCAGAATTGGCCCGCCAGATTGACGCGCGTATTGTGAGCGAACAACTGACAGGCAAGGTCAATATTGCGGCTGTGAACGCCGCTGAGGGCACTGTGATTGTTGAATGCGATGACCGCTTCGGTATGCAGATGAATGATCTGCCAGGTGCGCGCTACGCTGAAAAAGTGCAGCCTGCTGCCCAAGCAAAAATGCTGAAACGCTAAGTTTTGCCTGTTTAAAAAGAAGGCAGGTTTTAAAACCTGCCTTCTTTTTATTTATAACCGAAATCCACCAGATTTTTTTGGCGGGTGGACGGGTTCGGGTTTGTCGCTGCTCACAGGCTTGGGCAGGGCAGCTGGTTTTTTTTCTGCCATCTCTGCCAGTTTTTGCGCAAGCGTTACGTTTTCTGTACGTCCATTGGGCAGGCGGCGGGTTTCTACGGTGAGTTGATAAGTATCGTTTTCCGTTTCAGACACAACCCGAAAGGCGGGGGATAGTTTTTGTATATCTATCTGCACATCATCAATCACAAATTGCAGTGCTGATTTATCACGCGCCGTGGCGTTCGGCTGTGATGCCTGGATGAAGGCATGTCGCAGGCGCATGTCCATTTTATCCAGTGCCTCTGCGACAACTTCTCCCGCAATAATTTTTTGGCCATTGCGCATTTCACGTTCGCGTGTGCGCATGGTATAGAGATGAAAGCCACCGCCCAGCGTGAAAGCTGTGGGTAGTCCAACACTGCTCAGGGTCAGGGAAGCCATACCAGCACCGCCCATGACATCAATTGCAAGCGCAGTCAGCGTCAATGTGCCAGCCGCCGTATAGATAACGGGCAGCATGTATTTATTTCCGCGATCAATGTATTTGCCGAGCACCTGTTGGATACCACGCTTTGTCTCGCGGTCCAGTTTTGTTGATTTTTTAAACATACTGCATGACTCTTTTATTTCTGGAAGGGCGTAAGATACTATGATCTAATATTATGTCAATGGGGCAGGTTTTAAACATCAACCTGTTAGGCAAATTGTCCTGCCACCCAACCGGAAGACCATGCCCATTGGAAGTTATAGCCACCAAGCCAGCCAGTCACATCAACAACCTCGCCTATAAAATAAAGGCCGGGTTGCTTTTGGCTTTCCATGGTTTTAGAGGATAGTTCGCGTGTATCCACACCGCCACGGGTGACTTCTGCGGTGCGGTACCCTTCGCTGCCGGTGGGAGTGACGCACCAGTTTTGCAAGCGATCAGCAATCAGGCGCAGTTTTTTATCGGATAAATCAGCCATGGGCATGTCTGTTTCCAACTCAGCGCAGACAAGGTCTGCCAGACGTTTGGGCACCAGCATGGCCAGTACATTGTGCAGCATTTGGCGCGCCTGTGTCTGGCGGCGCTTCTTAAGTTCTTCAAATACGTTGGTATCGGGCAACAGGTCCAGCAGAATGTCTTCTCCGTCCTGCCAGTAAGATGAAATTTGCAAAATAGAAGGACCGCTGATGCCTTTATGTGTAAACAACATGCCTTCGCGGAAGGTGGTTTTGCCGTGACTGACACTGGACGGGTCGATGGATAATCCGGCCAATGCTTTTGTGCCCGCCAGAATATCAGGCGCAAACAAGAGCGGCACAAGGGCCGCACGTGTGGGGATTATGCCGTGTCCAAACTGTTCTGCAATATCATAGCCGAAGCCGGTGGCGCCCATCTTGGGAATGGATAAGCCCCCCGTGGCGATCACGACAGAGCTGGATTGTACTGTGCCACGGTCTGTTTCTGTCAGGAAATAGCCATTGCTGTGTTCAATCCCGCTGACCGATGTTTCCAGGAACAGGCGCACCTGTGCGGATTGCATTTCTGTGATCAGCATCTGGATAATCTGGCGCGCGCTGTCGTCGCAAAAAAGCTGCCCGAGCGTTTTTTCGTGCCAGTGAATGCCGTGTTTTTCAACCAGCTTTATAAAATCCTGCTGTGTATAGCGGCTGAGCGCGGATTTGCAAAAATGTGGATTATCGGACAAAAAATTGGCAGGCGTGCAGTGCAGGTTGGTAAAGTTGCAGCGGCCACCACCGGAGATGCGGATTTTCTCGCCAGGAGCATCTGCGTGGTCGATGAGCATGACCTTGCGGCCACGCTTGCCCGCTTCGATCGCGCACATCATGCCGGCGGCACCGGCGCCGATCACCAGAACGTCGTAGTTTTCTGTCATGCGTAAATTTTACTTTCCCGGTGGTTTCAGTTTGAAACGCTTGGGGTCTGGCCCGTGGCGCAGTATATCGAGGTCACGTTTGACTTTCTCTTCTTGTGCTTTGCGCAGGGCCTCGGCTGCGCGTATTTCGCGCTGTGCTTTTTCCTGTGTTTTCAGAAGCTCGGTGATGTTGTGATACGCTTCGGCGGCAAAGTGAAAAAACTGCTGGGCCTGAATATCAGCGGTGCGGGCAGGGGTGCGGCCCAGATTGTCCTGCATCAGCACATTTGCGCCGGCATCCAGCAGTTTACGTACGGTATCTTCATGGCCTTCTTGTGCGGCAATGTGCAGGGGTGTTTCCCCGCGCTTGTCGGCAATATTGATATTGGCTTTGTGCTTTAACAGCAGGGCGACCAGGTCTTCATCGCCGCTGTCGGCAGCGTAATGTAGGGCGGTATAGCCGTTGCTGTGTGCTTTCAGGTTTACATCGGCGCCAAGGTTTAACAGTATTTCCGCTATATCTCCCATTCTGTCCTTGATCGCCATTTGGACAAGGGTCAGGCCCTCGCTGTTGCGGGCATTGATGTCGGCACCACCATGGACAAGCTTTTCAATGTCGTCGATATCATATTCATCGACAGCACTGATGAGTTTTCCTGTCAGATCAACATTGAATTTCTGGCGGATATGCGGCTTGCCATTCTTCGGCATAACGTCAGACCTTTCGTGAAAAGCGCAGCCCGTGACTTATCTGCCGGGCGGCTTGAGCTTGAAGCGCTGCGGGTTGAAACGGCGCAGCTTTTCGATATCTTGCGCGGCTTTTTCATGTTCGGCAATCGATTTGTCTTCGGCTTTTTTTTCCTGTTGGGCTTTGATACCGTTGCGCTCGACAGATAACAAATAAACGGAGGCATCGATGAAACGCTTGCTGGTTTCGTCCCAGTTTTCGCCCGCACGCTGCTGGGCAATATTGGCAGGGGTGTGGCCAAAATGATCTTTGCGTTTAACATCTGCACCGGCTTCGGCCAGCACTTCGCACATGTCCTTGTGTCCCATGAAGGCAGCACCTTGCAGCGGGGTCATAAACTGGTTGTCGGTGCTTTCCAGTTCTGCCCCATGGGCAATCAGGTGTTTTGCAATGGTGGGGCGGTTTTTATAAGCGGCGAAGTGCAGGGCGGAATAACCTGCCGGGCCGCCACGTACGTTGGGGTCTGCACCGGCATTCAGCAGGAATTCAGCAGCGATTAATTTATCGGCATTCACGGCCACGTGCAGCAGGGTTAGACCGGCCTCGTTTTTCAGGTCAAGGTCAGCACCATCGGTAAAAAAGAAGCGCAAGTTGGCCAGATCTTCATCCAGCACGGCCTTGAATACATCTTTGGCGGCTTCGGGTGTCGAGTATTTGTTATTCATCGTGTTTCCTGTGTACCCCATAGGGTAAAGAGCACAGGGTGTTACGTCAATAAGAAAGACCCGGCTTTGCGGCCGGGTCTTTCTTTAAGGACTTCATTTAGGAGGAAACTTTGCCTTAGGCTGCGTTTGTTGCCGCTTGCGGGGCTGCATGACGCTTGTTGGCTGTAATAGAGAGGGCTTCACGACCTTGATCTACGCGCGCCGAAACGGCTGCGCCGAAAGATTTGCTGTCCTGAGTTTGAGCGAAAGCATCGTTGCTGAATTTGTTCAATGTCATGGCCGCACCTCGTTTTTTTATTGTTTAAGTTTTTTTATTTCTTCTGAGCTTTCGTTTCGGTAAGGAAATTTAATTGCCCTGTAATTATAGGATGCGAAATAAATGGTAAGCTGTCAAACGCTATACGCCATAATGCCTGTGGATGGAGTTAATTTATTGTTAAATATGAAGGTATTATAAAAATTTGCTCACAGCTGAAAAGGGCCACAAAAAAGCGCCCCGGTGGGGCGCTTTTTTGATCAATTTTGATCCGAATCGATTCTGTGCGTTCTTTTTTGCAGGCTCGAAAGCCGCAGAAACGCTTGAAATTTTAAGGCTTATAGTTGTGGTTGTTGCTTTGCTTGGCTGCCGGTGCGTCAACGCCGTAGCTGGCCATCAATTGCTGCCCGCCGGAAACCCGATCAACGATAGATTGCTTTATATCAGCAATATCGGAGGCCCCTAATGTCATTTTGTTTAATTTCATCGTTCCACCCCTTATTTTGGCCGTTCTTGCTTCAAGTACAACTCTAATGACTCATGATGGCCCATTTTTCCTAATTCGTCAAGGAAATTGTATTCTGTAAAGGTGTCCTGGTCGTTCAATTCGCAGGCAACGGTACATATATACCAAATTTTGTCCTCATGCTTGGCCATGCTGACTTTCATGTGCTCTTCCAGCGGGGCCTTGAGGTGTGGGTGTTTGATGCCGGCGCTTTCTTGCTGGGCTTCGCGCAGCACACCTGCCAGCATCAAAACGAAGCGGCTGGGGCTGACTGGATTGTTCCGGTTGAAGCCAATATAAACAAGCTGTGGTTCTGGCAGGTACGTTGTGGGCTGCGGGGTGGACATGATGCGGATACCGATATTATTGATCCGCACAAAATCAACCAGCTGCTGGCCGTGGGCGCTGTGGTTTAAAATATCCAGCGCTGTAGATACCATGACTTCGTCGCTGGGCAGGGGCTGCCCAGGCTTGAGAAGGTCGTTGAGTTTGGAAACATCTTCGGTCATGTCAGCGTGATATCCTCTCGCGCGTCAGAATTTTTCTGCGCTGCGTTTATCCTTCCAGCCATGCCTGGCTGTTGGGGCTGTAGGGGAAGTAAATACCGTTGAGCAAAAGGCTCTGGTCTTGAAATGAAAGTTTTCCATCGTCGCTGAGAAGGATGGTCGATGAAATCAAACCACCGCCGTAATACAGCGTACCATTTACGCGGAATACATTTGCGGCGGCGTTCTGCGATACTTGCAGCGGCTTGAAGCTGGTAATGACAATCTCGCGTTGTTCTTTTGTCAGCGCACTGATGAAGGGGAGTTTTTTTGGATCTTTGATCAGGAATACATCGCCTTCGCTACCCTGCACATTTGCAAAAAAGAAATCGAGGTAGGCAACCGCGTTCATTTCATTCAGGCGTATCGGATCTTTTTCATTGACGGTGTAAATCGGGTTGGCTGTACCGTCCAATGTAATGAAGTCTTCGCCGTTGCTGAGGTACGTCAGGCTGAACGTCGGCATGGTCGCGTAATTGACCAAACGATAGTGTTTGTACGTACTGTAAAATGGAAGGGTTCGCCACGAAACTTCGGTGGCTTCCTTCGAAAACACAACAGCGTCCCGCGTGCCGCTGAGATGGTCCAGCACACGATGAGCGTCTTCGCGGTTTAATCTTGTCCAGAGTGGTTGCATGACTCCCCTTTAAGCCGAGTAAAGTATAACAATCTTGCGGCCAAAGAAATAGGATTTCTTTCGTATTTTTGTTTAGACTTCAGGAACTTGTTCAAGGGCTTGGCGAATGAGATTGCTGTTGGCTGCCGGTTTATAGGCCTCGCTGCTCAGGATTTGCCGCCAACGGCGCGCACCCGGTAATCCTTGATAGAGACCCAGAATATGGCGGCTGATATCTTTCAGCGGGATGCCGTTCTGTAAAGATGCGTCGATATACGGTAATAGGTCGTGAATGACGGCATGGCGGCTGCGGATTTTGTCTGCGGGAGTCTTGAAAATGTGTTGTTCCAGCTGCGCCAGAAAATACGGATTCTGGTAAGCTTCGCGGCCGATCATAACGCCATCGACCTTTGTCAGCGCTTCTTGCACATGTTCCAGCGTTTTGACACCACCGTTCAGGATGATGTTCAGGTCAGGGAAATCTTGTTTCAGCTTGTAAACAACATCCCATTTCAAAGGGGGAACAGTACGGTTTTCTGCGGGGCTCAGGCCGTTGAGCCATGCTTTGCGGGCATGAATAATGAATGTTTCGCAGCCCTTCTCAGCAATCGGGCCAATAAAGTCCAATAGGAATTGGTAGCTGTCGTGTTCATCGATGCCAATGCGGGTCTTAACGGTCACAGGGATGTCTGTGGCCTGTTTCATGGCATCGATACAATCTGCCACCAGCTTTGGCTCGGACATCAGGCAGGCGCCAAACTGGCCGCGCTGTACGCGGTCGCTGGGGCAGCCACAATTCAGGTTTACTTCGTCATAGCCGTAATTTTCGGCCATTTTTGCGCAGATACCGAGGTCTTTGGGGTCCGATCCGCCCAATTGCAGTGCTACGGGGTGTTCTTCGGGGTTGAACTCAAGGATCGAGAGTTTTTTGCCATAAATTAAGGCGCCCGTTGTGATCATCACCGTATACAACAGGGCATTGGGTGAAATCAGGCGCAGAAAATAGCGGTCGTGACGGTCTGTCCAGCCCATCATGGGGGCAACAGATATTGTGGCATCTGGCGCTTTGCGCTTGGATGCTGGGACAGGGGCCTGTGAGGCTGGTATTTGTTCGGTTTCGATCATGGGCAAGGATTTACAGTATTATGGTTAAAAAGTCCAGCAAGAACGCAAAACTCTGCTTTTTTGGCATCGGGCACTGAAAAATAGTTTAATCACGGGGTGTTTATGCTTATTCTCTCCCCACGTTCAAAAAATAACGCGAAGTATAATGATAACAAGACTAAAAAAGATTCTGCCTGTTTTGCTGCTGTTCGGCGGACTGGCCGTGGGCTCTGTTGCCGTTTCGGGCGCGGAGGGCACGGATATGGCGACCGCGAGCAATGCGGATATGGCTGCCAGTTCGGATAGTGCCGCTGTGCTGCCTGTGCCGCGCTTTGTGACGCTGGCCACAAATGAAGTCAATCTGCGCACCGGCCCGGGTATGCGATACCCTGTGAAGGTTGTGATCAAGCGCAGCGGTCTGCCTGTTGAAATCATCCGCGAGTTCGATGTCTGGCGGCAAGTGCGTGATGTGGATGGCGCGGAAGGCTGGGTTCACAAGTCCATGCTCTCTGGCAGACGCAGTGTTATTGTGCGCGGCCAGATGCAAACATTGCTCCGCGATCCGAAAGCCGATGCGCGTCCGGTGGCGAAGCTGGAACCCGGTGTGATTGCAAGCGTTGCGCAATGCGCCGAGAAATGGTGCAGCATTGAGGTTGGCGGTTATGGCGGCTGGCTGAAAAAAGAAAATCTGTGGGGCGTTTACCCCGATGAAATGTTTAAGGAGTAATCCCTTTTGACGACGCCGGATTCCCAGGAAAAATTAAAAGAAGAAGCAAAAGCGATCCAGACGCGCCTTGCAACGCTGATCAAGGAAACTGATCTGAAAACACGCATTGTGCGCAGCGTATGCATTTATGCAGGTATGATCACGGAAACGCTTCTTGAATACGAAGAACCGGACGTGGTGATGGAGCAGGCTTTCCACCGCATTGCTGATTTGCTGCGCGCAGAACCTGCTGCCGGTGAAGACGAAATGGAAATGATGCCGCTGGCGTATAGCGTTGACCATGATACGGAACTGGGCAGGCATCTGGCCCGTGCGGTTGCAAAAAAATTGCCGAAGGGTTTGGATGATGTGCATGAAATTGCCATCGCGCTTGTCATCACTGACTTCCCGCAGTGGGAGGAGCAGGGATTCAAAAAAGATGAAACCCTGCGCCTTTTGATTGAAACCGTTATCATGGCGCTGACGTTTGAAATGGCGACACAGGATTTTTGTGATTTACTGATTGAAGAATTTATCGCCGATGGTCATAGCCCTTCTGAGGGGATTGTGGCGATTGCGGCTGCCGCCGGTTACTACTATACAGCGGCGGAACGGCAAATGGCCTTGCCTGCAGATGCCGAGAAAGAATTGACGAATGTCATGGTGCGCGAAACCGTGCGCTATGAAACGCCCGGCCCTAAAAATTGGCAGACATTGGCACCGGCAAATGATGCGGAGAACCTTGATATTCCAGAATATTTAGCCAAACTGCGGCCCGAGATGGAAGAGTTTTTTGGCCTGATCGGCCTTGAAAACCCGTTGGGGCGTGCTGTGGCTGTTGCAAAAGCAACGGGACGTATGGTTGCCGTAATCACTGTCGAAGATGTTGGACAGATACACCCAAGTATTGCAAAATCACTGGCAAAAACCGGTATGATTCTGGGCGTGCGTCACAGGGATGAACCCTGAGGCAGCCAACGCCCGATGAACGAGGGCTTAAAACGTAAAGCCAATGGAAACTAAAAACCGGAGGAAGATGTTTTGATGCAGAATACACAACGGAAAGCTTCTGAACAAACGATGACACATCAACAAAAATCCAGCTATACCTATGATGATCTGATCTCATGTGCAAAAGGCACATTGTTTGGTCCCGGCAATGCGAAATTGCCAATGCCGCCCATGCTGATGTTTGACCGCATTACATCGGTGACCGAAGCGGGCGGTTTGTACGACAAAGGTACACTGGTGGCTGAACTGGATGTTAATCCGGACCTGTGGTTTTTTGCCTGCCATTTTGAAGGTGATCCGGTTATGCCGGGTTGCTTGGGCCTGGATGCTGTCTGGCAATTGCTGGGTTTTTATCTGGGCTGGACAGGCGCATTGGGTTCTGGCCGCGCTTTGGGTGTGGGTGAAGTTAAATTCACGGGCCAGGTTTTACCTGAGGCGAAAAAGGTTACGTACCGTTTGGATATCAAACGTGTGATCAACCGCAAGCTGGTACTGGGCATTGCCGACGGCACGGTTGAAGTGGATGGCAAAGTCATTTACGAAGCCAAGGATCTCAAGGTCGGCCTGTTCGAAAATCCGCGCAGCCTGTAATCACTATCAATATGTCATGCCTGCCTTGTACGGCGGGTATATCTGGCACAAATCTTTCGACACTCTGTCGTAAAGGCAGAGAGATCAAAGGAGAGGGGTATTATGAGTTTAAGAAGAGTCGTCGTGACGGGGCTTGGTATTGTTTCTTGTATCGGTAACGATCAAGCAACTGTTACAGAGTCATTGAAAAACGGTACCTCCGGTATTGTCTTCGCCCCTAAATATGCCGAGATGGGGTTTCGCAGCCATGTGCATGGCCAGCCGAACATAAATTTGGAAGAAGCGGTTGATCGTAAACTGCTGCGCTTTATGGGTGAGGGCGCTGCTTACAACTACGTCGCCATGCAGCAGGCTATTGCTGATGCAGGGCTGGATGAAAGTGTTGTATCGAACGAGCGCACGGGCCTTATCATGGGCTCCGGTGGTCCTTCCACCAAAAATCTGCTTGAATCTTTTGATGTCAGCCGTGAAAAGGGCCCCAAGCGTATTGGGCCTTATATGGTGACGCGCTGCATGTCTTCCACCAACTCGGCTTGTTTGGCAACGCCCTTTAAAATTCGGGGCGTGAATTATTCTATTACGTCGGCTTGTGCTACATCTGCACATTGCATTGGCAATGCGGCAGAGCTGATCCAATGGGGTAAGCAAGATGTTGTTTTCGCAGGCGGTGGGGAAGAGCTTGATTGGTCTCTGACGGTATTGTTTGATGCCATGGGTGCTTTGTCTTCCAAGTATAACGATAACCCGGCCAAAGCGTCGCGTGCCTATGATGCAAACCGTGATGGTTTTGTCATTGCAGGCGGTGGCGGTGTGCTGGTGTTGGAAGAATACGAACATGCCAAAGCACGCGGCGCGAAAATTTATGCGGAATTGACAGGCTACGGCGCAACTTCTGACGGATATGACATGGTGGCACCTTCCGGTGAAGGGGCTGCACGTTGTATGCAGCAAGCAATTGCGACATTGAAAGGCCCTGTTGATTACATCAACACGCACGGTACCTCTACGCCTGTTGGCGATGGGGCCGAGCTGAAAGCGATCAAGGAAGTGTTTGGCGGTAACGTGCCGGCATTCAGTTCCACCAAATCCTTGACGGGACACTCATTGGGCGCAACCGGCGTGCAGGAAGCGATCTATACACTCTTGATGATGAAACACAACTTCATCTGTGCTTCGGCGAATGTGGAAACGCTTGATCCGGCCGCCGAAGGTTTGCCTATTGTGCTGGAGCGCAAAGACAACGTTGATATTAACCATGCCATTTCCAACAGCTTCGGCTTTGGGGGTACAAACTGTACCTTGGCATTCTCCAAACTGGATGCATAAAATATGACGGCACAATTGATGCAAGGCAAACGCGGATTGGTTATGGGGGTTGCGAACGACCATTCCATCGCTTGGGGCATTGCAAAAACCCTGCACGCACATGGCGCAGAAATGGCGTTTACGTATCAGGACGAACCCTTCGGCAAACGTGTACGCCCGCTGGCTGACAGCATTGGCGCCAAACATGTCATCCAGTGCGATGCTTCAAGCGAAGAAAGCCTGGATGATCTTTTTGCCTACCTTAAAAAAGAGTGGGGCAAGATTGATTTTGTGGTCCATGCCATTGCTTTTTCCGATAAGAATGAGCTGAAGGGCCACTACGTTGATACGACGCTGAATAACTTCCTGACCACCATGCATGTTTCTTGCTATTCCTTTACCTCTGTTGCCCGTCGTGCCAAAGATATGATGCCGGATGGCGGCAGCATGGTCACGCTGACCTATCTGGGGTCAGAACGCGTCATGCCGAATTACAACGTCATGGGTGTTGCTAAGGCCGCGCTGGAAGCATCTGTGCGCTATATGGCCGCAGATCTCGGTCCGCAAAACATTCGCGTGAACTCTATTTCCGCAGGTCCGATGCGTACCTTGGCAGGGGCCGTGATTGGCAATGCACGCCATACGTTCAAATTCACGACGCAAGCATCGCCGCTGCAGCGGCCAGTCACGCTGGAAGAACTTGGCAATACGGGGCTTTATTTCCTGTCTGACTTGTCATCAGCGGTCACGGGCGAGAACCACTACGTTGATTGCGGTTTTAACATTATTGCCATGCCCCGCAAGGAAACGACAGACGAGATTGTTGCCGGCAACGGGAATGCGAATTAATGGCGAGCAAAAAACAGAACGTTGCGCCAGTTTCTGCTGAAATTACGGCCAATCGTCTGGAAGCCTTCTCGGATGGTGTGATTGCCATCATTATCACCATTATGGTGCTGGAACTGAAAGTGCCGCATGACACAACGCCCGCAGGCTTGCTGTCTGCATGGCCTGTTTTCCTTAGCTATGCGCTCAGTTATTTGATGGTGGCCATTTACTGGATGAACCACCACCATCTGTTCCAGCTGATCCGCAAGGTGGATACACGCATTTTGTGGTCCAATATGTTTTTGCTTTTCAGTGTATCGCTCATCCCTTTTTCGACAGCCTATATGGGGGAGAGCCATATTGCGGCCTTTCCGACAGCCATTTACAGCGGCATTTTACTGCTTTGTGCTGTGGCTTATCTGGTTTTGGTCGCGGCCCTTGCGGGTAAGCTGGACAAAACACCCGATATGGCGTGTTTACTGCGCGCCATGCTGCTGAAAAACCTCAGTGCTATTCTTTTGTATGCGCTGGGTGTTGTTGCTGCATTTTACCAACCTGCAATCACTCTCGGCCTCGCGCTGATTGTGGCCGTGATGTATATTCTTCCCAATGCTTGGCTTGAAAAAAGGAAATAGAGATGCCTTTTCTGATTACAGCTCCGGATTATACCGATGCGCTGGAGCGGCGTATGGCCACCCGTCAGGCACATCTGGATGCACTGGCTGGCCTGAAAGCAGAGGGCAAGGTGCTTTATGCCGCAGCCCTTTTGAATGATAACGGCGATATGGCAGGGTCTGTTCTGGTGATGGATATGCCAGACCGCGCGGCGATTGATGCCTGGCTTGCGACTGAACCCTATATCTTGCAAAATGTGTGGGACAAAGAGCGTCTGACGATACAAGGTTGCAAGCCGGCTGCTTTGAAGTAAGCGCCATATACCGGATACAAAAAGCCCGCCAGTGAATGGCGGGCTTTTTGCTTGCGTCAGCGGTTACTTATTTTTTAATCGCGTTGGCATAGTGCTGTGATACTTGGTCCCAGTTTACAACCAGCCACCAGCTTTTCAGGTAATCTGCGCGGCGGTTTTGGTAGGACAAGTAATAAGCGTGTTCCCAGACATCGTTGCCCAAAATGGGTGCGCCTTTTACTTCGGCAACATCCATCAAGGGGTTGTCCTGATAGGGGGTGGATGTCACAGCCAGTTTGCCGTCTTCTTTGACAATCAGCCACGCCCAGCCGGAACCAAAACGTGTCAGGCCTGCTTTTTCAAATTCTTCTTTGAAGTTATCTAGGGAGCCAAAGGTATCATTGATGGCATTCAGCAGATCGGTGGAGGGCATACCGGATTTTGCCGCCGGCACCATCAGTTGCCAGAAAAAACTGTGGTTCCAGTGACCGCCACCGTTGTTGCGCACGGCTGCGTTGTATTTGGATACGTTCTGGATAATTTCTGTCAGGGATTTTCCTGCCAGTTCCGGTGTGGCTTCAATTTGTTTGTTGAGGTTATCAACGTAAGCTTTGTGGTGTTTGCCATGATGTGTTTCCATGGTTTGGGTATCAATTGCCGGTGCCAGCGCGTCAGGCGCATAGGGCAGGTCTGGCAGGGTAAAACCGCCATTTTTATTTTGTTCTACGGCCAGCGCCGCCATTGGTGTTGTCATGACAATGATCCTTTTCTTGTTATGTCGTCAAAGGTCTTGGAAACTTGAGAGTGCCGGAGAACCGATCATCCGGCTGCACTGCACCATAGCAGATAGTGCAAGATAGGGCAAAATCAACGAAAATACAGATTCTGAAAATTTATGCTCTTTTATAACGCACAGGCTGGCAAGTCTGTTCCTGCCAGCCTGTGGAACATATCTTTTAAGATTATTGGGCTGCTTTGACAGACGCAACGGCACCTTCGGCCCCGCGCAGCGCCGCGCCAAACGCTTCAAAGATTTTGACAGAAGACCGGTTCAGGCGGAAATCGCCCTCCGGATGCCATTGTGTGCCCAAAATGAACCGTTTGTTGGGAACCGAAATGGCCTCAACAATGCCATCTTCGGTACGGGCTTCGACAAACAGGCCGTCACCCACCTTGTTGATGCCCTGTTGATGTAATGAATTGACCATGAATTCGGCGGGCAGTCCGATTTTTTCAAACCAGCCGCCTTTTTCCGCCAGCATTTTATGCGCAGGCGTTTCATAGACGGTTTTAAGCGGTACGTTTTTTGGTTCGCGGTGGTCGTTTTTACCGGGCAGTTCGTGCACACGCTGGTGCAATGTGCCGCCCATGGCCACATTGAGTTCTTGAAAGCCGCGGCAGATTGCAATCAACGGCTTATCCAGCTCGATCAGATGGTGGATAAGGGGCAGGGTTGTGGCATCACGGGTCAGGTCCAGATCACTGTCATCAAATGTTTGCTCGGCACCATAACGGGCAGGGCAGACATGTGATGGTGCGCCAGTCAGTAAAACACCGTCTGCAATCTTGGCAATCTCGTCCAGTGTGATTTTGTCTGCGGTTACGGGCAATACCAGTGGAATACAGCCAGCCGCATCCAGAAGTGCCTGTACATAGGTATCACGTACAAAGTGGCCGGGCAGGCCGTTGCGGTCAATAATGTTGGATGGGATCAGAACGACGGGTTTTTGCTTGGACATTCTTGCCTCTATAAGCATGTTGTAGGGCGCGTGGCCTTTAAGATTATTTTAACCCGTTTTTTCATAGATAACGAAGTTTTTTTGCACAGCAGTCAATGCTTCCCACGTGCCGCTGAAGCCGGAGGGAATTAAAAAGCTATCTGGTGCATTAAAACGCTGCACAATATCGCCGTCTGCATTCGTAAGCGTGATGGACCCGCTTGTCAGGGTGCAAAATTCATCTTCGGTATAGGAAACCCGCCACTTTCCGGGCGTGCAGGCATAGATGCCTGTACAAAAATCTTCCGATGCGCTGGTGTAGAGAACGCGAAAAGCCTGACGCGGGGTGCCGGCGATGACCTTTTCCGCATCAACGGGAGAGAAATCTTCTTCGGTGAATGGATCAACGGTGAAAGACAGAACGGATGGGGGAAGTTTCGCGGTCATGATGCGGCCTCATTTTTTTGCTGCTGGTTTGAGCATAGGAGGAAGTTTTTGGGTTGTCGAGCGGCATCATCCACGAAAAATGCCATGCGGTAATCACCCGGCTTGCGGGTGATTCGGAATTGCAAACGGAAATTTCGGGTGCAGGGCTGTTCGCGGCCCAGGCCTTTTTTTGCCGGAGGTAGTGTGGTGTGGAGGTATTTATTTCAGGCGCTTGCATGGCGGGGGAATGTGGTCTTTGTGGACGCTGGTTTGCAAGGGGAGACATAAGTTCTGGTTTGTGGAGTTTTCCCGGTTTTTTTATTATTGGCATGTTGCTGCTTCTTTAATGTTCGGAGGGGATGGTTTTTTGAAAAAATATCCTGTGAAAATATTTAACGGTAAAACGGGGCTGAGTATTTTTAACAAAATTGAAGGCATTTTTTTGTGATGTGTATATCCGTGCTTTGCACTGTAATTTCTTAAGGCTTTATTTTTTTTGTATAAGTAGATGCTTCAAAAAAGCTTTTGTTATATAGGCTTTATAAACTGTGCCAAAAAGAGAAGGGCGCCACAAGGGCGCCCTTCAAATGCAAAAAGCAAGTCTTTAAAAGACTTACTTCTTTTTAGCAGCTTTTTTCTTTGCTGCAGGTTTTTTAGCAACTTTTTTGGTCGCTTTTTTCGCTGCAGGCTTTTTCGCGGCTTTTTTAGCAGCAGGTTTTTTTGCTGCTTTTTTAGCTGCGGGCTTTTTGGTTGCTTTTTTCGCTGCAGGCTTCTTTGCAACTTTTTTCTTAGCAACTTTTTTGGTCGCTTTTTTTACTGCTTTTTTAGCAGCGGGTTTTTTCGCTGCTGCTTTTTTGGTGGTTTTCTTTTTCGTAGCCATTTTGTTTTCTTCCCTATTTGAAGTTATACATACCAGGAGAGCAGCGCTTGCGCGGCAAGCTTTCCTGATCATAATTATATTTTAGAACGTGATTCTCAGCCTTGTCAAAACATAATTAGCAAAACGGACCCTGCGCTGCCGCAGAGTCCGCTTTGCTGTGTCATTTCTGTCGCGCTCTATCGCGCGATGAAAACGCGGTATGATTACTCGGTCACGTCCATCGTTTCTGTTGTCTCTTCGATCGTCTCTTCGGTGGTTTGATGATCAAGATAGCGGGCTTTTACATCTTCTTCGCTATAACCTTTGGCGGTCAGGCAGGAGATAAAGGCACTGTCATGTGCTTCAGGGGCGGTTTCTTTGCCTTCGTTGGCAACGGCGACCGATGCTTCGCAATCTTCGGCGTCTTTTATGAAGGCATCTACTTCGGGGGTAACGGCTTCAATGGCCATTTCAGGTGCGGCAACGTCAGATTCCACGGCTTGTTCAACAACGGTTTCTACTTTGCTGGTCTCGGGTTCGGCCTGTGCCAGAAAGGATACGCTGATAAAGGCCAAAGCGCCCAAAACGACTGCAAGACTAAGGTATTTCTTCATTACTATTCTCCGTGAGGGGTATGTGTGGTGAGGTAAAAGGGCAGGGTTTTGGCCGGCAGAATATCTGGGCGCTGACGGGTCATCGCTGCTTGCCCCTTCAAACTACTTTTGCGCTACTTTGTTCCCTCTGACAAGGGCGCAAGGCAAAGAAATTTTGCCAAAGCCATCGTCCTCGTTTGCCGCCGGTTATGCATTGTTCACCAAGGGGGCGGGATGTCGGGTTGGTTTGGAAGGCACGGACCGCATAATAGCGCCGACCGTATGAAACTGAGGGGGATGGGTTGCGGCGCGAAGAAGGTTTTCATTTTACGTGGCAGCCATACGCGGCGCGATGTCATGTCGGTCACGTTTTGGTTGCGATGAATTCTCATTCACGACATCAAGCGGTTGTTGTTTGGTGCAGGCATCGGTCACTTTACATTTTCATTTTCAAATCCGCGCCGTGCTTTCCGCTTCGAAATGTGTTTTTTTTGCGCGGAGGGTGATGTGGCTTTTGTTTTTTTCTGTGCATCTGTCTTTGAAACGTCATCGCTGTGAAAACGATCGCGGGGGTTTTAACGGGGAGATTGTTTTTGCTTTTTATGCGGCCCCAAGTGCAGCCATGAAAACTTCTCAAAACGTCTGGACGGTCCCCGCCATACATATATATGTGTGGCCGCTATAATCGCGAAAGATTTCACATCTTATTGATATATATTGATTTTCTAGTTTGAGCTTAAGCCGTTGATCGATTGTGACGCTGTGTTGCCTTCATGCGCAATAAACTTACGACGGGCAGTTCAAAGGTCTGAAATGCTTGATATTCTGAAAATGTGCATTTTGTGTTTAATGTCAGCACATGGCACAAACAGCCGAGAAGGACAGCGTTCTCTGACCTTGCGGGTGGTTGATTATGTTATTTTGTGTGTGATTGTCTTGAAGTGGTGATCCCGCTGGGATTTGAACCCAGGACCCTCTGATTAAAAGTCAGATGCTCTACCGCTGAGCTACGGAATCATGCTCAAGAGATTGGGAGATTAAGGATTTCCCGATCGATCGTCAAGTTTTTAGATCAAATGAGTGATTTTGTAAATTTAAATCGACAGCCCAAGGATAAAAATAATAAAAACCTGATAAATCAGCCCTTTGGTTCTTGAAAAGGGATGCTTCAGGCTAGTTTTTGAACTTTTTCTTGAGCGCTGCCCGCACGTGCGGTGTCACAAACGGGCTGATGTCCCCGCCAAGGCGGCCAATTTCTTTCACAAAGCGCGAGGAAATGAACTGGAACTTGTCTTGCGACATCAAAAACATGGTTTCGATGTCCTTGTTCAGGTATGCGTTCATGCCGGCCATTTGAAATTCATATTCAAAGTCCGATACGGCGCGCAGGCCGCGCACAATCACGCGGGCATCAACATCTTCAACAAAAGACATCAGCAATTTGCTGAAGGGGCGCACTTCCCAGGAGCGGCCTTTGATCTTGGGATTGTTCGCAAGGTCTGTTTCCAGAAGCTTCACGCGTTCTTTGGTGGAAAACAGTGGACCTTTGCCCGGATTGTCGGCCACGGCAATCACCAGATGGTCCACGACCTTGAGCGCGCGTTCAATAATATCCAGATGCCCAAGCGTTACAGGATCAAACGTGCCCGGGTAAACGCCGGTGAGGGATGATGATTTTTTACGTGCGGTCATGGAATGTCTCGCGGCTGGGCTTTGTATTCAATTTTGAAAACAAAGGCGTTCAAGAAAAGAAAAAGATCAATACCCTGGGCGTGGGCCGGTGCGGCCGCGGATGGGCGGGGGGCTGTAGGGTTTTGGCACTTGTTTGCTGCCCAAGGTATGCGACAGGGTACCGCCGGATTTTTGTGCAGGTTCTTTGGGCGTGTGTTCTGCCAGATGTGCATCAATTTCTTGCTGGATGCGCGCATCCGGCAGGCCGTCTTCGCCTTTGGTCAGGGTATAGATGGCATCGTGGATCTGTCCCATGCGCCGCGGGTCATCTGCGGGGCTTGTAATGGCTTGCTTGAGGGCATCCATGGCAGCTTCCTGCGCAGGTGTGAGCGGTATTTGCACGGGCGTTTTATCGGCCATGGCAGGCGCGGTTGCGGCTTTGTCAAAAGCGACCATTTTGCGCAGTCGAATTTTTTTACCGGAACCGGCCATGGATTACTCTTCTGTACCTTCTGCGTCGTCTGTTACATCGTCCGATGGGGCGGGTATTGCTGGGGCGGCGGTTGTGTCTGTGCCGCCTTCATCACTGTCGGCACCATCATCGCTGATGACGGCGGCTGAGACGACTTCTTCGTCGCCATCAATGCGGAAGAGGGTCACACCCTGTGTCTGGCGCCCGACAAAGCGGACATCGGCCACTGGCATACGGATGATCTGACCGCCATTGGTGACCAGCATGATTTCGTCCGAGTCCAAAATGGTATAGGAGCAGACGATCTCGCCGTTCTTGGCGCTTAGTTTCATGTTCCAGATACCGGAGCCGCCGCGGCCTGTTGCACGGTATTCGTAAGCGGACGTGCGTTTGCCGAAGCCTTTGGAGGTTACTGCCAGCAAGAAGTCTTCTTGGGCGGCCATTTCGTTGAAGCGCTCATCAGTCAAGACAACGTTGTTTGTTGTCACTTCATCTTCATCCGTTTCGGACTCTTCCTGCTGGCGCAGCTGTGAGGCGCGTTTCAGATAGGCAATGCGCTCATCTGCGGTCACATCCACGTGCTGGACGATGGAGATAGAGACAACTTCGTCCCCTTTCATCAGTTTAATGCCGCGGATACCGGTGGAAGCACGGGATTTGAAAACGCGCAAATCGGCAACCGGGAAGCGGATGGCTTTGCCCTTGCGGGTGGAGAGAAGAACGTCGTTTTTATCTGTACAGGTGCGCACATCAATCAGCTGTTCGTCGCTGTCCAGTTTCATGGCAATCAGGCCGTTGGCACGGATGTTTTTGAAATCATCCAGGCTGTTGCGGCGCACGGTGCCATGGGATGTGGCAAACAGCACATCCAGTGTATCCCATGTATCCTCGTCTTCCGGCAGGGGCATGACGACAGAGATTTTTTCGTCCTTTTCCAGCGGCAGCAGGTTCACAAAGGCTTTGCCGCGTGATTGCGGTGTGCCAATGGGCAGCTTGTACACCTTCATCTTGTGAACAATGCCCTTGGAGGTAAAGAACAGGACGGGCGTATGTGTATTGGCGATAAACAGATCCGTGACGAAATCTTCGTCTTTGGTCTGCATACCGGTGCGGCCTTTGCCGCCACGCTTTTGGGCGCGGTAGGTGGCAAGCGGCACGCGTTTGACGTAGCCGGTGTGGCTAACGGTCACAACCATGTCTTCTTTTTGGATTAGGCTTTCGATATCGGTTTCAAATTCATCCGGCAGCAATTCGGTTCTGCGCGGTGTTGCGTATTTCTCGCGGATATCGACCAGTTCCGAGCGCAGAAGATCCATCAGCACTTCGCGGCTGCCTAGAATGCGCAGGCATTCCGCGATATAAGCGCAGACATCTTTCAATTCGTCGCCGATCTTGTCACGTTCCAGCGCTGTCAGGCGGTGCAGGCGCAGGTCCAGAATAGCGCGGGCCTGTGTTTCCGACATTTTGTAGGTCATGTCGTCGTTCATCGGGTATTCGGGGTCATCAATCAGCTTGATAAGCGGGGCCACATCGGCGGCGGGCCAGTTGCGGGCCGTCAGCTGGTTGCGGGCATCTGTCGGGTCGCTTGCTTTGCGGACAATGGCGATGATCTCGTCAATGTTTGCCACGGCCACGGCAAGGCCGGCCAAAACGTGGGCGCGGTCACGGGCTTTGCCCAGTTCAAAAATGGTGCGCTTGGTGATGACTTCTTCGCGGAAGTCCACGAAGGCTTTCAGGAATTCTTTCAGCGTCATCATAACGGGGCGGCCATAGTTCAGTGCCAGCATGTTTGCGCCGAATGATGTTTGCAGCGGGGTGTATTTGAAAAGTTGGTTCAGCACAACGTCAGCAATAGCATCGCGTTTCAGCTCAACCACCACACGTACGCCATCGCGGTCGGATTCATCCCGTAAGTCGGCAATGCCTTCGATAATTTTTTCGCGCACACATTCTGCAATACGCTCCAGCAGGCGGGATTTGTTTACCTGATAGGGAATTTCATGCACGATAATCGCATCGCGGTCTTTGCGGATTTCTTCGACCGATGTTTTGGCGCGCATAATGATAGAACCGCGGCCTGTGTGGAACATGCCAAGGCTGCCGTTGCGGCCCAAAATCTGGCCCCCTGTCGGGAAGTCGGGGCCGGGGATCAATTCAACAAGTTCGTCAATCGTGACATCAGGGTTATCGATGTAAGCGCAGCAACCATCAATAATTTCGCCCAGGTTATGTGGCGGGATGTTGGTCGCCATACCAACCGCAATACCGCCGGCACCGTTCACCAAAAGGTTGGGAAAGCGTGCGGGCAGAACAGTGGGTTCTAATGTTGATTCATCGTAGTTTGGTTGAAAGTCGACGGTTTCTTTGTCGATGTCTTCCAGCAATGTTTCTGCCACCTTGTTCAGGCGGGCCTCAGTATAACGCATGGCGGCTGCCGGGTCGCCATCCATGGAGCCAAAGTTACCTTGGCCATCTACCAGTGGCAGGCGCATGGAAAAGTCCTGCGCCATACGCACCATCGCGTCATAAATCGCGCTGTCACCGTGCGGGTGGTATTTACCCATGACGTCACCGACGATACGGGCAGATTTTTTGTAAGGTTTGCTGCTGTCGTATCCGCCTTCGCGCATGGCGTACAAAATGCGGCGGTGTACCGGCTTCAAGCCGTCGCGCGCATCGGGCAGGGCGCGGCTGACAATCACACTCATCGCATAGTCGAGGTAGGATTTTTGCATTTCCTCTTCGATGGTGATGGGCGCAATGCCGTGCTTGGGGGCGGTGTTATCTGTTGTCACGTGACGTAACCTTCCTGTGTATCCATGCCTGACGGAATCGCCTTTGGGGCGCTTTTGATTTTTATCTGTCAGGCATCATTTAAACTGCTATTTTTGTAGCATTTTTAGCCGTCCTGAACAATTCTTTCGTCGCTCTTACTTTTTAGAAAGGTGGCGTGAAACTACGTGCCTGTGGATAACTTTAGGTGTTGTGGCAGGGCAACGGTCAAAAGGCCGCAAAGGATGGGCCTTTTGCACGGTATATTTCAGAATGGTTCAATATTCCGGAAATAAACAAACATTCTTTTTGCAGTGCAGCAGCGTTATTTTCTTTCAAGATATGACGAGGGGCTCTTGCTATGGGTCTGAATTTTAGGCATGTTCAGCCCACTCAAACGTCAAAGAGGCCGTCAGGAAGATTCTTGCGTCAGCAAAGTTCTGCCGGAAACATGAAAAAACATAACCAAGACTTAACACAACGAGGAAGCAATCAATGTTGGATATCCAAACAATTATTCTGGGTTCCGGTGTGCTTGCACTTCTGTACGGTGTGATTACTGGTTTCCAGGTGATGGGCGCAAGCTCTGGTAACGCCCGGATGCAGGAAATTGCAGCAGCCATACAAGAAGGTGCCAGTGCCTACCTGAACCGCCAGTATACAACTATCGCCGGTGTCGGTGCTGTTGTTGCCGTTATTCTGGGCATGACGCTCGGGAAACTCGTCGGCATCGGCTTTGCGATTGGTGCCGTTCTTTCCGGTATTGCCGGTTATGTGGGCATGAACGTGTCTGTACGTGCAAACGTCCGCACCGCTGATGCTGCGCAAAAGGGCATGAAAGAAGCACTTTCCATTGCGTTCAAATCTGGCGCGATTACAGGGATGCTGGTTGTCGGTCTTGGCCTTTTGGGCGTGGCTGGCTACTACTTCTTTTTGCTGTCGCGCGAAGTTGGCGATCGTGAAGTACTGGAAGCTCTTGTGGCGCTTGGTTTTGGTGCTTCGCTGATTTCCATCTTCGCCCGTCTGGGTGGCGGTATCTTTACAAAAGGTGCAGACGTTGGTGCTGACCTTTGCGGTAAAGTTGAAGCCAACCTGCCGGAAGATGACCCGCGCAACCCTGCCGTGATTGCTGATAACGTTGGCGACAACGTGGGCGATTGTGCTGGTATGGCGGCTGACCTTTTCGAAACTTATGCTGTAACCGTTGTGGCAACCATGCTCATCGCGTCCAGCGTATTTGTTGAAGACAACATCAAAGTAATGATGGAACTGCCGCTGTTGATTGGTGGCGTTTGTATTCTGGCATCTATTCTGGGTACGTATTTTGTACGCCTGGGCAGCAGCCAGAACATCATGGGCGCACTCTACAAAGGTCTGATTGTCACAGGTCTCGCTTCTGCGGGTCTGATCTACTGGTCACTCTGCTATATGCTGGGTGGCCTGGAAGGTACAGTCGAGCTGGTAAAAGGTACCATTGTGACAGGTACGGATCTGTTCTATTGCGCACTCGTCGGTCTCGGCGTGACAGCGGCACTGGTCTGGATCACGGAATACTATACCTCCACAGCGTTCCGCCCGGTTAAATCCATTGCGAAAGCATCGGAAACAGGCCACGGCACGAACATCATCCAAGGTCTGGCTGTTTCGCTCGAAGCAACCGCGCTGCCGGTGATCGTGATTTCTATCGGTATCTATATGGCGAACCTGTATGCAGGTCTGTATGGTATTTCTCTTGCGGCAACCACCATGCTGGCGTTGGCTGGTATGATTGTTGCTCTGGATGCCTACGGTCCGGTGACAGATAACGCTGGCGGTATCGCTGAAATGTCCGAACTGCCGAAAAAGGTACGTACGGTCACGGATGCGCTTGATGCTGTTGGTAACACCACGAAAGCTGTAACAAAAGGCTATGCCATCGGTTCTGCCGGTCTGGCTGCCCTTGTTCTCTTCGCGGCCTTTACCGAAGAGCTGAAGCACTACTTCCCTGACATGACGGTCACTTTCCCGCTGAATGAGCCCTTTGTTATCATCGGCCTGTTCATCGGCGGTATGTTGCCGTACCTGTTCGCTGCCATGAGCATGACCGCTGTTGGTCGCGCTGCGGCATCGATCGTGGTGGAAGTACGTCGCCAGTTGAAAGAAATCCCCGGTATTATGAAGGGGACGTCTAAACCTGAATACGGCCGTGCCGTTGACATGCTGACAAAAGCGGCGATCAAAGAAATGATCTTGCCGTCGCTTCTGCCGGTACTGTCGCCCGTTGTGCTGTTCTACATTGTTTGGAAAGTAGACGGCACTGTTGCCGCCGGCTTCCAGGCTGTAGGCGCTATGCTGGTTGGTACAATCGTGACTGGCCTTTTCGTGGCCCTTTCCATGACTTCCGGTGGTGGTGCATGGGATAACGCGAAAAAGTACATCGAAGAAGGTCATCACGGCGGCAAAGGCTCCGAAGCACACAAAGCTTCGGTCACGGGCGATACTGTTGGCGATCCCTACAAGGATACGGCAGGCCCAGCTGTGAACCCACTTATCAAGATTGCGAACATTGTGGCAATCTTGCTGGTGGCGGTCATGGCGAAAGTTCTCAACGGCTAATTGCCGTAGGGAATAGTCCTGAAAAACAAAAACCCCTTCGGTTCGCCGAAGGGGTTTTTTGTATGCTGATTGTGCGTAAGGTGAAAAAATAGACAGACTGTAATTTTACATGCCCGGAATTTTTGCCTTTTGCGTTTTGATGTTGTTGTTAAATTTACCAAGGTTGCCGACGAATTGTTCAAAGGCCGTGAATTCACGCCCGGCTGTTGGGGTGCGGCGTTTGATAAAATCAACTTCGCGTGCCTGTTCAGGATCAATCGCGGCCACTTCGGTGACGGTATTGTTTTCATCAAAGGTGACTTTGATGATCTGACGCTCTTCTACTTCTGCTTCAAAGATGCCTTTTTGGGATGTCGTTTCTCCGATGTAGTACCAGATTTTCGGGTCAAAGGGAGAGACAGTGGTGGGGGGGCCCCATATGCGCGCAACATCGGCCTGAATCGATGTTGCGGGTGAAATTTGCTCTAGTTTGGCAGGGGAGAGCAGATTGCCACGGGTTTCGACCGTTGGCGTACAGGCGGCCATTTGCAGGGCAAAAAGGCCAGCACCAGCCAGCAGGGCGAATTTTTTTACAGGGATGCGCATCATCCTGAAAACCTTCTTAAGGGGTGAAAATCAGTGTTATCGCTGTCTTTTATACGCGCAGAAGATATTGAAAACAACGTCAAAACCAGATAATAGGGAAATTCTTTTTGTATCCAGCCCTGAAATAGTGTAATCAGATCAAAAATAGACAAGATCCGCAGCCCGTAAAGACACATGAAAATGACAGCACAGCTTCAAAACATACCCCCGGAATTTTCCCGCCTGATCGCCATTGAAGGCATTACGCCTGATAAAACGCGCAATGAAAAAATTGAAGCGTCTGAAGAAGAATGCGCACTGTTGGCGCAACGCTTTGGCTTGCGTCATTTGTCTGGCTTGACGGCTTCTATCAATATCCGCCGCGTGCCGGGCGGCATGGTGCGTATTGAGGGCACATTCTCCGCTGATGCCGTGCAGGTATGCGTGGTGTCCTTGCAAGATGTGCCTGTGCATGTTGATGCAAAGTTTGACACATACTTTACCGAGGGCGGTGAAGATATGGCGGACGATGTCGGCTTCACGTTAGGAGATGATCTGGAAGCTGCCGAGATTGTGTCCAATGGCATGATTGATATGGGCGAAGCTGTGGCGCAATATTTGTCGCTGGAGCTGGACCCGTATCCGCGTGCGCCCGGCGTCAGCCTTGCAGCGCAGCTTAAGGAGACAGGTGTATCGGGCAAGCCGAGCCCCTTTCAGGTTTTGGAAGGTCTTAAAAGCAAAGACCGCAAAGAAGAGGCGTGAGCGTTATGTCCAGCCGCAAAGTTCTTTTGTCCGCACAGTCAGATGAACGTCTGTTACGCAATATTTTGAAAGATGCTGTTGAAGTGACAGAAGCGCTGGCCGGCAAGCAACCGGAAGATATTCGCCTGCCGTTTTTTTATCAGGCTTCTCTGGTTGAAATGCAATTGCGGTTGCAAGAAGAAGGTTTGGCGGCGCATCCTTTGTTGAAACCGTTTGCAGTTGAAATGGCCAAGTTGACGGACGGTGAGGCAGATGATATTTTCGTCGTGTCCAAAGCGATACACCATCTGGAATTACCACCCGAGATTGCCCTTGAATTCGGTTCTGTCTCGGCGCGTGAAAAAGGCCAGCCGGCACCTGCCAATCCTTATCGAAAGATGGAAGGGTTGGAGCCGGGGTACAAGAAGGTTAAGCAAGGACACAAGAAACTGACGCTGAAACCTTAAAAGGCACCGCCATGAAAAAAGGTAAGTTGACTGTTAAGCTGAACAAGATGGTGTCCTTTGGATCCTATCCGCAGTCTCCGGTAAAGCAGCCTGAAGTACGGGCAACGCCGAAACCAGACACAGAGCCACAGGCCGTGAAAGCGCCCCGTTTGGATCCAGGGTCATCTGTCGGGGCCCGTGGTCCTGGGATGCGTAACTTCTGGTATTAAAGATTTAAATTTACATAACTAAAAATAAACGAAAATCATTGTTATATCCGCTTTTAAAGTCAGGCAAGTCTTGCCAAATAAGCTGAAACAGTGAATAACAACACTGTTTTTCCTTGCGCGAGACGGGCTTTTTGGTTATGTAATGAAGCCCTGCGCCGTTTCGGCATGTGCGCGGGCAAGACACAGAAATTCAAAGACGAAATACAAAAGATAGAAAGAGTATTAAGCCATGGCTGTTCCAAAGCAGAAAACATCGAAATCCCGCCGTAACATGCGTCGCGCGCATCACGCGCTGAGCAGCGAAGCTGTGGTTGAAGACAAGCACACAGGCGAACTGGTTCGCCCGCACCACGTATGCCGCAAAACCGGCATGTACAAAGGCCAGCAAATCATCGATATGGATTAATCCATCCGGATAACGCCATCCGGACGCCGCAACGGTTTCTAGGCTAATGTCCGGCATGGGGTTTCTATGCACGGCTTCATGCCGCTAAGACCGATCAAAGGCAGTATTCTTGCAGCAACACGCAAAACAGCTTGTTATCGCGCTGGACGGCATGGGGGGCGATCACGCACCCCAGATTGTCGTTGAAGGTGCTGATGTCGCGCGCCGCCAGTACCCTGGCGCGCGCTTTATTATTTTTGGCGATGAAGCTGCGATCCGTCCGCTGATTGGTAAATTCCCGGGGCTCTCTTCCGTATTGGAAATTCACCACACCCCTGACCGTGTGACCTCTGAAGACAAACCGGCCGTCGCTCTGCGCCAGGGCCGCCAGTCAAGTATGCGTCTGGCCATTGATGCCGTGGCGAATGGCGAAGCGCATTGTGTGATCTCTGCCGGCAATACCGGTGCTTTGATGGCGATGGCAAAATTCAGCCTGAAAGTATTGCCGGGCATTCACCGTCCGGCTATTGCGACATATATGCCGACACGTTTGGCAGGTCATGGCACGGTCTTGCTTGACCTTGGCGCGAATGCAGAATGCAATGCGCAAAATCTTGCAGAATTTGCAGTGCTTGGTGGCGTTTTTTCACGCGAAATATTTAAAATTCAAGAACCCCGCATCGGTCTTCTGAACATAGGATCCGAAGCGATGAAAGGCAGTGACCTTGTGCGCGAAACGGCGGAGGTTTTGTCGACAGCAAAACTGCCTGGTGTTTATGCCGGATTTGCCGAAGGCGATGATATTGCAACAGGCCATTTCGATGTGATTGTGACAGATGGATTTACAGGCAATGTGACTTTGAAATCAATCGAGGGCACGGCCAAGCTCATCAAGCACATGATGAAAGAGGCGTTTAAATCTTCTATCTGGGTAAAGCTTGGCTTGGTCTTGTCCATACCGGGGTTGCTTGTCAGCTATCCCGCTTTAAAAAACTTTTCCAAGCGGATTGATCCGCGTTATTACAATGGCGCCAGTCTGCTGGGGTTGAAGGGGCTTTGTATCAAAAGCCATGGCGGCACAGATGCCGTGGGCTTTGCCAATGCCATTGGTGTTGGTGCCAATCTTGCCATCAATAACTTCACAGAAAAAGTTGAAGCAGAGCTGGAACGCATGGGGCAAACTTTATCAGCCTGTGATGTGGATGACGCGCAGGAATTGCGCGCGAAAGAGGAGGTCTAATGCGCCGTTCAGTGATGTTGTCCTGCGGGTCGTATTTGCCCGAAAAGTTTTTAACAAACAATGACCTTGCAAAAATTGTTGATACCACAGATGAGTGGATCACGCAGCGCACAGGCATCAATAAGCGTCACATGGCTGCAGAAGGCGAAAAAACATCTGACCTTGCCACGCGTGCGGCGCAACAGGCGCTTCGGCAGGCAGGCCTTACCGGGCAGGATATTGATGCAATCTTTCTGGCGACCACAACGCCGGATAGAACTTTTCCGGCAACGGCTGTTACGGTGCAAGATAATATTGGCATGGGCGACCGTGGTTTTGCTTTTGATATTCAAGCCGTGTGCTCCGGCTTTATTTACGCGCTGGCAACAGCTGATAATTTTATCAAAGCAGGTCAGATCAACCGTGCCCTGGTGATCGGCGCGGAACATTTTACACGCCTGCTGGACTGGACAGACCGCACCACTTGCGTTTTGTTCGGTGACGGGGCAGGGGCCGTGATTCTGGAAGCAGACGATAGCGGCAAAGGCACCAAGGCAGACCGGGGCATTCTGACAACACATTTGCATTCCGAAGGCGCGCATCGTGATTTGCTTTATGTCGATGGTGGGCCTTCTTCCACACAAACGGTCGGCCATGTACGCATGAACGGCAAAGAAGTCTTCCGTCATGCAGTGACCCGGATGAGCGAAGCGATTGTTGAGGCGATGGAAGCGAGCGGAATCGGCCCTGAAGAAGTCAATTGGCTTGTCCCGCATCAGGCCAATGCCCGTATTATTGATGCCACAGCGCAAAAGCTGAAATTGCCACCTGAAAAAGTGGTGATGACCGTGGCCGAACACGGCAATACATCTGCCGCATCGATTCCCCTGGCATTGGCAACAGCTGTGCAGGATGGCCGAATCCAGCGGGGCGACCTGATTCTGATGGAAGCCATGGGCGGCGGCCTGACATGGGGCGCGGCACTGGCGCGCTGGTAGGTGCGCGGGGGATTGCCCAATCCCTTTAAAAGGCTTGTTTTTAAGCGTTTCATTTACTGTAAGGTTGAGTTTCAACTCTTTGTATTGACTAATGAAATGTGAATCGATACCGTGAGACTCACTGATGAGCGAGGTACAAAATGAGCAACAGTCAGACGATCACCCGTGCAGATCTGAGCCAAGCTGTTTACGAACAGGTTGGTCTTTCCAGAAATGAATCTGCTGAACTTGTAGAGACCGTATTGGAAGAAGTCTGCAAAGCGCTCGAGCGTGGGGAGATGGTCAAAATCTCTTCATTCGGCACTTTCCAGGTAAGGTCCAAACGCCAACGTATTGGCCGCAACCCCAAAACAGGGGAAGAGGTGCCAATTCTGCCGCGCCGTGTGCTGACATTCCGTGCCAGCAATGTGCTGAAAGAACGCATCAATAATCAGACCGATGGTGTCGCAACGCCCCAGGGCAGCGCGACCGAATAACAACGGCATCCTGAATACAGAAATCATCGAAGCAAACAGTATTTAAGGACTATGTTCAAATGACCACAGCGAATAATCCGAATGCCAATAAAGGCATCAAGACGGACGAACAGACACAGACACCCGAGCAGATTACCCAGAAAATCCCCAATCGCCGCCCTCTGAAGTCAAAGCAGGCGGTTGAAAAAGCCGCTGGTGCATTCCGCACCATCAGCGAAGTGGCAGGTGAGTTGAACGTAGAGCAACATGTTCTGCGTTTCTGGGAAACAAAATTTGCGCAGATCAAGCCGCTGAAACGCGGTGGCGGTCGTCGCTATTACCGTCCGGAAGATGTCGAACTTCTGAAAAACATCCACCACTTGCTCTATAGCGAAGGCTATACCATCAAGGGTGTACAAAAACTGCTGACAGCCACCCGTGGCAATCTGACACCCCGCGTACAAGATGGCCCCGAAGTGATGAACGCACAGCCTGTTGATGAGAAAAAGTCACCGATTTCCCGCGCGGTCGAAAATAACCGCAGCGAATTGGAAACAATGCTGGGTGAACTGAAATCGATGCGCAAGCTGATCGATTGATTAAAACAGATCAACGCCAGATATAAAAAAACACCGGCCCGAAAAGCCGGTGTTTTTTATTGTTCCGTATGGCTGGGGATGGGGGCTTGAATCTCCGGCTGTGTTCGTCTACCTTCCCTGTACAGAACAACAGTTTTATGAATATGGAGAAGTTGACATGAGCCAGACGTACGGCGCGCGCGTGGTCATCCGCCTGAAAGATGAATTTGCCAAAGCTGTAAACGACAATGGCATCCATCACATGAAAGATGCGGCGCTCGATCCGCTGAAAGCTGTGCTTTCCACGGAAAAGGCCGATCTGCACAACCAGCTGCGCGATTTTGAATACTATGTGCAGTCTTCCGAAGCGCACGGTATCACCGACACGCCGATGGTCAACTGGACGCGCGATGCAACACAGCATCCCTATACGCAGAATAAATACGGCAAGCTGTTTGTGGTCTCCGTTGGTGGTAAAAAAGTGTTTGACCGGGCGGATGCAGATAAGCTTGCAGATAGTTTTAAAGCGCTGGCAGGGCAGGGCGTTGTTGAAGCCGTGAAGGTTGATAGCATGGACCCCGCACGCAACCCGCCTGTACCAAAACAGTATTTCAAATAGCCTAAGTATATGATTCGTATGAAATAACCCCTGCGTCACAGATGCCCGAAGCGGCAGATTTCTACTTTACATTCTTATGAATAGGCTGTTATATTGCGCACCTGTCTTTATGACGGATGTCGGACTGTAGCGCAGCCTGGTAGCGTACTTGCATGGGGTGCAAGGGGTCGGAGGTTCAAATCCTCTCAGTCCGACCATTTCATTTAAAAAAAGCGGCCCATTATCAGGGTCGTTTTTTTTTACTTCTTTTTTTGTGCCTGCTCGGCTGCTCTTTTTCTGGCATTGGCATCGTCTGTGCGGACGGTTTCGGTGATGAAGTCGGCGATGTGGTGGTACAGGTCTGAACAGGGGAAGTAGGAGTCTTCATCCAGAATATGATATTGTTTATGCCGATATACCAGCATCATGCGGCCACCCATATGTCCTAGAATAAGACCCTTATCTTCAATGTCGTCGTCTTCTTCATAGCGGTTGAAGTGTGGTGCTTCATCAATAATGCCACTTTCCATTGCGCCGGTGATTGCGTCAATTTTTTCGATGCCATAAAGAAAAAAATAAGGCCCCATACAGCCATTGGCTTTGCGCAAAAACTGCAGGTAGTCCTCTGGCAGCGGCGGCAGCTTCAGCGTGCTGAAATAAGGATTGATCAGCCGAACTGTTTCTTCGGGCAGCCCTGTGTAAAGACGTGTTTCCCGATCTGCTTGTTGCAAGGTTAAAATGGCTTTATCGACGAGTGTTTTTGTATCCATGTTTTTCGCTTTATATTCTATTGCTTTGTGGGGTCTTAACTCAAAAGCCACACAAACACGGGTATTGTGGCCAAGAACCAAAAACTATAAATGATCATTTTTATTTCCGAGACACGCGTTTTGTAGCAGCGTAAGTGAATAAATTTTAATGCCGGACATAAAAATGCCGCGTACCAGATCCAAGACAGAAAAAATGCATCCCATCCTTGGCTAACATCTGGGATAACATCTTGATTAATATAGGCCACAATTGTTATCGCTGTCACGGTCAGCCAGAGAATGAGGGTGAATAAAGCAAGTTGCTTTTCATTCCTGGGGATTTGGCAAAAAATAAAAATGGGTACCGACAGAATACAGAATGTTATCAGGAATAGCATAAGTTCCATATGTACCATGTGTCCTCTGCTATCTTGCAGGTGTTGTGTCGAATGCCGTTTTGAAAAGGGGCAATAGCTTTGCGCTGCCGGTCTGGCTTAGGTGATTGTCATCTGTATAAAGCGGCACACCGCTTTCTGATCCTGCGCAGGCGGTTTCGGTACAGAGATAGGGGGCAGGGTCGAGCAATTGAATGCCACAATCTTCCTGTGCGGACTGCAAGACATTTTGTACAATTTCTTGCCGTTTAATATAATCGCTGTAGGGCAGTGTAATATCAGATGTCTTTCCCTGAAACATCAGCTGGCGCGATAAAACGCGGGGCACGTCAATGCCCATTTCAGGCACGGGTTGCAGTACAAAAACCGGGCGGCCTTTTTCTGCCATTTTGCACAGGCTGCCTTTCAGTCGTTTTTTATATTCAGCGACAGATTCGCTATATTCGTCATAGCTATCGTTTTTCGCATCCGTATACCGCAAGCCAATGTGCAGGTCTGGGTGTTCATTAAAACCGTGCAGGTACATGGAATATCGGAAGATGACAAAAAGCGGCACATCTGTCGGCACGGCATTGACCGCATCGAAAACAAAATCATTGAATTCAGGGCAATGTCGGCTGTGTTTTTTTGCTTCAAGATAGGCATTGGGAAAGGGCGGGCATGTCATGTGGTATAGGCGCCCACGTGCGCCATTTGCGGCCTTTTCGATTGTGGTGAAAACAGGATCTGAGTGACTGTCGCCCCAGACGATAAATCCGGGAGGGTTTTGTTGGCAATCATGGGCCGCAAATACTTTCAGCCCTGTGGCGCATTGTTTGGGGCGGCCTTTCTTGCTTTGGCGGACTTCGGTTTCAATGGCCTGTACCGCTGCGCTGACGCGCTCAGGCAGGCCTTTTTGTTTATCAACAGCAAAACCACACAGCAAAACAACGGATATAACGCCCAGGCCCATCGCCGCTGCAAAACGGGGGCGTGTGCGGAAGATACTTAAGCGGCGCAAGGGTGTTTCAACGACGTAGAATGAAGCAGCACCCAGTGCGATCGAGGCGAGTAACCCAAAGGCATCCGCTGTGGGTGACAGTTCCAACCCTGCATGGCGCAGGGCCACCATAACGGGCCAATGCCACAGATAGATGGAGTAAGACCATATACCTATTTTTTGTAGGGCAGCGGTATCCAGCAAGGTTGTGCGCGGTATTCTGGCGAAGATAATCAAGGCAGTGCCGAATACGGGAACAGCGGCCGCATAGCCGGGCCAGAGTGTATCGGTGCTAAATAGCACAATACTCAGAACGACAAGGATATATCCGGCCAGCGCCGTTAGGGTGGCCGGGCTTTTTTGCAGCGTATATTTTTCGGCGAGCAGAAAAACAATGCCGCCTGCCAGCAGCTCCCAAAACCGCGTGGGCAGCAGGTAAAAAGCAAAAGCAGATTCAACAGGCGTGATGATGGCGCTAAGCAGGAAAGATGCGAGTGAAATCACCGCAAGGGACGCGCCGATGTGCTTGAAGCGGTCGCGGATATTGGCGGCTTTCCGGCATAAAAGCATGAGAATTAGGGGGTAGAGCAGATAAAATTGCCACTCAACAGACAAAGACCAGCTGTGAAGCAGCCATTTGTCTTGGGAAAATGTATCGAAATACCCGTCTTCATTTTTAAAAATGAAATTGGAAATAAAGCCAAGCGCGCTGGCAACGTGGCGTCCCAGTTGCTTGTAGTCTGTTGGCGGCACCCAGAACCATCCGGCGACCAGCAGCACGGCGCATAAAACGGCCAGAGCTGGAATAATCCGTTTCGCACGTGACAGGTAGAAAGAAGGCAGGCTGAAGGTTTGCTGCGTCATGCCCTTCAGGATAATGCCCGTCATTAAAAATCCGGAAATAACAAAAAAGACATCAACCCCCACAAACCCGCCTTTGAAGCCGGGCAGGCCGAAATGGTAAAGCATGACGGCCAGCACGGCCACGGCGCGCAGACCGTTTATATCTTTTCTGAATTCCATGCCGGAAGTTGTAACAGAATATGACGGTATCGGAAAGCGCGCCGCCAGTTTCTTTATACATAAAGCGTCGCCTTGATTAAAGCTTTTGCCAGCCCTTAAAAGTCGATACGCTTGGTTTTATCGCGTTGTTATCTCTGAAGAGGGTGGGGCCCATGCCGCATGTGCGGGATAGCCGTATTTTTGATCTGCCACAGCGCGAGATATATGCGCTGTTGATGGATATTGAGGCCTATCCTGATTTCATTCCCTTTGTACGGCAGGTCAAAATTATCTCGCAGGTTAAAAACCGTCAAACAGTTGCCGATATTCGTATCGGTACGCGCGGGCTCGATTTTTCCTACCGGTGCCTAATTGAAGAAAGCTTATATGACCGCATCGCCGTGCGTGATGTCAGCGGCCCGTTTTCTTATCTGCGTTGTGAAATGATATTGAAGCCGCTTTCTGCAAGGCAGACAGAAGTCACATATATTTTTGAATCGCAATTCCGGTCCCGTCTGATGAACCGTTTGGCTGATCCGGTGTTTAACATTGTGCTCAAAAAAACGCTGGGTGATGTGGCGCGCTATTTACGCCGCCGGCGGTAGCGGGCGTTGCAGGCGTAGCGGATGTTTTTCCGGCAGGCTTTGGCATTTTTCCAGTAGCTGCTGGCGGATGCTGTTCCAGTCTTTACCGGTCAGCATAACTTTTTTACCGTCAATCATCATTGGGCCATTTTCAAGTGGCGGCAGCAAAATGCGCGTGCCCAGGTAAAACGTATCGGAAGTGACAGGAGCTGCCAGTGTTATTTTTGCCAGTTGTTTGAAAGTGGCATCATTCAATGGTTTTTTGGCAAGCGGGCTGAATGCTTGAGCCAGTGCTTTTAACTGTTTTTCATTCCGCGTATTTTTACGGGCGTAGTCTTTGGCCACGGCAATTGTTTGCTGGGGTGTCAGGCTGACAAATTTTGATGTTTTGCTGTCAATCAGAATTTTATCTGCTGTAAAGGTGGTCAGGTGCGATGTCACGCCGGCCTGCATGAAAACAATAGCGCGCTTCCAGGCGCAAAATTCAATGTTTGTTTTGCGATGCTCATAGCGCTGCAAGTGGCGCAGCAGGGCATAGGCATCTGCCGTGTTTTCGCCCAGTGTGCCATGTGCATCGGTGGAAAGGGCGTGCCCGGTTTCGTGGTCAAAGGTGCCGGTATCGTCAATCTGTTTGTCGGACGGGTCATAGAGCGTGTGTTTGTCTGTATGGAACACAACATTCAGGATCTCGTTTTTGCTATCAATCGGCACGGCCTGGAAAAAAGATGTTTTTAAACGTTTGGCGACTTTTACGTTTTTGGCGATGTCTTCTTGCGCTTCATCGTCTTCTTCCAGTTTTTTAAAAACAGGGGCACGGGCGATATAATCGTCATTGGCAGCATTAATGAACAGGCCACTTTTTTTCAGTGCCGGATGATCTTTCATCGCCCGGCGGGCAGCTTTCTGAAAGTCAAACCGCAAGGGGGATCCTTCAGGGATATGGCGCTCCGGGCGTTTTTTCAAAATCGTAACTTTCTTTCATCAATCGCTTATAAAAGGATTGTTACAGAATGAAGCGCCGTTGAAAAGGGTTCAAAAGTTGCTTAAAGCACAATTTTGGCACTCATTTTAACTATTGTGGCGTTTGTGCGCATTATGGTATTCTTGGGTCCGGTTACTTAAAGAGAGGATAGCGCAATGACACTGATTGCCATCGGCGGCGCCGAAGACAAACAGGGCGACATGACCGTTTTGAAGCGTGTTTTGCAAGAAGCAAAGGGGGCGGCATCAAAGGTTGTGGTTGTGACCACGGCAACAGAAGATCCGGCAGGGGCCAAAGATCGCTATGAAGCGGCTTTTGGCAAGCTGGGGGTGCAGCCCGTAGTCTTGCACATCGATAGCCGCACAGCGGCGAACGACAAAGCGGTTGTTCAGCTCCTGCAAGAGGCCGATGTTGTTTTTTTCTCCGGCGGGGACCAGCTGCGCCTGACCAGTCTTCTGGCCGGCACACAAAGCATGGATGCCGTGCAGGAAAAATATGCAGCGGGCCATCTGGTCGTGGCGGGTACCAGTGCAGGGGCGGCGGCGGCTTCCAGTCTTATGATTTATGGCGGTGACCCTGCAAAGTCCATGCAAAAGGGCGAAGTGAGTATCAGTGCTGGCTTTGCCTTTGCCGCACAGACCGTCATGGACACACATTTCAGCGAACGCGATAGACTGCCCCGCCTGTTTAACGCGGTGGCTGCAAATCCATCCATTACAGGTATTGGTCTTGATGAAGATACAGCTGTTGTGATGAAAGCCAATGGCGTGATTGAAGTCGTCGGCAGCGGTACGGTGACATTTGTGGAAGGTCGTAACATTACACAATCCAACCTGACAGATATTTCAACCGGCGATGTAATGAAGGTCGAAGGAATTGTCACGCATCGTTTGTCATCAGGGGCACGGTATGACTTGCTCCAGCACAAACCTGTCGCAGGCTTTCCTTATTAGTCATGTCAGCTGTTGTTGTTTACGTGACTGTCGGGTCATTGGCAGAGGCGCAGAAAATAGCTGATGTGGTTGTGACCGACCGTTTGGCGGCTTGTGCCAATATTCTGCCCGGTATGTGTTCGGTTTATCATTGGGAAGGTAAAATAGAAACGGCGGATGAAACCGTTGTTTTGTTTAAAACCCGCGAAACGCTTTTTCCGGCGCTTGAGGCGTGCATACGCGAAATGCACAGTTATAAAACGCCCTGTATCGTTGCCTTGCCGATTGGGCAAGCACATGCGCCTTATCTGGCGTGGATATTGGCTGAGACCAAACCTTAAAAAGTAAGATCAGGGTTTGCTGGTGGGGGTCACGCCTGTCAGGCGCTTTTGTTGACGGATCCCCAGCTTTTGTTGGCCGAGAGCCATGTAATGGCGCATGGTGTCCAGCTCGCCTTCCAGATACACATCGTTTGCGACATCCTGAAATGCACGGGAATTAAAAACAGCTTTGTTGGTGATAGAGGCACCCATGATGTTGCGGACCATCAAGATAGGATTGCGCGGGCTTACCAGCTTCATTGTCATGTCAGACATAACCTGACGTTTGAAATCTGCGGCATGGGCAAAATGGCGGGACAGTTTATGCACGGCTTTTTGCTTTGTGGGGGTGACGTAAACTTTGGAGCCGTCTTCGGGTACTTTGAATTTGAAAGTCGGGTGGGCGATCATGTCATAGATTTTACGACCCATGTTAACAGCGCCTGTGGCAAGAATAACAAAAGCGACGAGTGTGACCGGACCCATTTTAAACCCCTTAATTAAATATACTTTGGCAATGCGGTGCTGCCGTTTATGCCTAAGATATTAACTTTAAATTAACATAATGTCAACGCTTTCTTAGGGAAATACTGCATACGTCAATTTAAAAGCCCCGGCAAGGGCTTTTAAATTTGATATTTATATCAGCGATTTAACGATAGATTATCGGAGCAGGCTAAAAACAAGTCCGCAATCGCGTGAAATAACTGCCTCGTTATATTGCGGCTGAGTATCTGAGGTAAAACAACTGCTCATGACACCATAGGCATAGACATAGCCGGAGTGGGGCAGCCCATCATCAATTTTACGGTCTAATTGTGCGGCCATATGTGGTGTCAGCGGTTGTTGCCCGGCAGTACTAAGGGCACCGGTGCCGCTGATAAAGGGGTCTCTCACTAGGGCGATGACCAAGCCTTGCGGGCCAGAAAGACTGGATGCGTTGGCTCCGCCACCACCGCCGCCATTGCCATTGTTGCCGCCGCCAAGGCCACATCCTGCGCCGTTACCGGGGCCATTGCCGCCGCCTGGACATCCGGGGCCGCCAAAGCCGCCGCCATTACCGTTTCCATTATTCCCCTGTGCCTGTGCCGGCTTTATATGTAACACCGTTTGCGACACTAAATTATAAGCCAGTTGTGCAACGGGCAGTGGGCCTGCTTGCACAACAACGGTGGGGGCGAGGTACATGCCGGGCAGTCTGCGGATTGTATTGCTTGCATCTGCGAAGGTGAATCCACCATTGCCATGTCCGACAATAAAGCCGCTGTCAAATTCAGATTTTGGGTGCGTATTGCCCCATACGACAGTGTCATTCCTTTCGGCAATGCCTGTGATAAGGCCCGAATGGGCAAGATGTACCCAGAAGAGCATGGTTTCGTCGTTTTCTGTTGTGGGAGGGCTTGGTAGCGTTGCGGCTGTTTGTGTAGACCAGCTGTTAAGCCATGTAGGGTCACCAACAATATTGTTCCCGCCACCTGGTGTCACGGGGGTGCAGTTTGCGTCACAGCCGGGAATGCGATCGGCTGCGGTTAATAAATCACCGGGCATTCCGCTATATTTTGATTGAAATCCCAGTGTGGCAGCTTCATAAGACTGAACTTGGGCGATTGTGGTTGTGACGCGGGCGGTTTGGATCATCTCCTGGCCTTTTATAATGCCGCCAATAAGAATGCCGATGATGGTCAGGACAATAGAAAGCTCTACGAGGGTAAAGCCGTCTTGGGCTGGGCATGATTCTCGGGTGTCATGTGGATCCAGTAGCGTCTGTGGCATACTTAATACCTTCATTTTTATATCAAAGAATGCTTGATATTATTTAACCATAAAGTAGTTAAAAAACCTTTTTGGGTTTTTATTTATTTGAAAAATATCATTTTATTATCCACTTCTTGTTTCGTGCTGTACGGGCATAGGTTGTATTATTAGAGACTTATTAATCAGATAGTTGGAATGGGGTATTTTAATACCACTTTTTAAGCCATTGTTTTTAAATGATTAAAAATATCGCACTCTTTTTTTGTTGACGCGCATCGGGTAATGCTCCATAAATCTGCACGACAACAATAAGGGATATGCGGCTCAGGCAGATCGGCCAAGGCAGCGACCCTGTGATTTTTAGGAAATGAAAGATGAAAACCTATTCAGCTAAACCCACGGAAGTGGACAAAAAATGGCTGCTGGTGGATGCAGAAGGCGTGACGCTGGGTCGTCTGGCCAGCCTGATCGCCATGCGCTTGCGCGGCAAACACAAGCCGATGTACACACCGCACATTGATTGTGGTGATAACGTGATTGTCGTTAACGCGGAAAAAGTTCGCCTGACAGGCAAAAAAGCAAAATTCGACATGTTCTACTGGCACACCGGTTTTCCGGGCGGTATCAAAGGTCTTTCCAAAGGCCAGATCCTTGCTGGTAAATTCCCCGGCCGCGTTATCGAGAACGCTGTTCGTCGTATGATGCCGAAAGACAGCCCGCTGGCGCGCCAGCAGATGACAGGCCTGCGTATTTACGCAGGTGGTGCTCATCCGCATGAAGCGCAACAGCCTGAAGTGTTTGACGTTGCATCCATGAACCCGAAAAACAAACGGTAATTGCAAAGGTATTGAAGAATGACCACCAAGAAAAACCTCTCCGATCTGAAAGATGCCGTTGCTGAAAAAGAAGCAGCACCGACATCTTCCGCATCGACCCCGGCCGCAGACCTGAAACCTGTGCTGGATACCAAAGGTCGTGCCTATGGCACAGGCCGCCGCAAAGATGCCGTTGCCCGTGTTTGGGTATCCCGCGGCAGCGGTAAAATCACTGTGAATGGTAAAGATATCGTGCAGTACTTCGCGCGCGGTACCCAGCGCCTGATCATCAGCCAGGCATTTGAAATGTCCAACCGCGTTGGCCAGTTTGATGTTGTTTGCTTCGTAGCAGGCGGCGGCCTTTCCGGTCAGGCTGGTGCTGTACGCCACGGTATTTCACGTGCGCTCGTCAATTTTGAACCTGCTCTGCGCGGCGCGCTGAAAAAAGCGGGCTTCCTGACGCGCGACAGCCGTGTTGTTGAACGTAAAAAATACGGTAAGCACAAAGCTCGTAAATCGACACAGTGGGTTAAGCGTTAAGCTTTTTCCCGTCTTTGTACGGATACAAAAAAACACCCCGAATTTTTCGGGGTGTTTTTTTATGTCTGGCATTGCGCTGGACGCGTGTCGGGCTATCATAGAGCGATGGAGGAAGGGAGATGCATCAGCTACTGCCGTATAAGAATATCCTGCCGCGTATCGGCCAAAACGTCTGGCTGGCACCAGGCGCGTGGGTTGTGGGGGATGTGGAGGTCGGGGATCAAGCGAACATATGGTTCAATTGTGTCTTGCGGGGGGATGTGAATAACATCACCATCGGTGCGCGCACAAATATTCAAGATGGCACGGTCATCCATGTATCTTCTACCTTGCAAGGGACGTATATCGGCGCGGATGTGACCGTGGGCCATGCGGCCCTGCTTCATGCCTGCACGATTGAAGATGCAGCCTTTATCGGGATGCAGGCCTGTGTGATGGACGGTGCCCATGTGGAAACAGGGGCCATGGTAGCAGCGGGGGCCTTGGTCACACCTGGCAAGCGGGTCTTATCAGGCCAGCTTTGGGCCGGCTCTCCTGCCAGATATATGCGGGACCTGAGCGAGGCGGAAAAAGAGTACATTCCATATTCTGCAAAACATTACGTTGATTTGGCGGCGCGCTATCTGTAACACTGGTGCTATGAACAAACCTGCTCTCGACTATTTTAATGACCGCGCGGCCGAACTGGCGGCACAATACAATGCGCTGGACCGTGAAAAGGTCCACGCGGATTTGCTGTCTTTATTGCCGGAGGGCAAAGTTTTGCGTGTGCTGGATGTGGGCGCAGGCTCTGGCGCGGATGCGGCCATGTTTGCGGGCAAGGGGCATCAGGTGGTGGCAAGCGAGCCTGCGGATAATTTGCGCAATGAAGCCATAAAAACATTTCAAAACAAAAATATAAACTGGAATGCTGAAGCGTTACCTGATTTTGGTTCAGGCGTTCAGTCGGCCGCACCTTACGATGTTGTTACCTCTGTAGGTGTTTTTCAGTATTTAGATCAGAAAGACAGGGTAAATGCTTTAAAAAAAATGTTTTCTTTGGTGGCGGACCGGGGATTTTTAGAAGTGCAGTACCCAACGCCAGCCTCGCGCGAGCATCAGTTCACTGTTGGCCATAATGAAATTGCAGATGCGGCAAAAGCCTTTAATCAAGAAGCTGGTGCAAGTGCCGGATTTAAAGTTATTATGGACAAATCTGTGCCGGATTTTACAGGCCGCAAAGCCCTGGACGGCACGCCTTTGTCCTTTCGTACGCTGATTTTGCAGCGTGGGGGTTAGGGCTTAAAAATCTTAAAAAAATCATACAAATGCTTGCTGAAATCTTTTGTTTCGGCCACACTGTCTTGGCAGCTATCAAGCTGATTCAGAATACAAATATCCTTATGTCCACTTTGGGGTTTCAGTCCATGCGTATTACCCGTTTCGTTTTTTCTTTTGTTGCTGTGATGGCTTTGGCTTCTTGTGCGGCGCGTCCGGACGGCAAGGTAGATGGCTGGGAATGGCTGAACGGCCGCCCGTCGGCTATGGAAAAAACAACGGATATTCGGATGCCGACAGGCTATACCGGTTTTAACGCAGAGCGTCCCCCGATTATTAAACCGGTGGGCTCTCCCGCTTCAAAATCTGCAAACTGGAATGAACTTGATAGCTATGAAATGCCCAACGGCACGGATGCAAATGCTGTAACCGTTTATCCGATTGATCCCGCACCACAAGATACAATGCTTCTGCCTGTGGATGCCTATGGCCAGCTGGTGCAGCAAGTATACTTCCTGCACGGTTCTGCCCATCTGACCGGTGGGGAGAAGGGTGAACTGCGCAGTCTTGCCAATAGCTTGATGAACACGCAATCACAAGCGCTGGCTGTTACGGTTGTAGGCCATGCCAGCTCCCGTGTGGATGGTGTGAGCGATCCGGTACGCCGTAAAATGATTAATTTTGAAATGGCCCAAAAGCGCGCCAATGTTGTCACGCAAGAGCTGAACCGTGCAGGCCTTAATCCGGCTTGGGTGCAGTCTGTCTCCAAGGGGGATGAAGAGCCGAATTTGAATCCGGCTGGCAAGTCGCAAGAAGCGGCAGACCGTCGGGTTGATGTATTCGTTTCCGGCCAATAAGGCCTGAGTATTTACTGTGTGCGCGCCCGCTGTGATGAACAGCGGGCTTGCCGCACCAGAATGACAGAATAAGTTTTTAAGCTATGATCTGTCCTTATCGTGCTTGTTGCGCGCCATGGATAGAAAACACAAATAAAGCAGAAAGAGGCTGTGGATGACCATGCCGCTCAAAATCGGTATTGCAGGTCTTGGCAACGTCGGGGCGAGCGTGTTTCGCTTGCTGGCCGATAATGCGGCTGTTGTGTCGGGTCGTGCCGGACGCGATGTTGTGGTCACGGCGGTTTCTGCGCGCGATAAATCACGTGATCGGGGCATCGATGTTTCGGGCGTGACGTGGCATGACAATCCGCAAGCTTTGGCGATAGATGCCAATGTCGATGTTGTGGTGGAGCTGATGGGTGGTGCTGAAGGTGCAGCCTTTGACCTCGTCTCCGCCGCGCTTGCCGCAGGTAAGCCGGTGGTGACGGCCAACAAGGCTTTGCTGGCCAGCCGTGGTGCGGAAGTATTGGCCTTGCTCAAAAACAGCAAAAGCACCATTGCCTACGAAGCAGCTGTGGCGGGTGGCATCCCCGTGATCAAGGGGCTGCGTGAAGGTCTTGCGGGTAACAACGTGCGCGCCATTTACGGTATCTTGAACGGCACCTGCAATTTTATCCTGTCCGAAATGACATCAACAGGACGTGACTTTGCCGATGTACTGGCAGAAGCGCAGGCGCTTGGTTATGCTGAAGCCGATCCGACTTTTGATGTAGACGGCATTGATGCAGGGCATAAGCTTTCTATTTTGTCTGGCCTTGCTTTCGGTTGCGTGCCGGATGTGAAGCATATCGAAATGAAGGGCATCCGCCACATCACCGCGCTGGATATTGCCTTTGCAGATGAACTTGGCTACCGCATCAAACTTTTGGGGACCGCGCGCGAGACAGAGCGCGGGATTGAACAGTCCGTCGAGCCGTGCCTGGTGCCCAAAGAAAGTCCCATTGCCGCTGTTGATGGCGCACTGAATGCAGTTTATATCGATGGCGATTATGTCGGCAAAGTCTTGCTGATGGGCGCCGGCGCTGGTGGCAATGCCACGGCATCTGCTGTGGTTGCTGACATTGTCGATGTGGCGCGGGGGCATGTGCTGCCGTTGATGGGCGTACGCGGTGAAGCTGTGACGGCGTTAACGCCTGCCGATATCCGCCGACGTGTAGAATCTTTTTATCTGCGCTTCAAGGTTTTGGACAAACCCGGTGTGGTGGCGGATATTTCCGCGATTTTGCGTGATTGCCATGTTTCGCTGGAATCTGTTTTGCAGCGTGGCCGTGACCCGGGCCAGCCGGTGCAGTTGATTATGACGACGCATGAAACACTGGAACAAGATATGCAGAACGCGATTGAAAAAATTGCTGATCTGGATGCTGTCATGGAAAAGCCGCACATGATGCGCATCGAAGAATTTGACGCTTGATATATTCAGGAGATTTTTATGACGCAGGCAAATCTTAAAACTGTTTCCTCAGGGAGCGAGATGATGAGCGAAGGCCGTTTGAACGAAAAACTGACACTCGACCGCAATCTTGCCATGGAACTGGCACGTGTGACGGAAGCTGCCGCTTTGTCTGCGTCTTTGCTGATGGGGCGTGGCGATGAAAAAGCCGCTGACCAGGCAGCCGTTGATGCCATGCGCACCGCGCTGAACGCCTTGCACATTGATGGTACCGTTGTGATTGGCGAGGGCGAGCGTGATGAAGCGCCCATGCTTTACATCGGCGAAAAGGTCGGTGCCGGCGATGGCCCTGCATTGGATATCGCGCTGGACCCGCTGGAAGGCACAACCATTACCGCGAAGGGTGGCCCGAACGCGCTGGCGGTTGTGGCAATGGCAGAAAAGGGCGGTTTTTTGAACGCGCCTGATGTGTACATGGACAAAATCGCCATTGGTGGCGGTCTGCCCGAAGGTATCGTGGACCTTGACGCAACGCCTGCAGAAAACCTGAAGGCATTGGCCAAGCTGCGCGGTGTGAATGTATCTGACTTGGTCGCTTGTATTCTTGACCGCCCGCGCCATGAAGAATTGATTGCGAATGTACGTGCTGCAGGTGCGCGCATCATGCTGATTTCCGATGGTGACGTCAGCGGTGTAATTGCAACAGCAGAACCCAATAGCGGCGTTGATATCTACATGGGCTCCGGTGGCGCACCCGAAGGTGTACTTGCAGCTGCAGCTCTGCGCTGCGTCGGCGGATTCATGCAAGGTCGCCTGTTGTTTCGCAATGATGACGAGAAATCCCGCGCGGCCAAATGGGGCGTAACAGATTTATCCCGTAAATACAGCATGTTGGACATGGCAAAAGGCGATGTGATGTTTGCTGCCACAGGTGTGACAGATGGTGCTATGCTCAAGGGCGTGCGTCGCTTTGCGGGCGGCGCCTATACGCACTCGGTTGTCATGCGCTCCAAAACAGGAACCGTGCGCCGCATTGAAGCCACACATAACTTTACCCGTAAAAGCGGATATAAATAAGCATGAGCAAATTTGCACATCTACAAATGGAGGAATTGCAACGTATCATTCAAGATACGGATGCGCCTGCTGTTTTGGATGTTGCGCAATCTGTCATGGGCAAGGCTTGGAAATTCACACCAACCGATGAACGTATGGCCGCCGCAATTGCACAGGCGCATGATCTTCCCTTGATTGTGGCGCGGTTGATTGTGGCGCGTGGTATCAGCTTTGATGATGTGAAATCATTTCTGAACCCGACAATTCGTGATCATCTGCCTGACCCCTATACATTGAAAGATATGGACAAGGCAGCCCTGCGTATCGCCGATGCCATTCGCAACCGTGAACAAGTTGCTGTTTTTGGTGATTATGATGTGGACGGTGCGACATCTTCCGCTTTGATGAAAAGATTTTTTGATAGCCTTGGTCTTGATTTGCAGGTCTATATTCCCGACCGCATTGCAGAAGGTTACGGGCCCAATGCCACGGCCCTGCGCAAGTTAAAAAGCGAAGGGGCAGAGCTTCTGATCACCGTGGATTGCGGTATCACCGCTTTTGAAGCGATTGCAGCAGGCACCAAGGCAGGCCTTGATATTGTTATTCTGGATCACCACAGGGCGGAGCCACAAATGCCGGATGCCGTGGCCGTGGTGAACCCCAACCGTTTGGATGATGACAGTGGGCAGGGCCATATGGCGGCTGTCGGGGTTACCTTCCTGACCATTGTGGCCGTGAACCGTCTTTTGCGAGAAGACGGATATTACACCGAAGACCGTCCGGAGCCGCGTATTTTACAGTGGCTGGATATTGTGGCCCTTGGCACTGTTTGCGATGTTGTGCCGTTAACGGGGGTCAACCGTGCCTTTGTGGCACAGGGGCTGCGTGTGATGGCCATGCGCCAGAACCCCGGCCTGGTCGCGCTGGCCGATATTGCGGGCGTGTCGTATGAACCGACAGCCTTTCATGCCGGTTTTGTTTTCGGCCCGCGCGTGAATGCAGGCGGGCGTGTAGGGGAAGCGGCCCTTGGCTGGCGTTTGCTGTCGACCAACAACACGCTCGAAGCCCGTGTACTGGCCAGCAAACTGCACGAATACAATTCGGAACGTAAAACCATTGAAGACGGCGTGCTGGAACAAGCGCTCGATATGGTCGAAGAAACCGGTGCGGATAAAAACAGCGCGATTTTGATTGCAGGCGAGGGGTGGCACCCAGGCGTTATCGGCATTGTCGCATCCCGCTTGAAAGACAAATACAATCGCCCTGCTTGTGTGATTGCCTATGATGATCATGGCATTGGTAAAGCATCGGGCCGCTCCATGGCGCATCTGGATTTGGGCGCGGCCATTATTGCCGCAAAACAGCAAGGTATTTTGCTTGCAGGCGGCGGCCATAAAATGGCGGCGGGCTTTACCGTGACGCGCGATAATTTTGATGCCTTGCATACCTTTGTAAATGATCACATCAACAAGCAAATGGCTGGGCAATCGTACCAGCCTGAATTGCGGCTGGACAATGTGCTCTCCGCCCATGCTCTGACAATTGAACTTGCCGAAACGGTCTCGGCCCTCGGCCCTTATGGTACAGGCCATCCGGAGCCACGCTTTGCGCTTTCGGGCATTAAAATCATTAAAGCCACCGTTGTGGGCGAAAAGCATGTCAGCTGCTTTATTCAGGACACGGCAGGCGGCACCAGCGTGAAGGCGATTGCTTTCCGTGCGGTCGATACGGAACTGGGCCGCGCTTTGCTGAACGCAGGCGGTGCGCCGCTGCATCTTGCAGGTCATGTCACCATCAATACATGGCAGGGCCGCAAGAGCGTAAACTTCCAGATTGTGGACGCTGCCCGCGTTTATGGTTGATTTGATAGGGTTTCCTTAAGGGGGCAAAAAACTGTCTAAAAAGGCCTGTCTGGCCTTAAATCATCCTATTTTGCGGGTAGGGACCTGTTGCTTTAAAAGTCTAACAAATTCAAACATTTGCCAAAGAATAAAGCACAGCAGGCATTTCAGTCTGCTGCCAAAAGCCAGTCTTTACCGCTGTGGCACAAAAACGGACCCACCCGGTAAAAATAACGCTTGATTTTCCCGATCAGGGCATATAAAACTGCAACACCTCAAAAGACATTGCGTCCCCATCGTCTAGAGGCCTAGGACACGTCCCTTTCACGGATGTAACAGGGGTTCGAATCCCCTTGGGGACGCCAATCTTTTCAGAGACATAGCCCGCTTTTTAGCGGGCTTTTTGTTTGCTGGATTGATTAAGCTATATTTACGGCCTTTTGCAGGTCAAGCTCGCCTTCCTTATATTTGCGTATTCAGCTAGTTTAAATTTGAAACGTGAATTTCAACAGCGGGAAGAGGGACGGGTGTCCAAAAATCATCATAAAAAGAGTCTGGTTTTCTTTTTGCCTTTATCTGCGTTCGTGCTGTGTTTGTTGCTGCAAAGCTTGAACGGTTTTGCGGAAAGCCCCTTGTTCGACAAGAAAAAGCCTGCGGTGCCTGAATTTTATTTTTGGGATCGGAAACTTGATTCTGTGGACATTGCGTCCTGGTTTGTCGGCGCGACTATTGGACGCATTGGGTCTGAAACATATGTCGGTGGCTGGGCGCCTGTTGGTACAGGTCGCAATTTGACGTCGACATTAGACATACCAGCTGGATATCGGGAAAAATATCCGTGGCTTTATGAGTTTATGTATCGTGAGAAAGGAACGCCCCGTTTTTATGCCATCAATAAGTGGGCGCAACCTGTGCGGATTTCTTTTGGTTTTCCAAATGATTTACAGCCGTATGTGTCCAGCACGGTCGAGAAAAATAGCCATGATTTGAAATCTAAATTGCCAGAAGTGAATTTAGTAAAAGGATTAAATGAAACAAACAAGCGTGAAGTTTTCGACTGGGCAGAAGAAGAAATATTGTCTTCAATTCCCGAGATGCAAGAAGTAACGGGGCTGGATATTTCTTTCGTTAAAAGTGAAACAACAGATAGCGTAGATAATCTTGGTAATATGCGTATCGTTTTATATAGTGGACGGCCTGAAAAAAATGGCATCAGTCCCATCCAATTTAGAGGCGCTATGCGTAATGCTTATTTCCGGCAATATTTGGATGTTCTTTATTTACAGACAGCCGTCCGATTTACGCCTGAAACAGTAAAACAGGTGGATGGATATATACTGCCAAATGCAGACAATACAATTGGTATGACGTTTTGTTATGTATGGGATGGTCACCCTAAAGACGTTTTGCAAAAATTTATCAGAGAGTGTTTGTTCAGATCTTTGGGAATGCCGGGAGAGGTGTATTTGAATGATGCATCCATATTGAGTTTTTGGAATGATGCTGGCAAATATAAGAAAATGAAAAAGATATTTGAAGAGATAAAAGAAAAAGAACATTTGAAGGCTACCGAGCCAGAGGGGTTTCCTTTTGCTCAAAATCCTACTTTTTTTGAACGAGAGGAAAAAGAAACAAGAGATATTACAGATGCAAAGTCAAAATTATTATCAGATAAAGTGCCCGTGCCAATAAAAGAAAGTCAGAAGAGAAAACTATCTGATTTTGAAACCTATTTAATGCGGCTGCTTTATTCAGAGTATATCAAGGCAGGCATGAGTGAGATGGATGTTTATTGGCGCATTGTGGAAAACGTTCCATGATGTAGCATGGATAAAATAGATAAAGACGCTTTTGCGATATGTTTATAAGGCTATATGTTTTGATTAAATCACAAAAAGTTTTTGTCTGGGTTTTATTGGCTTTTAGTACGCTGTTTTTTGGCGGAGTGGTTGCTGGCTTTGCGCAATCGACAGAGATAGATGCTTCATCTGTCTCTGATTCGGATAATATCGTTCTGGACGGAATGTCTTATACGCGGGCTAACTTGGTATATAACTTTCTTGAAGTTGCCTTTTCCGAGACACCTTGGAACTGGTATTTATCAGAAAAAGGTTCCATCAATGTTTTGCAGGAGCGTTTGTATGGGTTGCGTTTACCGCCGATAAAATTTTCGGTACATAATTTGCAGACGCATTTTTTTCAATATGGGCGTTGGTTTGGAAAAGAGCCGCGTTTTGGAAGTATCAACAAATTTAGTGGGAGTGTTGATATCGCTCTAGGTGCGCAAATGGTTTCTGAGGATTTGAAAATACAGTACCGAGAGATGCGTAGTAAAAATCCGCCACTGCCTTTTGCCGGCAGTCAGCCTATTTTAAGCAAGTATAGGCTCGTTAAAGCGCGTCTAAATATACTGATACCTGAATTGGAACGTTTGACGGGGCTGAGTATAGGTTTTGTAGATCCTGTAGATGATCTAAGCGATGGAAAGTCATTTGCGCGCATGAGAATTTTTAGTGGTGGAAAGATTGTTAATGGCGGTTATCAAAAGGCCTTAAACCCGAAAAAAATAGATGATATAAGAGAATTGTACCATGAGTCTTTTAATATCGAGTTGCATGATTATAGATTTTTTGGCGGCGTTCCTTATACACCGCAGGATATTTTCCGTGTAGAGGGTTATTTTTTGCCGGATGAAGAAAATAATATCACGCTCTCGATGTGTAAATTGACGCCTGAGCTGTCGGATGATGTTTTTGCGGCACTTCTGACGGAATGCATCGTGCGGTCTTTAGGGCTGCCGGATACCTTTCCGCCTTATTTGAAGGGGACCGTATTATCTGGCAGCGGTTCGTCAGCAAGCGTAGGTATGCAACTTACGGATTATGATAGGTTCATGCTCAAGCTCAAGCTCAAGCTCAAGCTCAAGCTCAAGCTCAAGCTATTATACTGCCCCGCAATTAAACCGGGAATGGGCAGATATGAAGTTATGGCCGTGTTGGCAAAACATGATGAATGCTTTGCGCGTTTGGAAAGTAATCAGAGACAGTAGTTTTGAGTTAGCTTCAGGGGGCTGCCAAAATCCTATCCAAATGATTTGCAAAGGCGTTGCGGGATTGGGGGTCGAGGGCGGCGGGGCCGCCGGTTTCTATGCCGCTGCCGCGCAATGAATCCATGAAGTCGCGCATGGAGAGGATTTGTTTAATATTGTCTGGCGTATAAAGTTTGCCGCGCGGGTCCAGCACATGGGCACCTTTGTCCACGGCACGTGCGGCGAGGGGGATGTCGGCGGTGACGACGATATCGCCGCTCTGGCAGCGGTTGGCGATCTCATCGTCTGCAATATCCGGCCCCATATCTACTTGTACCAGTGATATATGCGGCGATGAAGGGGTATGTATCCAGCGGTTGGCAACCAGAATAACGGGCGTTTCCGTGCGCTCCGCCACGCGGAACAGAATTTCCTTGATGGCCTTCGGGCAGGCATCGGCATCCACCCATATGGTGCGTGCTTGCTTTGTCATGTGTTTTTACTTCCGGCTGATGGAACCCAGCAGCCCTCGCAAAATCTGTTGCCCGATCTGCCTGCCAACAGTGGTGGAGAGGGAGCGCACTGTGCTTTTGACAACGGTATCAAACAGGCTGTCTTTCGGGCGGCCCGGCTTGCCCGCGGGCTTTTCTGCTTTGGGGGTTTTGCTGCGTGTATTTTGTGTCTGCGTTTGCGTTTCTGCTTCGGCGGCTCGCTTTTGTGCGGCGGTGGCTTGTTCTTGCAGGTCTTCATAGGCGGATTTACGGTCAATGGTGGTGTCGTATTTCCCGGCCACCATACTGGTCATCATCAGCTGTTGACGCTCGAATGCCTGCAAAGGACCCAGACGGCTTTCGGGCAGGCGGACTTTTACCCGCTCGACAATTGTGGGCGCACCTTTTTCATCCAGTACAGATACCAAAGCTTCCCCAACGGTGAGCGTGCCGATCACGGTAAAGGTATCAAAAGCCGGGTTGGGGCGCAGGCTTTCGGCGGCGGCTTTGACTTTCTTTTGTTCCTGCGGTGTAAAGGCGCGCAGGGCATGTTGCACACGGTTGCCAAGCTGGCCTTGAATGTCTGCCGGAATATCGGCGGGGTTTTGCGTGACGTAATAAACGCCAATCCCCTTGGAGCGGATCAGACGCATGACTTGCTCCACTTTATCCAGCAGGGCTTTGGGGGCTGTTTCAAACATCAAATGCGCTTCGTCAAAAAACAACGCAAGCTTTGGCACGGGCAAATCACCAGCTTCCGGCATTTGTTCATAAAGCTCTGCCAGTAACCAGAGCAAGAAGCAGCCGTATAGTTTGGGCTTCTGGATCAAGTCTGCGGCGTGCAGCACATTGATCTGCCCTTTGCCATCCGCTGTAATGCGCATGAGGTCATGCAGTTGCAGGGCAGGTTCGCCAAAGAATTTATCGGCCCCTTCATTTTCGAGCGATAATAATCCGCGCTGAATGGCTGAAACAGATGCGGTTGAGACAAGCCCGTATTCTGCACTGATTTCTTTGGCGTGGTCTGCAATAAATTGCAGCATGGCGCGCAGGTCTTTGAAGTCGATCAGCAACAGGCCGTCATCATCCGCGACTTTGAAGGCCAGTTCCAGCACACCGCGCTGCGCGGGGCTGAGGTCGAGCAATTCGCCCAGCAAAATGGGGCCGAATTCTGAAATGGTGACGCGGATCGGGTGACCGCTTTTGCCCTCCAGATCCCAAAAAACGGTGGGTGGGCAAACCGTGCCCGCTGTCTTGGGCAGTGCAATGCCGGACAAGTCGCCTTTCACATCCGTTACAAAAACGGGGATGCCGGCTTTGGCCATGTTCTCGGCCAGATTTTGCAGGGTAACGGTTTTGCCGGTACCCGTTGCACCTGTAATCAGGCCGTGGCGATTGATGCGCTTCATAACAAGCGAGGCCGCAGCCTCCGGTCCATCGGCAAAAACAAGGGCGGCGGCTGTGGTCATGGCAATGAACTCTCTGTCTTATGGGGGCTGTGTGTCGATAAGCAAGATTAATCCCTCGCGCGTGTCAGGGCAAGCATAAGGGGATACTGACGGGGAGGGTTTTTATCTGTTGAAGGGGGTATTTTACCGCCAAATACTCTTAAAAAAGCTGAAAAAGGTCCACTGTTCTGCTAAGGTACAGGGATTATGAGATTGCCTTGTTTTTTGATGGATACATTTGAAATTAAACGTCTGAAGCCCGTTTTTCTGATTTTTGTAATTCATACCGGATTGGCCCTATATCCGGTTGAGACTTCCTACGCCGAAGAGGCTAAAAAACTCAAACCCCGGGTCGAGGCCAATGTCCGTGCAGGCACGGAGCGCTCTATTTTAATGACAGAAGCTTGGCTGCCGCTGGCGCAAGACCAAGACCGTGTGCTCTATGGCGATCTGCGTTTAATGGGGGATGACGACAATAACCGGGAGTGGAATTTTGGGCTGGGTTATCGCGCCTTGACGCAAGACAGCGATGCCATCATGGGTGTGCATGGCTGGCTGGACCGCCGCCGTTCCGAGCGGGGTTCTATCTTTTATCAGGTAACGGGCGGATATGAATATTTTTCCGATAGCCTTGATGTCAGGTTGAACGCCTATATCCCATTTAATCAGGAAGAGCGCTATGTCATCCCGGGCGGTTCAACCACGCCCTACCTTGCCGATACGGGCATTTTTTACGATAGCAATGGACTGCTGGTAGAAAAGCCCATGCATGGTGTTGATCTGGAATTTTCAATCCCCATAAATGCCTTGAAGGGAGATATGGATTCCTTCCGTGTCTCTGCCGGCGGATTTGCCTTCAAGGGGCGGAACGTAGAGGGCCTGCAAGGCGGCCGCTTGCGTGTGACAGCGGATATCAATTCAGATGTACAAATTGGTGCGCGTCTTGAATCGGACAATCAGCGTGGCACACAAGGTTTTCTGGAAGCAACGCTGCGTTTCCCGTTCGGCGCGAAGGCTTCAGCCCGTACATTGGGTTTGAAAAGCCGTCTGGATGAAAGCCCTGAGCGTGATATTGACATTATTACATCTGCGCGCACAGCGGTCGAACCTGAAAAAATGCTGCCGGTCCTGAATGTAACAGATGGCAATGCCCAGCGCGTGTTTCATGTGGACAACAGCCGCGCTGTCAATGGCGATGGGTCGGTCAATAATCCCTATAACAATCTGACCGATGCAAATGCTGCCGCTAATAGCACAGGTGATGTGATTTATATCAATTACGGCACCGGTACATCCTTGCGGATGGATCAGGGGGTGTCTTTGTCTTTGGCGCAACAATCGTTGATTGGTGAAGGGTCTGCTTTTGTCTACGACGGTGGCCGCTTTACAACGGCAACAGGCCAGAACTTTTCAGGCACCGTATTAAAAGCCGCTGGTTCAGCGCCCGTGATGACCAATATAACGGGTGATGGTATTACGGTCACGGGGGCAGATGCTTGTATTTCCGGCGTGCAGGTGGACGCTGCGCAAGGCAATGGTATTTTTGCGCAGGCAACAGGTGGACAAGACCTTGGTACCTTGATGATACAAAATATAACCGTGCGCAACAGTTTGGCTGATGGCCTGCGCGTGGAAAGCAGCGGGGCGGGCAGTACAGTAGATGTCAAAATTGAATCCCTGCGTACATCCGGCAACAATAATGGCGTGCGTCTTTATGCCAGCAGCGATGCGGCACTGTCCGGCATGATGACCACAAGCGTGGCCACAGGCAATGCGCAGCATGGGGTGATTTTATATGATGACAGCACCGCAGGCGATGTGAATGTAGACCTGGGGGGCGGTGCGCGCTCCCTTGGGCGTAACAGTTTCTATGGCAACGGCCTGGAAGAACTGGCCGTGGATATTGACGGCGGCACGTTGATGGCGCGCAACAACTGGTGGGGCCAGTCTTCCGGCCTGTATCAGGATAATCCGGCGGCAGGCTTAAAGCCGCAAATTTATTTCGGCGCGCCGTTGTACGATGGTTTGGTCGGCCACTGGACACTTGACCGCGAATGGACATCCAATACCACCGCTTATGATCGCTCCGGCAACGGATATAACGGTACGCTCACCGGCGGGCTGGATTTAACTGATCTTGTGGCGGGGCAGCACCGGGATGGCTTAAACCTGAACGGCACATCGGATTATATTCGTATCACGGGTATTGCTGAAACTTTCTCTCAATACTCGGTATTGTCATGGGCCGCGCCCGATAAAACCAACAGCGGCAATGCGGATCAGAATCTATATGGCTTCACAGTTCTGTCTGACGGCAGGCCCTTGGTGGGCACGGGGCCTTATCCTTTGTGGGTGACTGTTAAGAACAGTGATGTGCTTGCGCGCACTTTCAATACCAGCAATGCCGGCGTTGCCAGCAGCGGCGCAGGTATTACCAGTACAGAGTGGACGGCCATCGATGTAACCTCTGTGCGTGGCGGGGGGAGTGTCATTTATATTGATGGCGCACCTAATCGCAGCTTCACAAATCCGGGCAATTCATCTGTCTGGAACAGTGGCGAGTTATACATCGGTGAATTGCGCGCAGGCCGCGGCATCTGGTTTGACGGCGTTGTCGATGACGTCCGTCTCTATAACCGTGTCTTGACCGCAGCCGAAATGGCCGAACTTTACCGCATGGACACCTCCAACACCATCAACAGCAGCGCAGGCTTGTTGTCAGACCCCAACTAACTTAAAAAAATGACCATATGTAACGTCCTCATGCGCCTGCATATGGCGGGTGATGGTAATTGTACACGGCAAAAATGAGGCGCAGGTTACGCCGCATGAGCAGGATATGAATGTCAATACCCACGATCGTGGGGGATGGTTTTTATTTGATGGAAGTGGGATAAGATGCTTGAATGATCGTCAAGTGTTTATGGAGGGTTGCTTTGATGAAATCCAGAAAATTATGTGCGGTGTTTTTTGTTGCTTTTTCTCTTTTGAGCTTTGTGGGAGGAGCTTATAGTGATGATGTCAGTATACCCTCAAAGGTGTCAGCACAAGAGGTTGCGCATCCACTTTCTTTCCCCTCTTTAACTTTTAATGGCAGGGCCGTTCATAAAGATATTTTGTTTAATTTCTTTTACAGATCTGCCTTTAGCAATGCATTGCCTGAGACTATAAATTACCTAGCTTCGCGCGGATATACTGAAGAAGAAATACTACAAAAAGTTTATCCGGATCTATATCCCGTCTCATTTTATGAGAAAAAAGTCCCCGCGTTTTTTGCGATCAATAGATGGGCTATGCCGGTCCGGGTGTCTTTTGGATCTGATAAGGACGTATTTTCTGCCTTTGCCGTCAAAGGCCCCGGGGTACAACAAGAAAAACCACTTGATTTTTTTAGTGCTGAACCTCAGTTAGCGGCACATCTTGCGAATACTCTGGCGAAGATTAAAAGTAGGACGGGTATAGATATTTCATTGCTTGAGGCTTTGAATTCAGCGCCATCGACAAAATCACGCTTTGGCCGAATTCATATTGTCTTATCGGATGATATTCCCCGCAAAGAGGGCGATGCTTTGGTATGGAAGCAGCCCCCCCATAAAGAAGTGCATTATCATTATCCGATTAAAGACCCAACAAAATCTGTTGAAGAGCCCAAACGTGTCGTATCAAAAGCAACTTTCCCGCATCCTGTTATTTTTACGCCTAATAGTGACAAACAGGTTGATGGATTTTTTGTTACTAATGAGCGTAATGAGATACAATTTTCTATTTGTTATTTACCGTCAAGGATTTTAGAGGGTTCTCTAAAAATGAATTTACTCGATGAATGCCTTGTCCGGTCTATGGGGCTGCCAGACCCAATCAGCAATATGGCGACTGAACTAGATCCTCCGTCTATTCTGTCATATTGGCAAGATAAAGATAAATGGCACGCGCGGATTGTTGCGTATCATCGAGGGCGAGATAGTCTTGATATTCAGGGCCTTTCAGCTTTAGATATGCTCTTGCTTGAAGTGCTCTATAATCCGTCTATTCATCCGGGCATGGGTGTGAAAGATGTATACAAATTGTTTTTTAATTAACGTTTTTAGGGAAGTTTTATAGATATCAGTTAGGATTGGTGGGGTAGACTTTGGACTAGGCCCGACGAAGGCCACGCCACAATATCGTGCAGACACTGAAAAACTACTGCAATTAATTAGTCTAATGCCCGAGTTCAAAGGCGGACTTACAGATATTCTGCATTCTATCCCAGAGAGTACGGTTAGAGTTGTCGTAGGAAAAAATCGACCCCGACAGCCGTGAACGGTTTGTGGATGCGCGGGAGCTTGCGTTTTTGGAAGCAATGACAGGTCAGCCGTTTTTGCAGAACGGCATCTATCCCGATCCGGCGCAACATGCGGGGTCGGACCTGACGGTCGCGTTCCAGATGGCGCTCAACCATGTTTTTGCAACGCTCGCCACGCAGACGGAAGCTGGCGCGCTGTTCACGGGTGATTTTTATTACAACATCGCAACGGACAGCTTCGATGGCATCACGGGTATTGATACTGCTGTGCTGGATGGTTTGGAAACCACCGCCACGGGCCTTGTCAATACCGCCGCGCGGGAAACCTTCTGGCAGAACGCCATCCGCCTGATCGAAAACGTGATCGGCATCGAGAACCTCGACGGCACCACGCAAACCGCCATCGATGACGCAATCACCGGCAGCGATGTGACGCTGGATCTTGAAGGCATCCAGGAAAGCCTGTTCACCGAAGTTGTCTCCTTTCCGCTCGCCGGCACGGCGGGCGATGATGTGCTGACAGGCAGCAGCCAGAATGATGTGATTCAAGGCAACGGCGGAAACGATACGTTCTACGGCGGTTCCGGCAATGATGATTTTTACGGCTCCTACGGA